>Ga0116152_10000120_pt1 | contig 60165 bp, 57 predicted proteins | sample AD_UKC119_MetaG_FD_89894 | JGI IMG/M metagenome (GOLD analysis project Ga0116152, IMG submission 89894) | Active sludge microbial communities of municipal wastewater-treating anaerobic digesters from Hong Kong - AD_UKC119_MetaG | ecosystem: Engineered > Bioreactor > Anaerobic > Digestate...
CCAGTTGCCGGATACTGTGGTAGCCAAACGTAACCATTGCAGTGATAATGAGCAGGCTGCCAGCCCGGATGCTCTGGGTAACAGAGGTTTTTTTGGTCATTAACTCAGCATAGCTGACTCCGGGCGGGCAGTGCTTGGGGAGGGCAAATCTTCTCTACAGCTCTACGATTTGTCCCGCCTTAAGCTGGTAGCCGCCGATCGCATGTAAAGTGCCGGCTTGACTATCTGAGTCCAATACATACAGGGGGAAACGGCATGACTGATACCGACGACCATAATGTGCCCAGAGGCAGCATGATACTGCGTACCCTGGCCATGCCGGGGGATACCAATCCGAACGGGGATATTTTTGGCGGCTGGGTACTGGCACAGATGGATATTGCCGGTGGTATCCTGGCCAAGGAGCTGGCACGGGGGCGGGTAGTGACCATCGGGGTCGACAGCATGAAATTCATTCGTCCGGTCAAGGTCGGGGATGTGGTGTGCTGTTATGGTGAACTGATCCGGACCGGCAGCACCTCCATCACCCTGCATCTGGAAACCTGGGTCAAGAAAGTGCTGAGTGAGCAGCCCGAGCACCGTTTCATGGTCACAAAGGCGGAATTCACCTATGTGGCCATTGATGAACACGGGAAAAAGCGCCTCCTGCCGGGGCAAAAATAAATTAATCAGGTCACTCTCACTCCCCCGGCCTGCAATCTGCGGACCGGGGCCAGTCTGGTCCGGCACTTTGCAGACTCAGCCTTCCGTTTTTTCCGGCAGCTTGACACGGATATTGAGTTCTCGCAGTTGCCTGGGGTCGACGGGAGCCGGTGCATCGGTGAGCGGACAGGCTGCAGTCTGGGTTTTCGGGAAGGCCATCACGTCACGGATGGACTGGCTTCCGGTCATCAGCATTACCAGCCGATCCAGTCCGAAGGCCAGACCGCCATGCGGCGGACAGCCGTATTTCAGGGCATTGAGCAGAAAACCGAACTTGGTTTCCGCCTCTTCGTCACTGATGCCCAGCAGCTTGAATACTGCTTTTTGCAGGGCCATGTCATGGATACGGATTGAGCCACCACCGATTTCAGTCCCGTTGAGCACCATATCGTAAGCGCGGGACAGGGCCTGCCCCGGATTGGCGGCCAGTGCTTCCGGCGTACTGCCGGGGGCAGTGAACGGGTGGTGCAGGGCGAACCAGCGTTTTTCACGCTCATCCCACTCAAACATCGGGAAGTCCACCACCCACAAGGCTGCCCAGTCACGGGTCAGCAGCTGGCGGTCGTGACCCAGCCTGACACGCAGGGCGCCCAGGGCATCATTCACTACCCTGGCCTTGTCGGCTCCGAAGAAAATCAGGTCACCCGTTTCCGCCCCGGTACGCTCCAGAATGCCGCTGACGGTGGCATCCGGCAGGAATTTCAGGATCGGGGACTGCAGTCCCTCGCGTCCGGCAGCCAGGTCATTGACCTTGATATAAGCCAGTCCACGGGCACCATAGCGCCCCACAAAGGCCGTGTAGTCATCAATTTCCTTGCGTGACAGTTCGCCCCCTTTGGGCAGGCGCAGTGCTGCGACACGGCTGTCCGGGTCTTTGGCCGGGGCGGCGAAGACCTTGAACTCGACTTCCTGCATCAGGTCACTGACTTCCACCAGCTCCAGCGGAATGCGCAGGTCGGGCTTGTCGGAGCCAAAGCGTTCCATGGCTTCCGCGTAGGTCATGTGCTGGAATTTTTCCGGCAGTTCCACCCCGATCAGCTCCTTGAACAGGCCGCGCACCATGGTTTCCATGAGGGCCATGATGCCGTTTTCATCCAGAAATGAGGTTTCAATATCGAGCTGGGTGAATTCCGGCTGGCGGTCGGCCCGCAGGTCCTCGTCCCGGAAGCAGCGTGCAAACTGATAGTAGCGGTCCATCCCCGCCATCATCAGCAACTGCTTGAACAGCTGTGGTGATTGCGGCAGGGCAAAGAAACTGCCCGGATGGGTGCGGCTGGGTACCAGGTAGTCACGGGCCCCTTCCGGGGTGGCCCTGGTCAGCATCGGGGTTTCAATGTCCATGAAGCCATTCTGGTCCAGATAACGGCGCATGTAGCTGGTGGCACGGGCACGCAGACGCAGGCGCTGCTGCATTTCCGGGCGGCGCAGGTCAATATAGCGGTAGGTCAGGCGCGTTTCTTCCCCGACATTTTCCTCATCGAGCTGGAAAGGTGGAGTTTCTGCGGCATTCAGGATTTCCATCTCCAGCGCCAGCACCTCAATTCTGCCGCTGTGCAGGCTGTCGTTGGTGGTCCCTTCCGGACGGGCGCGTACCCGGCCTGTCACCCGCAATACATACTCATTGCGTATCCGTTCGGCGAGCTGGAAGATTGCCTGCCGGTCCGGATCAAACACGACCTGAACCAGACCCTCCCGGTCACGCAGGTCGACAAAGATGACACCACCGTGGTCACGCCGACGGTTGACCCAGCCACACAGGGTGACTTGTTGGTCCAGCAGCGTCTCATCCACCAGCCCGCAGTAATGGCTACGCATGATTGTTTTCCTGATTGAAGTTTTGTGCAAAGCCGGAAATGTTAAGCGCTGCAAGACGGATAAGCAAGCCGGAATCACGGCCTGAATACGGGGTCGGGAAGGTGTGAAGTACGCGAAAGCCGGAAGGAAAAGCAGTACAGGAGCCGGATGTGCAAAACAGGTGATGCAGGAAGGGAGTGGCCCCTTCCTGAAGGCGAGCAGTTCTGGAGCCGGGTCAGCCGGGCCTAAAAGGTGCTGTAAGTGATACCGGCACTGAAGGTGGTGCTGTCGAAATCACCGCCGATGTATTCCATCTCGCCACGCAGGCCGAGATTATCCGATATGCTCATCTGGGCACCACCACCGATCAGAAAGTCGGTGCCGCCGTTACAGATGTTGGAGACCGTGGGGGAGTGATCGCTTTCAGTATCCCAGACGGCTACACCCAGACGACCAAAGGCTTCGATATTGTCCTGGATCGGGTAAAAACCGAGTACTGAAGCACTCATGCCGCCGGTGTCATAAGGTTCGCCATAGTCTGCCGCATCACTGGATGTCCCCTTGAGGGTACGGAACATGCCGCCTTCGACGGCATATTTTTCATTGATACGGTAGCCGACAAAGGCTTTCCAGGGCAGGCAGGTCAGGTCCTTCTCGTCGCAGAAGTCTTTGGCATCACCCGCCACCAGGCCGACATTGGCACCGACATAGAGTTTCTGGAGGTTGGTACCGATATCATCGTTTGTGCTGTAGTCGTAGGCAAAGGCGTTGCCCTGTGCGAGCAGCAGGCTGACAAGGCCCGCCAGAAAGAATGGTTTCATCGCTTGATTCCCTTGTGGTTGTTTTTGTTTGGGGTAGGGAAAGGCGGTGGAAAGGTTTCCACCGCCGTCAGATTGGTCAGGGTTGATCAGAAGGTGTTGTAGACCACGCCGGCAGAGAGGATGCTGACATCACGCTCTTCCCCGGCAAAATCTTCACGTTTGAAATATTCGTATTCACCCCGGACGCCCCAGTTCTGATCAAAATCGTATTGGGCACCGGCACCGAGCAGCAGGCTGGTGCCATCGGCCTCAGCTGACTCCAGCCTGCCGGAAACGGAGGTACCATCAATGGTAGCGGTCCCGTCCAGATCGCCTTCGGATTTCCACTTGATGATGCCGGCTTTGCCCATGATTTTCAGGTTGTCCATGACCGGGTAGGAATACACGCCGGATAGGGCAATGCCCGAAGCCTTGCCGGTGGCCTGAATGCTGTTGAGGGTTGCTCCGGTTTTAGGGTCATCATAGCCGACTGCATGAGACTCGTCTGCCTCTCCCAAGTTGTAATACCCGCCTTCGATAGCCAGGTTATCAGTGATCTTGTAGCCGCCATAGATTTTCCAGCCGTTGTTGCTGCAGTCATCTTCATAGGGGATGCCGTAACTTGACAGGTCGTTACCCGAACCGGCAGAGGCTGATGACAGGTCTGACAACATGCAGTTGGTGGTAGCCTGACCGTAGCTGCCGCCGACATACATGCCGCCGCCACCCATGTCCTCGCCGAAAATGCTGCCACCACCGGCGTGGGCTGCGGAGATGGAAAGGAAAGCGGTGCTGAGGAGTGTGAAGAACAATGACTTTTTCATTTTTATGTTGTCCTTGTTGTTTGTCTTGTTTTTGTTTTATGGAGTTGTGTTAGTCGATGTCTGATGCCATCAATTGTTATATGGCTGGAAAGTGATTTGCAATTAAAGCCGACGAAATTTCCGATAAAGGGATTGCTGTGTTTGTTTTTTTCTCAAAATGGGCTGTCCGGGTATGCAGATCGACTATTTCCCATGCCGGGACAGCCCTGAAAAAAGGGATAAGCGGTTATGCTTTATGAGCAGGTCGGACAGGCTCCTCCACTGCCGCCACAGCTGTGACTGCTGCCGGTTGATGTTTCGGGTTTGGTACCGGATGGACTGGCTGCTTCACCCTGATCCGGCTTGTTGACGTTTTTCTGGCCGTTTTTCTTGAAGTCGGTTTCGTACCAGCCACTGCCACTGAGGCGGAAGGCGGCTGCCGTTACCTGCTTGACCAGCGTGGGGGATGAACAGGCAGGGCAATCGGTCAGCGGGGCATCACCGAGTTTCTGCAGGGCTTCCATTTCATGGTGGCAGGATTTACATTGATAGGCATAGATTGGCATGGCTTCAAGGCTCCCGAAGTATTTGGCTGTGCGGCGATTATAGGGGCGATTTTGCTGATTTCAACAAGGGGTTTGCATGCGTAACATTCTGGTGACCGGGTGTTCAAGCGGGATTGGTTATTGTGTGGCCCAGGGGCTGAAGGCGCGTGGATACAATGTCTTTGCCACTGCGCGCAGACCGGAGGATATTGAGCGTCTGGAGCAGGAGGGTTTCCGGGTCATTCCGCTGGAGCTGGCCGACCCGGAAAGTGTCACCGATTGTGTGCATGAACTCATGCTGCGCACCAATAACGAAGTACATGCCGTGTTTCACAACGGAGCCTATGGTCAGGCCGGGGCGCTGGAGGACATCAGCCGCGAGGTGCTGGAAAAGCAGTTCGCGGTCAATGTTTTCGGCTGGCACCAGCTGACCAACCTGCTGTTGCCGCTGATGCGGCACCGGGGTGAAGGGCGTATTATCTACAACAGCTCGGTACTGGGGCTGGTGGCCATGCCCATGCGCGGAGCCTATAACGCCAGCAAGTTTGCCATCGAGGGCATGGCCGATACCCTGCGCCAGGAGCTGCGTCATTCGGGCATCAGCGTCAGCCTGATCGAGCCGGGGCCGATCCTGAGCCATTTTCGCCGGAACTCGCTCCGGGCTTTACGGGAAAATGTGGATATTGACACCAGTGTCCACCGGCGCAAGTATGAAGCAGCCATCCGCCGTCTGGAAAAGGAAGGACCGGCTGCCCCGTTCACCTTGCCGCCGGAGGCCGTGCTGAAGCGGGTGATCCATGCGCTGGAAAGCCCCCGGCCCAAAGCGCGTTATCCGGTCACTTTTCCGACTTACCTGTTTGGTGTGCTGCGCCGGATTCTGCCGGTACGCTGGCTGGATGAAGTGCTGGTCTATGCCGGCAGGAGCGAGGACCGGCGCTGATAGCTGATATTGTTGTCCTGATTGTCACTCTGGAAGCGTGACACGGGAAGGAGAGGGAAAAAGTATGAGTGGGAAGGAACTGAATGAGGTGCTGGAGTATTTGTTTTTCACCCGGACCTTGGCCGATGAATTTGCCGACTGTCTGAGGGAGCGCGGCCTGGTGTGGCGCGAACAGATCGAGCCGGTGCAGGAGGCCTGGGTGCTGGCGATTGATGAGGGTATCAGTGATGCGCTCTGGGACGAGCTGGATACCCTTTATGACGGGTATGCCCTGCGTGACCAGCAGTTGCTGGAGCAGGGGATGGAGGATGAAGCGGCACACAGCACCGCCGGTATCTACCTGCAACTGGCGGGCGGGCGTCAGACCATTGCCCAGGTCGATCCGGAATTGATGAACCGCATTCTGTCAGTGCTCAGCATGGATGAGCTCAATGCTTTTCTGGATGTGGTGGTCCGGAGTGTTGAGCAGCCGGATGATTCCGCCATCTGCCAGCGTCCGGGACCCTGAATACCGGGTCATCCGGTACGCTGCTCCACATATCCGGAAAATTCTGGCACCGGCAGGCGCTGTGCTAAAGTGTCGCCGAGGTCATGAAGGTTTTCCGGAGCAGGGCTTCAGGCCACTGATCCGGTCATTCATAAAAATAATTAAAAACAAACCCATAGGGTCACAGCGATGAGTAACATGGACATGCCCCCTCCGCAACCGCCGGAAAACGGTACGCCGGATCAGGCACTGGTTCCCGAGCAGCGGGAACACCGCCTTACCGAGCTGAAACAGATCGGCGGCGAGCGGGTATCCGAAAAAAATCTTGAAATGGTGCGCAATATCCTGTTCGGCGAGCAGGTGCGGGAAAGTGAACGCAAGCATGCCTCCCTGGAGCGTTTTATCCGGGTCTCCGTCAGTGCGTTGAATGAAGAAACCCACAAGAAACTGGATGAGCTGCGCCATGAGCTGAATCTGCTGCGCGACATGCTGCGCGAGGAAACCCGTAACCGCAAGGACTATGTCACGGGTGCGCGTACCCGTTTTGAGGCCATTGAGCAGCGTGGTGAGGAACTGAACCAGCGTGTCGGCCATGAAGTGTCCGAAATCGGGCAGCGCATGGACAGTCTGCGCAAGGAGATGCTGGAGCAGCTGCAGCAGGCTGCCGAACAGCTGCGTCATGACAAGGCTGACCGCAAGGCGGTTGCCGCACTGCTGAATGGTATGGCACAACAGTTGTACAGCAGTGGTGATGAGCAGCACGACTGAGCGGGTTGTTCATCGGAGAGCAGCGGGAATGAACGATCAGCGCGGGAAACCTCCACGTGGCCCGACAGCCGGGATGGCTGCGGGGCAGGAGCTGGATCAGCTGCGCGAGTTGCTGCTGGGGCAGGACTATCAGGTACTGCTGGAGCTGAAGCAGCAGCTGGACAACCCCGAGCGTTTCAGCCAGCGGCTGGCCGGGGTGATCAGTGAGGCACTGTCTTTGCGCATTGCCCGTGATGCCAGTGTGGCATCGGTGTTGGCACCAACCATTGAACGCGCCCTGAGCGAGTCGGTCGAACGTGATCCCAAGCAGCTGGCCGATGCCCTGTATCCGGTTATGGGGCCGGCCATTCGCAAGTCCATCAATGAAGTCCTGAGCCAGACCCTGCAGACTTTCAACCAGCTGCTGGAGGAAAGCCTGTCGGTACGTTCACTGCTGTGGCGTTTTGATGCCTGGCGTACCGGGCGCAGCTATTCTGAAGTGGTGTTGATGAAGACCCTGGTTTATCAGGTGGAACAGGTGTTCCTGATTCACCGTGAAACCGGCCTGCTGCTGCAGCATGTGGTCTCGGAAAAGGCGACCACCAAAGATCCGGACATGGTGTCGGGCATGCTGACTGCCATCCAGGACTTTGTAAATGATTCGTTTGAAGTCCAGGGGGGGGACAGCCTCAGTACCCTGAAGCTGGGTGATCTGACCGTGCATGTGGAACAGGGGCCGTATGCGGTGCTGGCTGCCGTGGTGCGCGGCAATCCGCCGGCCTCGTTTCCGGTCCTGCTGCGCGATACCCAGGAAGACATTCATCGCCAGATGTCTCACTCGCTGCAGCGTTTTTCCGGTGACAGTGAGCCTTTTCTGCGCATTCGCCCCCTGCTGGAGCGTTGCCTGATCCTGCAGACCCAGCGTGAACAGGAAGGCCGGCACACGCCCTGGCTGCTCTATCTGCTGCTGGCCGGCATACTGGCCGGTCTGGGCTGGTGGGGGTATCAGTCCTATCAGGAGCGGCAGCAGTGGCAGGCGGCTCTTGAACATCTGGAGGCCGAACCGGGCATTGTGGTGACAGGGCTGCAGAAGCAGGCCGGTACTTACCGTATCGAGGGTTTGCGTGACCCTTTGGCCCGTGCACCGGAACAGGTGTTGCGGGAGTCTTCGGGCCATTTGCCGCCGGCCCATTATGCTTTCAGCTCCTACGTTTCGGTGGATGAACCCCTGGTCCGGGTCCGCCTGATGCAGATACTGGAGCCTCCGGCGGGGGTAGTGCTGGGTTATGCCGATGGGCATCTGCAGGTGACAGGGCGCGCACCGCTGGCATGGGCAAACCGCTTCCGGCAATCCTGGCCGCTGATCGGGGGGGTGCAGTCGGTGGATGAATCCGGGCTGGCAGTATTTGATGCCGAGACTGAGCGTGATGCGGCACGGCAGGTTGCCCTGGAGCAGCAGTTTGAGCAGCTGCAGCAGGTGCTGGCCGTTGAGGCGATCAGGTTCGATGTCGGTGAAACCGCATTGCCGGAGGGGGAGCAGAGTCTGGCGCAGATCACGGTACTGGCCGGAAGGCTGCGGGAACTGCTGCGTCTGGCAAACCGTCTGGATCATCAGGTGGTGGTCTACCTGAGCGGAAATACCGATGAAAGTGGCACGGTTGCATTTAATCAGGCCGTTGCCCGCCAGCGGGTGGCCAGCGTGAAAGCGGCGCTGGTCGGACAGGGGTTGCCGGCGTTTCTGTTCCAGCCGGATGACAGCGGGCCGTTGCAGGGCCGGGAGCGCAGTGTCAGGATGAGGACGGTGATTTTTTAGGCTTTTCGGGGATTCCGGGCGGGAGTCTTCGGTATTAATCGGGTAACAACAGTGATACAGAAAAAAATCTGCCTGCTAGGGGCGTTTTCGGTGGGCAAGACCAGCCTGATTCAGCGCTATATCAACAGTCTGTTCAATGATAAATACCATACGACAGTTGGCGTCAAGGTCGACAAGAAGATGGTGAGTGTGGACGGGCAGGACCTGATGCTGATGATCTGGGATATTGCCGGTGAAGATGCCTTCACGCAGATCAAGCCGGCTTACCTGCGCGGCATGTCTGCCTGTATCGTGGTGATTGACGGAACCCGGCGCAATTCGTTTGATGTGGCCCTGTCGGTCCATGAGATGGTCCGGCAGCAGCTGGGTGAACTGCCGACGGTATTCGCGCTCAACAAGGCTGACCTGAAAGGGGAGTGGGCGCTGGGTGAGGAGCAGATTCGTACACTGGCACAGCTGGGACATCCGATTCTGGAAACCAGTGCCAAACTGGGGCAGGGTGTCGGTGAAATGTTCATGGCCCTGGCACGCCGTCTGTGCTGACGGATTCTGCCTGTGGCATTCCGGCTTGAAATGGTCGAACCGGGGCATCATCAAATCATAATCAATAATCAGGTAATCAAAGGAACGGCTTTCTTATGACCACCCTACTGGAACAAACCTGTGCCTCACTGGACATGGTGGTGTTCACCCATGTCGGTTCCGGTCTTTTCCGGCCCGAGTCGGTATTGCCGGAGTGGATGCTGGGCCTGCTGGGGGCGCAGCATGGGACTGACGCTTATGATCTGGTGGATGCGTTTCCGTTCCTGAGCTGTTTCATGGATGAGGCCCGGACCCGGTGGCAGCAGGGTCTGTCACACCCGGTCCGCTCGGGTTCCTGGGTTGAAGCCGGCCTGCCGGGTTCGGAGGTGCCGCTGGAAGCCAGCGCCCTGTTTGTCGACGGGCAGGAGGTCCTGATTCTGCAGCAGCTGGGGGAAAAGTACCGTGCCGAGGTGGCTTTGTTGCAGCATGTCCGGGATGGTTTGCTGAACCAGGAGTTTCTGGAGGCTGAAGTCCGCAAGCGCACGGGTGAAATCCGCCAGCGTGAGGAGGATATTGCCCTGAAACTGATCAGTCTCACCAGCTTCCGGGATCAGGAAACCGGTGCCCACGTGCGCCGTATCGGCCTGTATGCTGCTGCCATGGCGCGGGCTCTGGACTGGAGTGAGGCCGAGGTGGACAATATTCGCATTGCCGCGCCCATGCACGACATCGGCAAGATCGGGATTCCGGATAATATCCTGCTCAAGCCGGGGGCGCTGAACGAGGATGAGTTCGAGATCATCAAGCAGCATGCACGCATCGGGGCTGAAATGCTGTTTGGAACGGATATTCCCGTACTGGAGATGGCTGCGGGGATTGCCTGGTGCCATCATGAGCGCTGGGATGGCAGCGGTTATCCGCGTGGTCTGGCCGGAGAACAGATTCCGGTAGCCGCCCGCATTACCACGATTGTCGACATTTACGATGCGCTGGTCCATGAGCGCGTTTACAAGAAAGCCTTTGATGAAGCCGAGGCCGTGGCCATCATGAAAGGCTTGTCGGGCAAGAACCTGGATCCCGGTCTGCTGAAGGTCTTTCTGTATCTGCTGCCGGTCATGCGCCGGATCAAGGACGAGGTGCGCGAGGAGGAGGACAGCCCCCGACCGGTGGCGTTTGAGACAGGCCGAAACTAAGGGTATTTCTGCGATATTGTCAGCAATTTCATTTTTTCGGTATACTCATGCCCGTTTTGTCTGAGCCGGTTCAGTGTGTCTGGCTTCAGCCCGTTAAGCCAGTCACCGGAGTCTGTATGGAGAACTCACTGTTTACACAAGGATTCAGCCTCATGCTGTATGGCATGGGGGTTGTGTTTGTGTTTCTGACCCTGTTGATCTATACCGTGAAGGGGGCCTCTGCTGTCATTCTGCGCTGGTTCCCGGAACAACTGCCGCCTGTCAAGGCACCTGTCAGAAAAGCAACTGCACCTGCATCCTTATCGCCCCTGACCCTGAAAATCATCCAGGCCGCCATTGATCAGCACCGCCAGCAGCAACGCTGATTCGGGGTCCCCGAGCGGACCAGGCCTGCAGATTGCCACACCATTGAAGCCAGTAGGAGTCCCATGAGCGAGTCAAACCCAATCTCGACATCCGCCGCACGTCTGGGCATTACAGACGTAGTGCTGCGTGATGCCCATCAGTCCCTGTTTGCCACCCGCCTGCGCCTGGATGACATGCTGCCGATTGCCGGAAAGCTGGATCAGGTCGGTTTCTGGTCGGTGGAAAGCTGGGGCGGTGCGACCTTTGATGCCTGTATCCGTTACCTGGGTGAAGACCCCTGGGAGCGCATCCGCGAGCTCAAGGCCGCCATGCCCAACACCCCGCAGCAGATGCTGTTCCGAAGCCAGAACATTCTGGGTTATCGCCACTACGCCGATGATGTGGTGGAAAAATTTGTCGAACGGGCTGCAGTCAATGGCGTGGATGTATTCCGCGTGTTTGATGCCATGAACGATCCACGCAATATGGAGCTGGCCCTCAAGGCAGTCAGGAAACAGGGCAAGCATGCACAGGGTGCCATGTCCTATACCCTGAGCCCGGTCCACAACCTGCAGTTGTGGCTGGATCTGGCCCGGCGGCTGGAGGATTTCGGCTCTGATTCCATCTGTATCAAGGACATGGCCGGGCTGCTGAAGCCTTATGCGGGTTATGAGCTGGTCAAGGCGCTCAAGGAGACGGTCTCGGTTCCAATCCACATTCAGTGCCATGCCACCACCGGCATGTCGACAGCGACCTACCTCAAATGTGTGGAGGCCGGTATTGATAATCTCGATACCTCGATTTCCTCCATGTCCATGACCTACGGCCACTCACCCACCGAGTCGCTGGTGGCCATTCTGGAAGAGAGTGGGCGGCCTACCGGGCTGGACCTGCCGCTGCTGGAGGAAATTGCCGCCTATTTCCGTGAAGTGCGCAAGAAATACGCCAAATTTGAAGGCTCGCTCAAGGGAATCGACTCACGCATTCTGGTGGCGCAGGTACCGGGCGGCATGCTTACCAATATGGAAAACCAGCTGCGTGAGCAGGGTGCTGCCGACAAGCTGGATCAGGTACTGGAAGAAATTCCGCGAGTGCGTAAAGACCTCGGTTTTATCCCGCTGGTGACACCGACTTCACAGATTGTCGGTACCCAGGCCGTGCTGAATGTCCTGACCGGGGAGCGTTACAAGACCCTGTCCAAAGAAACCACCGGTCTGCTGCGCGGGGAGTACGGGGCTACACCGGCACCGGTGGATACGGAGCTGCAACAGCGTGCCCTGGCCGGGGATGCGCCGGTAACCTGTCGTCCGGCAGACCTGCTGCAACCGGAGCTGGAGCGCCTGACAAAGGAGCTGAATGAGCTGGGTCGGGAAAAGAACCTGCGCCTGGCGAGTGGCGAACGTCTGGTGGATGATGTGCTCACTTATGCGCTGTTCCCGCAGGTGGGGCTGAAGTTCCTGGAGAATCGTGATAATCCGGCAGCGTTTGAACCGAAGCCGACCGGGAATGAACGTGCTGTCGTCACAAGCGAGAGTGGTGAAGAAATCTATACCGTTGAGGTGGAAGGCCAGAAGTACACGGTCACGGTCAGTCAGGGCGGGGATATTTCCGGTATCGTCCCGATTGGCGGTGCTGTGGCGGCAGGGGCTGCAGCCGGCGGTGCTGCACCGGCAGCCGAAGGTGAACCATTCCCGGCCCCGCTGGCGGGTAATATTTTCAAGGTGCTGGTTGAGCCGGGGCATGAAGTCACTGAAGGTGAGCCCCTGATTATTCTGGAGGCCATGAAGATGGAAACCGCCGTCAGCGCTCCACGTGACGGGGTGGTGGCAAGTGTGCGCGTCAAGGAGGGTGACTCCGTGGCCGTGGGCGATACCCTGTTGACACTGGGCTGAGGAGGTCGGCATGGAATCCTTGTTGCTATTGTGGCGTGAGTCCGGCCTGGCCCTGATGACACCGGGGCAGGCAGTGATGCTGCTGGTGGGTCTGGTACTGCTGTATCTGGCCATCAGCAAGAAATTCGAACCACTGCTGTTGCTGCCGATCAGCGTCGGTACCTTGCTGGCCAATATGCCGGGAGCCGGGTTTGAGGCTGCTCCGGTATATGATGCGGCTGGCCACCTGCTCAGCCCCGGCGGGCTGATGTATTATATCTACGAAGCCGGTATTGCCACTGGCCTGTTTCCACTGATTATTTTCATGGGTGTGGGGGCGATGACCGATTTTGGCCCACTGATTGCCAACCCCAAGACCCTGCTGCTGGGTGCAGCGGCACAGTTCGGTATTTTTGCCACGGTGCTGGGGGCGGTTGCCCTGAGTGCCATCGGGATTCTGGATTTCAGTATTCAGGATGCTGCTTCCATCGGTATTATCGGCGGGGCCGATGGCCCGACCGCCATTTTTGTTACCAGCAAGCTTTCACCCGATCTGCTGGGGGCCATTGCCGTTGCTGCTTATTCCTACATGGCACTGGTACCCATTATCCAGCCCCCCATTATGCGCGCCCTGACCACACCGGCTGAGCGTGCCATCAAGATGGAGCAGCTGCGCCCGGTCTCCAGAAATGAAAAGATCGTATTCCCGATTGTGCTGATGCTGCTGGTTGCCATTTTTCTGCCATCGGCAGCACCGCTGCTGGGCATGTTCTGCTTTGGCAACCTGATGCGTGAAGCCGGGGTGGTGGAACGCCTCAGCGATACGACCCAGAATGCCCTGATCAATATCGTGACCATCTTTCTGGGGCTGGGCGTCGGCTCCAAAATGAGTGCCGACAAATTCCTGAATGCCGAAACTTTGGGTATTCTGGTGCTGGGGGCGATTGCTTTCTGTATTGGCACCGCCAGCGGGGTGCTGCTGGCCAAGCTCATGAACAAGCTCTCCAAACACCCGATCAACCCGCTCATCGGCTCTGCCGGAGTCTCTGCGGTACCCATGGCCGCACGGGTCTCAAACAAGGTCGGGCAGGAAGCCAATCCGCACAATCATCTGCTCATGCATGCCATGGGGCCGAATGTGGCCGGTGTCATCGGCTCGGCCATCGCTGCCGGTGTCATGATCGTCATGGTGGGCAGCTGATATCCGGGTGTAATCTGGATTGCCTGCAGTGCAGTGGAGTACAGCGGATGGGGCGGGAATGATTCCTGACCCATCCGCATCAGTCCAGTGCCTGCAGCAGGGGAGAATCTGCTTCACTCAGCCCTTCGATCACGGAAAAGTGATGTTTGCCGGTTTCCTCCACCACGCGGGTTTCTGCGCCCAGTCCCGCCCAGACATTGGCCAGCAGGGCGTTCTGGCGCACAAATTCAGGGCGTTCGTTCGTCCCGACCCAGCAGGTGAGGCGTGTACCGGGCAGCGGTTCCAGCAGGGCCGGACTTTCAGCGCGTGCTGTGGCCAGGTCCAGTTGCAGGGCTTGGTTCATGTCGGTTCTGAGCAGCGGGCGCAAATCATGCACGCCGCTGATGGCGATGACGGTGCGGATGCGTGCCTGCAGCTGTGGTGGCAGGCTTGAGTCGGTGCACACCATGCGGGCGGCCAGCTGAGCACCGGCAGAGTGGCCGGACAGGCAGACCGGGCCATCGACCAACCCGGCAGCATGGCTGATGGCTGCGCTGATCTGGTGTGTCATGGCCGGGATGCGCAGTGCCGGTGCCAGGGTGTAGCTTGGTATGGCCACCGCCCAGCCCCGTTCCAGCGCCCCTCGGGCCAGATGGGACCAGCCCGACTTGTCAAACAGCATCCAGTAGCCGCCATGAATGAAGACCAGCAGGCCCTTCGGGGTTGTGGCAGGCCGGAACAGGTCCAGCTTTTCCCGCTCGGCCTCCCCGTAAGCCAGATCCGTTTTGAGATTCGGGCATTGGGCCCGAAAGGCGCGGGCCAGTCCGGTCCAGCGTGCCGGATAGGCGTCTCCGTCCGGGATATGGGCGCGATTGGCATAGGCGTCATTCCAGTCTCTGATCACAGGCATGGGCTGTGCTCTCCTTGAGTGTGGGCATGAACACTAATTTTAGCGGCTCAGCCGAATTTCAGACCAGTAAAAAAGCCGGCTCCGGCACTGACGCCCTTGGTTGTGATGCGGGACAGGCGATCAACCAGGTATTGCCCTGAGTCACGGGCCATGCTGGTTGCCGTATTGGCAGCGTCCTGGAGGCCGGAGTTCGACACGGTGGTAACACCATAATACTCGGCTACAAACAACGCCACAACGGCAGCTCCACCCAGAAACAGGGCGATTTTCAGGACCTTTTTGGTGAAGTAACCGACCGCAAGGCCGATGACAAAAGGAGCACCTACATTACCCAGCAGGAAGCTGCTGGAAAGGAAATCCACACCCTCCGGGGTCTGTTGGGTGATCCGGGCGGAGTCATCGGCCATGCGGGCCACATCCTCCTGATTCAGGGGAACCCAGCCGGATTGATCGGATGCGGTGGTTCGGGTGATGGTTGTCAGCAAGCTCATGATGAATCCTTGTCTTTTTTCGCTTATTGGATTAGTGGCTTTTATCAGCAGGAAGTTTAGCGAAACCTGCCGGATCACGGGAAGGTTTCGCCGATAATATGGCTGTTTGCACTAAAACCTTGTTAATGCCCGGTATTTGGGGGTTTGTGCCGGGGGTTCGTTGAGGTACTCCTTGATGCCCCAGAAGCCGTAATGGCCATTGATGCGTGGGGAGGAGAAGGCCATGAACAGGGTGCCGCCCGCTTGACGGAAGCCCTGCAGCAGCCGGATATACGCCTGCTCCATGCGCGGGTCACGGTTGGCCGCAGCCAGAATCGGGTTCGGATGCTGGCGTTTGGACTGCGTGCCGTAATGCACCAGATGCTGCCCGCCCTCATAAGCCACCAGCGGGATTTTATAGGGTTTGAGAATCTCGGCATGTTTGTTCACAATATTCAGGGTGTTGTCGACCGAGTAGTGCTGTTGCGGATCATTAATCAGCCGGAAAACATCATCAACGCTGCGTACCTGCATCAGTGCCTCCTGGGAGGCGTAGAAATAGGGCGCAATGGCAAATGCATCGGTTTCACGATACACATTGCTGCCGGTCAGGATCGGGGCGGTGGTGGCCGGGTTGCCTGCCCAGCCGCTCAGCACCCGCACCAGGCGCTGGCGATTTCCCTGGAATGCCTGATCCCAGGTGCGGAATACCTGCAGGCTCCGGAAACTGTAGAACTTGAGGCCGGCCAATAACGGATCGGCATCAAGCTGGTCACGATAGCCTTCACGCTGGGCGTATTGAGCCTGTGAAAAAGCGGTGTTCCACATCTCGTTGCTGTATTCGATGTAGGCTTTGAGGTTGGGGCGCAGGTTCCGGGCCACATACCGGGCGAACTGCTGGATGTAGTCCTGATCGGCCAGATGCGGAATATTAAACCAGGCATTGGCATTCAGGCGGTTGGCCAGGTCGACCATTACCTCAACCGGAATCCCGCGTTCACCGTAGCCGCCACTCCAGGTTGCTTCCTGCAGATTGGCTCGCCGGGTCCAGCTGACCTGACGTTCATTGCGGGTAATGCCGGACATGCCCATGAAGCGCAGGGTGCGGAACTGGCGCATGAAATTCAGGTAATCGGGATTGAAGCGTACCTGCTCAGCATAATTCTCGAAATCCAGAAAGGGCTTGCCGCCGCATTGTGCCGCACTGTTGACCCGCTGGAACGGGTTGCCCTGACAGATGCCACCGGGCAGGGTGATGCGGATGTTTCTGAGCGGATTGGCCGGGTCGGATTGCTGAATGATCAGGGCCGCCGAAATTTCATTGTCGGCATTCGGGCGCAGGGTGATCACATCACGCCCCGGCTGGCTGGAAACCAGTGTCGCACTTTCGGTATAGGCGAGTTTGCCGCTGCCGTCATAACGCACGGTGTAATTGCCCTGTGGCAGGGCCCCTGTCGGCAGCCAGCGCACGAAATAGCCGCCAGCCTGCCCGCCATTCAGCCGGGTGACCCAGCCATCGGCATCATACTGGACATTGCCTCGGGTCAGTTCCCGATTGTCACGGAAAGGTTCCGAGGTTTTGAACAGGTCGACGAACGGCACACTGGCGTCGAACCAGACCGGTTCATTGGTATTGATGCCGATGAATGGTGAAATGGCAAACAGTGGGGTACTGAGCAGAAACAATCCGAGTACTGCGCCGGTCCTGAAGCCGGCAGCCCTTACAGCCCTTATAAACATGCGTCTTCCTTTTCCTGTTGAAATCGAGTCGGCGCTCCAATGCGCAAGCCGGAAATTATTACAGAAAGCAGGCAACACTGACATGAATGTGGCATGAATACCGGTAAAAACCTGTCATGCCGGGACGCTGGAGTGCTTACAGGCGACGCGGCAGGCGGGCAGCCAGCAGGGCCACGCCCACCAGTGCAGCCCCCAGCAACAGGTAATAAGTCCGGAATGGCAGTACCAGTGTCACCAAGGTAATGGTCAGGGGGGTCAGCAGTTCCGACATCTCGCGCCAGGTGGAAAACACCATGGTCATGTCGGTGCGTTCGTAGGGCTTGACCATGCGCATGAACGGAATATTGCCGAGCACATCCAGACAGGCACAGCCCAGGGCGGCAGTACACCAGAACACCAGGCCGGCGGGGCGGGGCTGGCCCAGCACGCCGAGCATGAACATCGAGCTGCCTGCCAGGGTCAGGGCGGCCATGATCACCGTGCGGGTACCGAAGCGTTCGGAAGCCCGGCGTACCAGCGGACTGAGAAACAGAAAACCGCTCACCAGCGACAGAAACGCCCCCGCCAGCCAGCCCGGCAAACCGGCTTCCACAACATAGATCGGGCCGTAGATAAACAGCGTGACCCAGAAAGTGGCGCGGGTGAGGGTAATGGAATAGGCGATGCGCAGGCGTTTCTGGCTGAAGTAGCGCGGTACGGCCTTGAACGGGCTGAGTGAACGGCTTCTGGCCGCGCTCAGAATCTGGTTGTGCCCGAGCCGCAGCCACCAGAAAAATGTCACCATGAGCAGGGCCGAGGTTACGGAGAGGATAAAGGGGTGGGTATGCCAGCCCTGATTCCACAACCAGGTGCCGAGGAAGGGGCCGGTAAGCCAGGCAGCACCGGTATAGAGCATGCGCCGGGATTCGTTCAGGGCCAGATGCTGCTTGGTGATGTAGTCCATGATGTAAAGTGACAGGCATACTGAAAACAGGGAGGCCGCCGAGGCACGCAGGCCGATCCCGAGGGCGAACACCAGCCCGTGGCCCCAGTACAGCAGGGCAGCCGCCAGGCACAGGAAGCCGCCCGCCAGTGTCACCACCCAGCGCCGCTGCAACAGCCGTTCCAGGCTGCTGAAGTTCAGGGTGATGCACAGGGTGAAAATCGCAGCCAGCAGGTACATGCGTGCCACGGCTTCCTTGCTGCCCAGTGCGTCCAGTGCCAGCAGTGGCACCACGCCCACCAGCACGGCACGGGCAAAACCTTCCAGGGCATTCAGGCGGGCCAGGGAGCGTCCGGCATTGGAAGCCAGGCTGTTCAGGCCAATGGGACGGCGATGGAACATGGGCTGTCCTTTGTGTATGAAGGTGGATACTGACGCCAGGGGCAGGAACCGCCGTCAGCGCGAGCAGAGGCCTGCAGTTTACGCCCGTTACCGCCTTGGCGACAATCCTGGATTGACTGTCCGGTCAGGGCCGTCGAGCATGCCCGGGAATTGGCAAAGTCAGGGTGATCCGGTTTTCGGGGTTCCGGCCGGGGTGGTACACTGCCCCCCTTTCATTAGCAGACAAGCAGAAGAAACATGCCACGTGAACCGGATCAGTCCCTGTTACACAAACCCCTGTTGCGTTACTGGCTGGCGACCCGCCCCGGCTTTCTGGCCGCGAGTCTGGTACCGGCATTGCTGGGTGTGGCCGCTGTTATTCATCAGGGCGGGCCGGTGAATGGCCTGCTGCTGGTGCTGACCCTGATCGGGATTGTACTGGTACACGCCGGGGTCAATGTGCTGAATGATTATTACGATGATCTCAATGGTACGGATCGCTGCAATGAGACGCGCATTTTTCCGTTTACGGGCGGAAGCCGTTTCATCCAGAACGGTGTGCTCAGTGCCAGAAGTACCCTGCATTTCGGGGGACTGCTGCTTTTGGTGGCGACGCTACTGGGTCTGGGGCTGACGCTGGCCAGCGGGGCTGAGCTGTTGCTGGTCGGCGTGGCCGGTCTGCTGCTGGGCTGGGGCTATTCCGCGCCTCCCCTGAGCCTGAACAGCCGTGGCCTGGGAGAGCCGGCGATTGCGCTGGGATTCGGCATCCTGACCCCGCTGGGAGCCTGGTATGTGCAGACGGGGACGTTGGGCCTGTATCCGGTGCTGGTCAGCCTGCCACTGTCATTGCTGCTGATGAATATCCTGCTGATCAACCAGTTTCCTGACCGGGCGGCTGATGCCGCCTGTGGCAAGCATCACTGGGTGGTGCGCTGCGGGGAGGAGCGAGCAGCGCGTCTGTACCTGTTGAATGTACTGATCAGCATGCTGCTGCTGACAGGACTGGTACTGGCCGGTTCGCTGCCGGAAGCCGCGCTGCTGGCCCTGCTGCCGCAGGGGCAGGCCCTGCGTGCTGCCTTGCTGCTGCTGACCCATGCACGGCAGCCGGCAGCGCTGGAGCCTGCCATCAGGATGACCATCGGCAGCGCATTGCTGCATGGTGTTCTGTTGAGTCTGATACTCTGGCTGACCTGATCCGGCAGTCCCGGTCCTGACTGTTCGGTGATTTCTCAGTTGCTACCCGGCCTGCTGCCCAGGGTTTCCTGCAGCCAGCACCTGACGGCAACACGGTCGGGCAGGGCGCTCATGAGCAGGTCTGTCAGGTGCTCCAGATCGGCATCACTGATCCGGGTCGGGTCATCCTGCAGCGGGCGGTTCGGATCGGTAAAGCGCCGGTTTTGTGCCGGCTGTTCCACCAGATGCCCCAGCAGCTGTTCCAGCAGTTCGGCCTGACTCGGGGCACGGAAGCCGATCGAGCAGGTCATGCATTCGTCCACAGCCACCCCGTAATGCGGTACACCGGGCGGCAGGTACAGCATGTCTCCCGGTTCCAGCACCCACTCCTGTTCCGGCTGGAACGCCCTCATCACACGCAGATCCAGACCCGGAAGAAAATTGTCCGGCTCACAGGGTTGGGTGCTGATCTGCCAGCGCCGCTGTCCGCGTGCCTGCAGCAGAAACACATCATAGGCATCCACATGCGGCCCGACAGAGCCATTCGGTGCGGCATAGCTGATCATGAGGTCATCAATGCGCCAGTCCGGAATGAAGCGGAACGGTTGCACCAGGGCCTGCAGCTCCGGCACCAGCTTTTCGCAGTCGTTCACCAGCAGGGTCCAGTGTGTTTCCGGCAGCGTGGCAAAGTCCGGCTCGGGAATCGGCCCCGGTCTCAGCTCCCAGGGTTTTTGCCCACCCCGTTCCAGTACCAGCCTTGAGGTATCGGTGTCACAAGCCAGTCCCGCCAGCTCATCGGCACTCAGGGGCAGTTCAAACCCCGGAAAAGCCTGCCGCACCAGCAGGGGCTGCTGTTGCCAGTAATCGCGCAGGAAGTCTGCTACCGGTAGTTCACCAAGCCGGGTCAGGGGAGGGATAAGCGGTATTCGGGATCGGCTGTTGCGTTTCATGGCAGTCGCTCAGACGGCTCGCGCCTGTGCGGCTGCATTACCGGTATAGCCTGCCGGGGTCAGGGCCTGAAGCGCGGCTTTGGCTTCCGGTGGTATGTCCAGCGTTTCGATAAAGTGATGCAGGCGTTCCGGCGTGATGCGCTGGCCGCGTGTCAGGGCCTTGAGTTTTTCATACGGCTGCTCCACACCGTAACGGCGCATGACGGTCTGGATCGGTTCGGCCAGCACTTCCCAGTTGGCATCAAGATCAGCCGCCATGCTGTCAGTATTGGCTTCCAGCTTGTTGATACCCCTGGTCAGTGAGTGCAGGGCAATCAGGGTATGTCCCAGTCCCACGCCCAGGTTGCGCAGCACGGTGGAATCAGTCAGGTCACGCTGCCAGCGGGAGACCGGCAGTTTCCGGGCCAGATGGCTCAGCAGGGCATTGGCAAGCCCGAGGTTGCCCTCGGCATTTTCAAAATCGATGGGATTGACCTTGTGCGGCATGGTGGAGGAGCCGACCTCCCCGGCCACAACTTTCTGCCTGAAATGGCCAATGGAAATGTAGCTCCAGATATCACGGCTGAAGTCGATCAGGATGGTATTGAAGCGTTCCAGAGCATCAAACAGCTCGGCGATGTAATCATGCGGTTCGATCTGGGTGGTATAGGGGTTCCAGTCCAGTCCCAGGCGGGTGACAAACTGTTCGGCTTCGGCCTGCCAGTCGATGTCCGGATAGGCGCTCAGGTGGGCATTGTAATTACCGACTGCCCCGTTGATCTTGCCTAGGCAGGGGACTGCTGCGACCTGATCCAGCTGGCGCTGCAGGCGGTATGCAACATTGGCCATTTCCTTGCCCAGGGTGGTGGGGGAGGCAGGCTGGCCATGGGTGCGCGAGAGCATGGGGATGTCGGCATACTGGTGGGCAAGGTGACGGATGGCCGCGTGTACGGCCTGCATTTGTGGCAACAGAACCTGCTGCAGTCCCCCCTTGAGCATCAGGGCATGGGACAGGTTGTTGATGTCCTCGGAGGTGCAGGCAAAGTGGATGAACTCGCTGCAATCGGCCAGTTCGGCATGCCCGGCCACCTTTTCCTTGAGGAAATACTCAATCGCCTTGACATCGTGGTTGGTGGTGCGCTCGATGGCCTTGATGCGAAGGGCCTCTTCAGGGCCGAAATCACGCAGAATGCTTTCCAGTACGGCAGTGGCGGAGGTGGACAGCGCTGGAACCTCGCTGATCTGCGGGTGGGCGGCCAGCTGTTGCAGCCAGCGGATCTCCACCAGCACACGATGGCGGATCAGGCCGTACTCACTGAACCAGGGGCGCAGGGCAGCGGTCTTGTCGGCATAACGCCCATCCACCGGCGCAAGGGCCGTCAGGGCAGAGAGTTCCAGTTCCATGGGGTTTCCTGCAGGTCAGAACAAGGCAGCCCAGTGTATCAGAGTTCCGGGTAGTGGCAGAAGGCAAAGTGCCGGCTGTCCGGTGCCCAGCACGGGGTGTTGATGCTGCCCTGGCCACCCCGGATGTTGGCCAGCACTTCCGGCTCGCCACCGTCCGCCGCTAACAGGCGCAGCTGTACCGGCAACCCGGCAGGATGGCCGCTGGTGCCCGGCTCGTAAGACAGGTACAGCACATGCTGCCCGTCCGGGGCGGGGTGCGGAAACCAGTTCACGCGCTCATCCTGTGTCATGGGCATAAGACGGCTGCCATCGGGATGCATGCGCCACAGCTGCATTGCACCATCACGCTCACCGTTGAACCATATCCACTGCCCGTCCGGGCTGTAATCCGGGCCGTCACAATGGGTGAAGCCACGGGTCAGGCAGGTTTCTGCTCCCCCCGCCAGTGGGCAGGTATAAATCTGGATCGTCGGATCAGTGCCACGCTGGGCCGCATAGGCGATCATGGTGCCATCCGGTGACCACCCATGCCACCAGGAGGGCTGCCATGCCGTGACCGGCTGCGGCGTACCGCCGCACAAGGGCAGCCAGTAGATGCTGCTTTTGCCGTGTTCGGTCTTGTCACAGATGATGAGACGGCTGCCATCCGGTGCAATGCCGTGATCATTGTTGAGGCGGGTGGCAAAACCGGTATCGATGGGGATCAGCGCTGGTGCTGCCTGTGGTACGCGATACAGCAGACCGTTGCTGTTGACGATCAGTGTCTGCCCGTCCGGTGTCCAGTTTGGTGCTTCAAACAGGCCATCCCGGATCAGCAGGTCCTGATAGCTGCGGGTGGCGAGATCATAAACGGCAAGGTGGCTTTTCATGAAATCACGGGACCTGGCCCAGGATACCGGTTTCCGGAGACATCACCTCAGGTAATGACTGTCGGGCTGTCGCGTCCGGTGAAGGTGCTGATGGAGGCCAGCTCTTCAGCGATCCGTATCAACGGGGCCAGTGCATCCTGTACATCCAGATCGTGCTGTCTGACATCGGCTTCATACTGCTCCAGGTAAAGGCGCAGGGTAGCCCCCTGGGTACCGGTTCCGGACAGGCGGAAAATCAGGCGTGCCCCATCCTCGAACAGAATGCGGATACCCTGACTGGTGCTTTCGGAGTGGTCAACCGGATCATGGTAGCTGAAGTCATCGGCCTGGCGCACGGTTTTGCCGTGCAGGACCCTGCCCGGCAGCGTATCGAACTGCTGGCGCAGGTGGGTCATCAGGGTCTGGGCGGCTGGTACGGCAATGGCCTCGTAGTCATGGCGCGAGTAATAATGACGCCCGTATTCGGCCCAGTGCCGGCGTACAATGGCTTCCACCGACTCCTGGCGCACCGCCAGCAGGTTGAGCCAGAACAGCACGGCCCACAGACCGTCCTTTTCACGGATGTGGTCCGAACCAGTGCCGAAGCTTTCCTCGCCACACAGGGTGATCTGGTTGTTGTCCAGCAGGTTGCCGAAGAATTTCCAGCCGGTCGGGGTTTCATGGCAGGCAATGCCGAGCTTTTCTGCCACCCGGTCCACGGCCTGACTGGTGGGCATGGAGCGTGCCACGCCCTTGAGGCCGTTCTGGTAGCCGGGGATCAGGTGGGCATTGGCAGTAATGATGGCCAGGCTGTCGCTGGGCGTCACGAAGAAATAATGCCCGAGAATCATGTTGCGGTCGCCGTCACCGTCCGAGGCAGCACCAAAGTCGATTCTGCGCGGACTGTAGAGCAGCTCCATCAGCTCGCGTGCGTGGGCCTGATTCGGGTCCGGGTGATGGCCGCCGAAGTCAGCCAGCGGTTCAAAGTGCATGACGGTTCCCCTGGCCGCCCCCAGTGCCTGCTCCAGTATCCGCTGGGCATAGGGGCCGGTAACCGCATGCATGGCATCAAAGCGCAGGCTGAAATCCCCTGTCAGCAGGGTACGGATGCGCTCAAAGTCAAACAGTGTCGCCATCAGTTCAGCATAATCATCAACCGGGTCGATCACGTCAATCTGCAGACCCTCTATTTCGTAGTGGCCGGGCTTGTCGAGCGGGACGGGCTGGATGGCACTGATATAATATTCACTGAGTTTGCAGGCGTTCTCGAAAAACAGGTTGGTCAGGTTTTCCGGAGCAGGACCGCCATTGCTGCTGTTATACTTGATGCCGAAGTCACCGTCCGGCCCGCCGGGGTTGTGGCTGGCTGAGAGGATGATGCCGCCGGTGGCCCGGTATTGGCGGATCAGGTTGGAGGCTGCCGGTGTGGACAGGATGCCGCCCTTGCCGACCAGAATGCGTGCCACGCCATTGGCGGCTGCCATGCGCAGGATGATCTGGATGGCTTCACGGTTGAAGTAGCGTCCGTCTCCGCCCAGAACCAGCAGGCCGCCCCGTAATGCCGGGATGGCGTTGAAAATGGCCTGAACAAAGGTCTGCAGATAATCCGGTTGCTGGAAGTGTCTGACGCTTTTGCGCAGGCCGGATGTGCCCGGTTTCTGGTCTTCATAAGCGGTGCATGGAACGGTTTCAACTGCCATGTGTGAGCCTTGCCTGAAATGATTTGATTTTGTACTGTGGAGGATAATACCGGAGTCTGGTGTCCGAAGCGGTTTAAATCCTGGATAATTATGGAACCATGTTAGTTAAAGAACAAGCCCGACATACCATCAGCCCCTTGCCGCAGAGTTTTGCTGCCCTGATGGAAATGTATGAATACAACTACATACTGGTCCGGCTGCTGCTTGGGGATGTGCGCAGGCTGGAGGACCGGCAGGTGCTGCATGCCGGTACCTGTCTGCCGCTGCAGGTTCAGGTCAAGGAGCGCTCCCGGCATACCACCACGCTGATGCTGACTTACTGTTTTAATAATAAAAGGCGGCGGCAGCGGACCGGGCCGGACCTGCTGGTGCGTATCTGTCATGATGCCCGTCAGGCCGAAGTGGTGCAGCACCGTTGTCACATGCCCTCCCGGGATGCTGATGAAACCGTTGACGGCATGCTGCTGTGCCGCTGGCGCATGAACCGCTTTTTATATAAATGGATTAATTACCTCAGAAAGCAGAATTATGGGGTTTGCTATAATTCTTGACTATATTACTGGGAAATACTAAAATACCTGAGTATGGAAGTCGGAAATAACGTTTTTCAGGTGTATCAACCATGAAACTTTCAACCAAGGGACGCTATGCCGTCACTGCGATGATGGATCTTGCCATTCATGATCATGAAGGCCCGGTGACCCTGTCGGATATTTCCAGTTGCCAGGGAATTTCCCTGTCCTATCTGGAGCAGTTGTTTTCCAAACTGCGCAAGCACGGGCTGGTTGAGGGCGTGCGTGGACCGGGCGGCGGCTATCGCCTTGGCAAGCCGGCAGACCAGATCAGTATTGCCCGGATCATCCAGGCTGTTGATGAGAGCATTGATGCGACCCGTTGCAACGGTAACGAAGACTGTCAGGGCGGCGACAAGTGCCTGACCCATCAGCTCTGGAGTGACCTGAGCGACCGCCTGTATCATTTTCTGGATGACCTTACCCTGGCCAGTTTTATCAACCGTCCCGAAGTCAAGGTCGTGGTCCGGCGACAGGATACGACAGATCGTCGCATTGCCACCATGTTCCCGCCCCGAATGGCCGCCAATATGTGATAACAGCCTGCCTGATAGTGGTTCCGTGGTTCCTCATCGGTTCTTCACTCAGGCAGGTTCACCCTGCAGCCTGTCCCCATCCCTGATGCGCTTTCCCTGATTGGCATGAATCAGGTTTTCCGTTGTGGAAATCTGGTGCAGTCGGATGCGGGGCTGTATCTCCAGCAGGGTCAGTTGGCCCAGTGATTTTTCCTCCACATACGTTGCCCCGGTATCTATGTAATAGATATTGGCCTGCTGCACCGGTTTGCTGACCGGGGTGTGGCCGAAAATAATCAGGTCGATACCTTCCACCGGCTGGGTTCTACCCATCAGCTGCAGTTGCTTGAAGCGGTGGCGGGACCAGAGTGCCAGTTCACGGATTTCCGCGTCACTGCCCAGCAGACGCACAAATTCCTGCCAGGCCATGCCCGGAGGAATGTCGGCATGGACTATTCCGATACGACCATTGTCGGTACTGATTTCCATTGCCAGTGGCAAGGCGGCAATAATCCGGCGAATGCGTTCATGCAGGTGATCGGGTATGCCGGACCACCAGTCCCCACCGTTGAATGTCACCCAGTTGCGGCTTACCGGTGCACTGCTGGCAGCATCCAGCAGCATTTTTTCATGGTTGCCCATGATGGCGTGAAACCAGGGACAGTTCAGGAATTCGATCACGCGCCAGGACTCCGGCCCGCGATCAATCATGTCACCGACGGAAAACACCCGATCGCTGTCGGGGTCGAAATCCAGCTGTTCCAGCAGCAGCTCCAGGGCATAGAAATGCCCGTGGATATCACCGACAACGAAATCGCGTCCCCGGGGATTGTGGCGCACGAATTTGAAAGGTGGATACAGCATGGATCAAATCGATTCAGGGGTTATTAGGGACAGGTTTTATTGTGACACAAGGTATAAGACAGCCAGAACGCAAAACCGATCAGCGTTGGGGAGTTGGATACGAACAGTATTATTTATACGCCATATCATTTTTACGCTGATGTTGAGTACAACACTATCGGATAAGACCTTATTTTCCCTGAAAAGTTGCCGTCTGTCGGGGAGGCGTCAGGTGGGTGAGCGATAAATCCCCAGCAGCAGGAACAGCCAGCCCGCGATAAAGCAGATTCCGCCCAGTGGTGTCACCAGCGCAAAAGCCACCAGACCGCTCAGCACATAAAGGTAAAGGCTGCCACTGAACAGGAAAATGCCTGCCAGAAAGGTCAGACCCGCCAGTGACAGCCGCTGTCGGGCAGCAGGAATGGATGACTGCAGCAGCAGGCCGGTAGCCAGCAGTGCCAGGGCATGGTAGAACTGGTACTCAACACCGGTATGAAAGCGCTGCAGCATGTGCGGGGTGACGATCTTTTCCAGGCCATGGGCACCAAAGGCACCCAGTGTCACGGCCAGCAGCCCTGCGAGACTGCCGCCGAGCAGCAGGTGGCGTCCGGTGGGTAGGGGTATTTTCATCAACAGGGTTTCCTGATAGGCAAGACAAGGATAATGAGAGTAATGGGTAAGGACAACCGCAAGCAATTACACCGGGTCATGGTCAAGTTGATGGCCTGGAGTGGCATTCTGGCTTTGGTAATGATCGGGTTGCGATCCTGCTTTGCCTGAATGCATGGCCAAGTACCCATTTTACTGTCCGATAGCGGGCCTGACAAGATGCCTGTGCATATTCAGGATGGCGCAGGAACGGCCCTCAATGCAGTTCAACAGATAGGTACCGCGGTAGGCCCGCCATTCTCCGGCTTTCCCGTGATGGCCGTCGTAGATACGCACAGAGCACCGGGCAAAACGGCGTAATCTCTGGTGAAATGTCCCCAGGTCGCACACCGTCAGGTAGTTGGCAGTTGCGGCATCCCGGCTGGAAAGCTGATGTTGTACAACCCTTTGAGCCTCGCTTTCAAATCCTGTATGGCTTAAAAAACCGGCAAAAAGGCTGTGGCAGGAAGCCAGCATGACAAGCCCGATGCAGGATTTGAAGAAAATGGTGCACGATATCCGTGGTCTGTTGTTGTTTACAGGCATTTTTTAACTCTTGTTCAATGACTTAAATGAAATTCAGTTTCAGTCATTAAGCCTGTTGGAGCCTTGCAGTTAAAGTTAAACCCGGTTAGGTGCACAGGCGTTACACCGGGTAAAAGAACTTCAATTTCAGCCTGTTCAGCCGTACCGGCAGCTGCAGGCAATTGCCTTTTCTGGCGTAATGCCTGTTTGGGTTTTTGTCTTTTTTCTTTCCGACAAAGGGTAGGCGGTTACAGGTTGGGGGTAATATCATCCATAACGTTGGCAGGCAGAGATTAAACAAGCTAAAAAACCGGGAGTCGGCCTGGTCTGCTGATTTTCCTGGTTTATTGGGACAGTTCAGGGATTGATGCTAATGCCGGGACGGCAGATACACGTCATAGCGGATGATTTTGCCCGGAATCACGAAGGCCGGCTGGTAGTGGGCAAGGGCTGGAGCCTGGACCGGACGCTTGACCACGGTGCGGTAATGGCAGTGGCGACGGGCGCTGTGCAGCAGTGTTGCTTCACCCTCCGGATCGGCCCCGGCCAGTTCGTGAAAAAAACGCATTTCCTTCTGAACCAGGGCGGTTTTGTGGCGTTTGGGAAACATCGGGTCCAGATAGATGACCTCCGGCCATTCCGTTGGGGCCAGTGTGGCCAGCCAGCTGCCGGTATCTGCCTGCACCAGCTGCATGCGTGCAATAATGGCAGCCAGTTCCGGATCACCCGTCAGCGCGGCCTGTTGCAGGCCATCGGCCAGCAGGGCATAAATCAGCGGGTTACGTTCCACCAACGTGACATGACAGCCGAGGCTGGCCAGCACAAAGGCTTCCCGGCCCAGCCCGGCGGTACCGTCGACAATATGAAGCCCGGTGCGCTTGTTCAGCCCCACGGCACGGGCAATCGCCTGACCCCGGCCGCCGCCGAACTGACGCCGGTGCTGTGCCCTGCCTGCGGCAAAGTCGACGTATACCGGGCCGGTCTGTGGGTCTTCGGTATCACATAATACCAGACGGCCCTCATACTCCTGCAGCTGGTAACGGGACCGGGTATCGGTATGGGTGGCGGATGTGCTGCGGGGCATGGGAACTGCCTTAATAATGCGGTGGCGGGGTTTCTTCCGCCTGGGAGGCGACTGGTGAGGTACCCAGGCTTTTCAGGCGCATGCGCAGTTCATCCACTTCACGGGACAGGCGTTGGGCTTCCCGCTGCTGCAGATACAGCTGCTCATTAAGGGCTTCCAGCAGCTGTTCCTGCTGCATAAGGCGGATTTCGAGTTCCGCGAGGCGTTCTTGGGTCTGATCATTCATGGCGGCTGGCTTTGAACTCCCTTTCCCCGCAATGGCAGGGGAAAGGGAGGGAGGATGGACAGGCCGGAAGGCTTTAACGGCCCTTGACGGCGGCAATGCGCAGGCGCAGTGCATTCAGCTTGATGAAGCCTTCTGCATCCTGCTGGTTGTAGGCACCGTCATCATCGTCAAACGTCGCAATGCGGGCATCAAACAGGCTGTCATCCGACTGACGTCCGGCAACAATGGCATTGCCCTTGTAAAGCTTCATGCGCACCACGCCGTTGACGTATTCCTGTGATTCATCAATCATGCGCTGCAGCATGCTGCGCTCCGGGCTCCACCAGTAGCCGTTATAGATCAGCTCGGCATACTTGGGCATCAGCCCGTCCTTGAGGTGGGCCACTTCACGGTCCAGGGTCAGCGATTCGATGGCACGATGCGCCCGGAGCAGGATGGTGCCACCCGGGGTTTCATAGCAGCCGCGTGACTTCATGCCCACATAGCGGTTTTCCACCAGGTCGAGGCGGCCAATGCCATTGTCACCCCCGAGCCGGTTCAGGGTGGCCAGGATGGTCGCCGGGCTCATGCGCTCACCGTTCAGGGCCACCGGGTCACCTTTTTCATAGCTGATGTCGACGTAGGTTGGCTGATCGGGTGCGGCTTCCGGCGCGACACTCCAGCGCCACATGTCTTCTTCGGCCTCGAACCAGGGGTCTTCCAGCGGCCCGCCTTCATAGGAAATATGCAGCAGGTTGGCATCCATGGAGTAAGGGGATTTCTTGCCGGCTTTCTTGAAGTCGACTGGAATATGGTGCTGCTTGGCATAGGCCATCAGCGCCTCACGCGAATTCAGGTTCCACTCGCGCCACGGGGCAATGACCTTGACCCCCGGCTTGAGTGCGTAGGCACCAAGCTCGAAGCGCACCTGATCATTACCCTTGCCGGTGGCGCCGTGGGAGATGGCATCCGCGCCGGTTTCGTTGGCAATTTCAATCAGGCGCTTGGCAATCAGCGGGCGGGCAATGGAGGTACCGAGCAGGTATTCACCCTCGTAAATGGTATTGGCGCGGAACATGGGAAACACAAAGTCGCGCACGAACTCTTCACGCAGGTCGTCGATATAGATTTCCCTGATCCCCATGGCGGCAGCCTTGGCACGTGCGGGTTCGACTTCTTCGCCCTGGCCGATGTCGGCGGTGAAGGTGACAACTTCGCACTGATAGTTTTCCTGCAGCCACCGGGCGATGATGGAAGTGTCCAGCCCGCCGGAGTAGGCAAGCACCACTTTCTTGACTGACGACATAGCGTGATATTCCTGTAACTGGTCTGAAAGCGGCGATTATATGCCTGATGCCCGGCTAAATAAATGGAGCCGGCCCGGAGTTGCCGGGTCGGGAGGGGAGAGTCCGGCGGTTACGCTGGATTACGGTAATAAATTAATTTTACCTTAATAATAAAAATTAATTATGAAAAGATAGTGACATCGAGTGTGAAAACAAGAAGATCAACCCGGATCAGTGAGGTAAGTCCCAATGCCACAGTCCAGCCTGAAAACCACCCTTGCATCCTTTGTCGTGCTGTCTGCCTGCGCTTTGCTTGCGGCTGAGGCCCAGGCTGAAGTCAAATACCGTGTCGGCTTTGATGCGACCGCACTGGAATATGTGGTTTACATGATGCCGGACTCGGTGCCTGACCCCGACCTGACCCTGAGTGCACAAGTCACCCTGAAGGTGCCCAGTGCCACCGGGCTGGATGTCAACAGTATCCAGAGTGCTATCGGCGGGGTGGAATGGCAGCTGCATTCCAGGGTGCTGGCTCCGGAGGAGGACGCCTCTGCTGCCTACCTGTCCTTTGGCCCGGTATTTACCGCCGGCACACCACCGGCATTTGGCTGGGTTGCCGGTGAGGAGAAGCGCATCTTTTCCTTCAAGGCCGAACAGGGTTGCCTGACCGGTGTGGCGCTGCTGGCCAACAGTGATCCCTTCAACCAGCTGCCCAACTCGGTCAGTACCAATCCGGGCAACCAGTTCACCAATATCGGCTGGCCCAGCAGCAATAACTATATCGGTAACTATGGCCATCCGGTGTATTGCGGTACCCGGCCTGATGAGCGCGAATGCCGGCGCAGCAGAGGCCAGGTTCGTTCCTATGATCTGCGTATTCAGACTTTGCAAAACCAGATCGACAAGCTGGAACGCATGCGCCTGCAGCTGGAGCAGATGCAGGACGGGCTGGAAGGCCGCAAGGGCTATCTGATTGAGCAGTGTGATATTGAGTGATCGTGAGAGACAGGGGAAGGGCGTACTGCGTCACGGTGCTGATGGCGCAGTGTTTTCCCCTGTCTCGGGTGGCAGGGCATTCATGATCCGATATAACCAGGGTTTGTGATCCCGGATTTCCTCCGTACCCAGATCCCGCATTTCATAGGGAAACACCAGCCAGTCTTCGGTTTCGTGCAGAAAATAGTCCGGCTCCAGTCCGGTTTTATTGAAACTGGAACGCTTCCACAGGGTGGCCACCCGAATGTCGGATGGCATATTGCGTTTCAGGCTGCGCTGGAGGCGGTTCAGCACCGCCTGGATACTCAGGCCGGTACTGAATACGTCATCCACCAGCAGCAGGCCGTCATCGGCATTCAGGTTCTCCAGCAGGTACTGTGTGCCATGCACCCGGATACGGGGGTCGGGAGCGGCTACCCGACTGAAATAATGCTCCTGCCCCTGATAGGACGTGCGCAGGGCAATGTGGTCAGTCTGTACCCCAAGAGTCTGCAGGCATTCCTGCACGTAAATCCCGACGGTGCTGCCGCCACGCCACAAGCCGACAATGAAGGTGGGACGGAAGCCGCTGTCAAAAACCCTGACGCCAAGCCGGAAGGCATCCAGAACCAGGGTTTCTTCGTCCAGAAAACGCTTTTCCATTGCCTCACCTCTTGTCAGCCGGAATAAAGGCGGACACTATACAATAATTTGCGGAAGAAACGGGACCATGCAGAAACAGTATTTATCGGCCCAGGGCTTACTGGAAGATTCGTTCCGGCTGGCGGCCAGGGTACTGGAGAGCGGCTTTCGCCCTACCTTCATGATTGCAGTGTGGCGCGGGGGCGTACCGATCGGAGTGGCGGTGCAGGAATATCTGGATTTTCACGGTATCCACACCGACCACATTGCCATCCGCACGGCCTCCTACAGTGGCATTGACCGGCAGGTGCGTGAGGTTCGGGTGTTCGGCCTCAACTATCTGGTCAAGAACATGCGCCATACCGACCGGATGCTGATTGTCGATGATGTCTTTGATACCGGGCGTTCCATTGAGGCCATTCTGCAGGAACTGCGCCGCAAGGCGCGCCTCAATACCCCGGAAGACATCCGGGTAGCCGTACCCTATTACAAGCCCGGCCGCAGACAGGTAGATTTTGAGCCGGATTATTACCTGCATGCCACCACAGACTGGTTAAAGTATCCGCATTCGCTGGAAGGATTGAGTGTGGAGGAGATGAGGAATAACCGACCGGAAATTTATGCGATTCTCAAGGACCACCTGGAACAGGCATAAGCGCTCGGGAAGCCAGACGCCAAGACAGTAGGAGGAGAGTACGTCTTGATCGGAGGAGGAGTCATGATCTCAAGGCGTCTGGCTACCGGAACGCTCATTTTGATTATTTGAGACATCCACTGAAATCATGAAAGCCATTCTAGGACAGGGCAACTGAACCTGCGCTGAGTAAAAATCATCTGCTTTGGCAAACCGTTGGTCTGTGTTAGCATGCGCTCCCATTCTGACCCTCTGTGAATGGTGGACGGCTTTTCTATGGCACGATATATATTCATTACCGGTGGTGTGGTTTCCTCGCTGGGCAAGGGAATTTCGGCAGCATCACTGGGGGCCATCCTGGAGGCGCGCGGCCTCAGGATCACAATGATGAAACTGGACCCCTATATCAATGTCGACCCCGGTACCATGAGTCCGTTTCAGCATGGTGAGGTTTTTGTCACCGAGGATGGCGCGGAAACCGATCTGGACTTGGGGCATTACGAGCGCTTTGTCAGCTTCAAGGCCAGCAAGCTCAACAATTTCACCACCGGGCGCATTTACGAGAACGTGATTCGCAAGGAGCGCCAGGGTGAATACCTTGGGGCCACGGTCCAGGTGATTCCCCACATTACCGATGAAATCAAGCGCTGCATCCGGGCTGGTGCCGGGGATGCCGATATTGCCATGGTCGAGATCGGCGGCACGGTCGGCGATATTGAGTCACTGCCATTCATGGAAGCCATTCGCCAGATGCGGGTGGAGGAAGGGGTATCCAATGCCCTGTTCATTCACCTGACCCTGCTGCCCTATGTGGCTGTGGCCGGCGAGCTCAAAACCAAGCCGACCCAGCACTCGGTCAAGGAGCTGCGTTCCATCGGCATCCAGCCCGACATCCTGCTGTGCCGCAGTGACCGCCCGATTCCGGAGAACGAGCGCCGCAAGATTGCCCTGTTCACCAATGTGGAGGAGCGTGCCGTCATCTCCGCACTCGACATGGACAATATCTACAAGATGCCACTGGCCCTGCATGCCCAGAAGGTGGATCGTATTGTGACCGAGCGGTTCGGGCTGGTCGATGCACCGGAGGCGGACCTCTCCGAGTGGCGTAATATCATTCATGCGATGGAATTTCCCGAGGCGGAGATTACCGTGGCCATGGTGGGCAAGTACACGGACCTGACCGAATCCTACAAGTCCCTGAACGAGGCACTCACCCATGCCGGTATTCACACCGGAACGCGGGTCAATATCCGCTATATCGATGCCAAAAAACTGGAGTCGGGTGAGGATGCTTCCGAGCGTGAGGCCCTGAGTACGGCAGATGCCATTCTGGTGCCGGGCGGGTTCGGACTCCGGGGCGTCGAAGGCAAGATCAGTGCCGTACGTTATGCCCGCGAAAACCGGATTCCCTATCTGGGCATCTGTTTGGGCATGCAGGTGGCCGTGATCGAGTATGCGCGCCACTGTACCGGTCTGGAGGCGGCGAACAGTACCGAGTTCGTACCGGAAACGCCGCACCCTGTCATCGGCCTGATTACCGAGTGGATGCAGGACGGGCGTCTGGAGCAGCGCAGCCGGGATTCCGATCTGGGAGGGACCATGCGTCTGGGCGGACAGCGCTGCCAGCTGTCAGCCGGTACCCTGGCGCATGAGATTTATGCGGCAGATTCGGTGATGGAGCGTCATCGTCACCGTTATGAGTTCAACAACCATTACCGCTCCCGGCTGGAAGATTGCGGGCTGGTGTTTTCCGCCACTTCTGCCGATAGCCCTGCCGAAGAGTCTCTGGTTGAGATGATCGAGTTGCCGCAGACGGTTCATCCCTGGTTTGTGGCCTGTCAGTTCCATCCGGAATTTACCTCGCGCCCGCGTCAGGGGCATCCCCTGTTCAGCAGTTTTGTGCGTGCGGCACGAGCTTTCCATGAACAGCGCCAGTTTGGAGGTGTGTAATGCAACTGTGCGGTTTTGAGGTCGGGCTGGCGCAGCCATTTTTCCTGATTTCCGGTCCCTGTGCCATTGAAACTGAAAAGCTGGCCCTGGAAACGGCACAGGCACTCAGGGAAATGACCACAAGGCTGGGTATCCCGTTTATCTACAAGTCCTCATTCGACAAGGCCAACCGCTCTTCCCACCACAGCCCGCGTGGTGTGGGACTGGAGGAGGGCCTGCGCATTCTGGCGCGGGTGAAGGCGGAGGTGGGCGTGCCGGTGCTGACTGATGTGCACGAAGACACGCCCATGGATGAGGTTGCCAGCGTGGTCGATGTCCTGCAGACCCCGGCCTTTCTGTGCCGCCAGACCAACTTCATCCAGTCTGTGGCCCGTGCAGGCCGACCCGTGAATATCAAGAAGGGGCAGTTTCTGGCTCCCTGGGATATGGGCAATGTGGTGGAAAAAGCACGCGCCACCGGTAATCCGCAGATTATGGTGTGTGAGCGTGGCTATTCCTTTGGCTATAATAATCTGGTATCGGACATGCGGGGTCTGGCCGTAATGCGTACCACGGGGTGTCCGGTTGTGTTTGATGCCACCCATTCGGTCCAGCTGCCGGGCGGACAGGGCAACCGCTCGGGTGGTCAGCGTGAGCATGTGCCGGTGCTGGCACGGGCGGCTGTGGCTGCCGGTATCTCCGGGCTTTTCATGGAGTCGCACCCTGATCCGGCCCATGCCCTGAGTGACGGTCCCAATTCCTGGCCGCTGGACCGGATGGAGGAATTGCTGCAGTCCCTGCTGGCCATTGATCGGGTGGTGAAAACGCAGGGCTTTATTGAAGCATCACTTTGAGCCGCCGACTGGCTGTGGCCAGGCGGGTTGGGTGTTCAGGTGGCCTGAGGGGAAAGGCCAACCGTTTTTGTTTTTGGGAAATTGACTCATGTCTGAAATTAACGCTGTAACCGCACGGGAGATTATTGATTCCCGTGGTAACCCGACCGTTGAAGCTGAAATCTTGCTGGCCAGTGGTGCATCGGGCCGGGCTGCCGTTCCCTCCGGGGCTTCCACCGGCAGCCGCGAGGCCATTGAGCTGCGTGACGGTGGCTCCCGTTTTTTGGGCAAGGGCGTACAGAAAGCCGTTGCGCATGTGAATGGCGAGATTGCTGCCGCTGTCACCGGGATGGATGCTGCTGACCAGGAGGCCCTGGATGAGCGCATGATTGCTCTGGACGGTACCGAGAACAAGGCGCGTCTGGGAGCCAATGCCCTGCTGGCGGTGTCACTGGCCAATGCCCATGCCCTTGCCCGTGAACGCGGGCTGCCCCTGTACCGGTCGATTCGGCAGGCTGACCGTTATGTGCTGCCGGTGCCGATGATGAACATCATCAATGGCGGCGAACATGCCGACAACAGCGTGGACATGCAGGAATTCATGATTCTGCCGGTTGGGGCTGCCGATATGGCCGAGGCCATCCGCTACGGGGCCGAGGTGTTTCATACCCTCAAGTCAGTGCTGAAAAAGCGTGGCCTTAATACTGCGGTTGGCGACGAAGGCGGATTTGCCCCGGACCTCAGTTCCAATGAGGAAGCCATTGAGGTCATCCTGGAAGCGATCCAGAAAGCCGGTTTCAAAGCGGGCAGCGATATTTATCTGGGGCTGGATGTGGCCAGCTCCGAGTTTTATCAGGATGGCCGCTATGTGCTGGAGTCCGAGGGGCGCAGTTTCGACTCCGAAGGTTTTGCCGATTACCTGGCCGGCTGGGTCGGGCAGTATCCGATTATCAGCATTGAGGACGGCATGGCTGAGGATGACTGGGCCGGCTGGGCGCTGCTGACGCAAAAGCTCGGTGACAGGGTTCAGCTGGTCGGGGATGACCTGTTTGTCACCAATACCCGCATTCTGGCCGAGGGTATCGAGAAGCACATTGCCAATTCCATCCTGATCAAAGTCAACCAGATCGGCACCCTGACGGAGACCCTGCGTGCCATCGAAATGGCACACAAGGCAGGTTATACCGCAGTGGTTTCGCACCGCTCGGGTGAAACCGAAGACACCACCATTGCCGATATTGCCGTGGCTACCAATGCCGGCCAGATCAAGACCGGCTCACTGTCACGCTCCGACCGCATCGCCAAGTACAACCAGCTGCTGCGTATTGCCGGCCAGCTGGGCGCACAGGGCCGGTTTGCCGGGCGCTCGGCTTTCAGCCGTCTGGGTTGATGAACGGGTGTCAGGCGTGTCATTCATCTGATAGGCTTGGGTGGCGGCATGGATTCCGCCTCCCCGCATTGTCAGAGATCATGAAGTCATGAATATTACCCGTCTCCTGTTTATCCTCGCCTCCCTGCTGGTACTGGCGCTGTTTTTGCGCCTGTGGTTCGGGTCTGGCAGCTTGCCGTCAATCTGGGAGTTGAAAGCCCATATTGCGCAGCAGCAGCAGCAGAATGAGGAGCAGCTGGACCGCAACCGGCAGCTGGAGTCCGATGTTTCCGAAATCAACCGTGATACGGAAGCCATTGAGGATCATGCCCGCAGTGAACTGGGGATGGTGAAGCGGGATGAAACCTTTTATCAGGTCATCCTGCGCAGTGAACAACGCCCGTCATCCGTGGTGATTCTGCCGGAGCAGGCCGGGAAACAGCCACATGTCGAATAGGCCGGTCTGGGTGGTGATTCCGGCTGCCGGTGTCGGTGCCCGCATGCAGGCTGACTGCCCCAAACAGTATCTGGAGCTGCAGGGGCAGACCGTGCTGGAGCATACCCTTGACTGTTTTCTGGAACAACCCGGCATTCAGGGTATTGTGGTGGTGGTCAGTCCGGATGATCCCTGGTGGCCATCCGTCAGTGCCCGTCTGGTACAGCCGGTCATGAGCACAAGCGGTGGTGCATCGCGGGCTGAATCCGTACTCAAAGGGCTGACCTTCCTGCTGCAACAGCCCGGTGTCAGCCCGGATCAGGTGGTGCTGGTCCATGATGCCGCCCGGCCCTGTCTGCCGCCGGCTGATCTGGCCCTGATGCTGAGTGCGGCTGAATCCTGTGCTGATTGCGGGGCGCTGCTGGCGCTGCCGGTACGTGACACCATGAAGCGTGCCGGTCCCGATGGCCGTCATGTAGCCCATACGGAAAGCCGTGAACGGCTCTGGCATGCCCTGACCCCCCAGCTGGCACGTCTCGGGGTGCTGCATGCCGCCCTGCTCAAAGCCATGGATGCTGGTTTTGCGGTAACGGATGAGGCATCGGCGCTGGAATATGTCGGCTTACATCCGCGCCTGCTGGAAGGCCATGCCGCCAATATCAAGATCACCCGCCCTTCCGATCTGGAGCTGGCCGGGTTTTTATTGCAGCAGCGTCATGCCGAGGAAGAGGAATAACACTGAAATGATGCGAATCGGGCACGGTTTTGATGTGCATGCTTTTTGTAAGGGAGATTACCTGATACTGGGTGGTGTCAGAATTCCGCATGATAAAGCCTTTCTGGCACACTCAGATGGCGATGTGCTGTTGCATGCGGTGTGTGATGCCCTGCTCGGAGCACTGGCACTGGGCGATATCGGCCACCATTTTCCGGACAGCAGCGGTGAGTTTGCCGGTATTGACAGCCGTATTCTGCTGCGCCGGGTCTTTGCCCTGGTGCAGGGGCAGGGTTATGCGCTGGGTAATCTGGATTGTACCCTCATTGCCCAGCAGCCGAAACTGGCTCCCCATATCGCTGCCATGCGGACCCATCTGGCGGCGGATCTGGCATGCCGCCCTGAACAGATCAATGTCAAGGCCACAACTACCGAGCGTCTGGGGTTTGAGGGGCGGGAGGAGGGTATTTCGGCCCATGCCGTGGTGCTGCTTAAAACGCCTGAGCCAGCCTGAGCTTTCCGGTAATCCGGCAAGGCTCCCAATGGCGGATGGCATGGTCCCAGAAGGCTGTGACGGAATCCAGTGCCGCTGCCTCCAGAGGAATTTGTCCCAGCGCATTCCAGACCTGACACAGATTATCGAGCGCCTGTTCCGGTTCAAGGGCGGTCGCAAAGGTCTGTTTGCTGAGTTTTTGTCCCTGAGCATTGCAGGCCAGGGGAATGTGGGCATAGTGCGGGTGTGGCAGCTCCAGCTGTTCCTGCAGGTAGTACTGGCGCGGGGTATTGTCCAGCAGGTCGGCACCGCGCACGACATGGGTAATGCCCTGCCGTGCATCGTCCACGACCACGGCCAGCTGATAGGCGAAAATACCGTCGGCGCGCCGTAATACGAAATCACCCAGCTCCGTGGCCAGATTCTGGCAGAACAGTCCCTGAATCCGGTCGTTGAAACGGATGTCCCGTGCCGGAACCCGGATGCGGATGGCATGCCGGCGTCCATCCGGAACGGTCTGTTGTCGGCGGCAGGTGCCGGGATAAACAAGGCCATATGCACCGGGGCGGGCCTGTTGCTGCAACACCTTGCGTGAGCAGGTACAGGCGTAGGTCAGCTGCCGGGTTTTGAGGGTCTGCAGTGCCTGCCGGTAATACGTCAGTCGCCGGCTCTGGTAGGTGATGTCTTCATCCCAGACAAAACCGTGCAGGGCCAGTGTCCGGATAATGGCCCCGGTGGTTTCAGTACGGATGCGTGGTGTGTCCAGGTCTTCGATACGCAGCAGCCAGATACCCCCCTGGCTGCGTGCTTCAAGATAACTGGCCGTTGCCGTCAGCAGGGAGCCGAAGTGCAGACGGCCAGTGGGTGAGGGTGCAAAGCGACCCCGGTAATTCACCGTGATCAGGACGCCAGTTGTTTTTCCTTGATTTCCTGAGTGGTCTTGCAGTCGATGCACAGGTCGGCGGTTGGCCGTACTTCCAGTCGTTGTAAACCGATTTCGACGCCACAGGCATCACAGTAGCCGTAATCGCCTTCATCCAGGCGCGAGATGGTGTTGTCGATTTTGCGGATCAGCTTGCGCTCCCGGTCACGGGCACGCAGTTCCAGGGCAAATTCCTCTTCCTGAGTCGCACGGTCTGCCGGGTCGGAAAAATTACTGGCCTCCTCTTTCATGTGGCCAACAGTACGATCAACCTCCTCCATCAGGGCCAGCTTCCAGGCAACCAGGATGTCCCGGAAGTGTTTCAGCTGGTTGTCACTCATGTACTCTTCGCCATTTTCCGGAATATAGGGATCAATTCCTTCAACAGGTAATGCTGCTTTCCGTCTGAGATAGGCTACGTTGTCAGCGGTCATTATTTTTTCTCCTGAAAGGTGATTCAACTGAATCAATTATTTAGTGACTTCGGAAGTGAGAGTGTGTCTGGCCATAACCCGCCCTGGCTTTGAGGCGCGGCATTATAACGGAATTTTTCCTGTTTGACATAATTTTCATCCTTGATTAAAAAGTAGACTTTCCCGGTTCCGGTCAGTGATGCAGGACGCCATGATTGAGGTTCATAAAAGGTTCAGCTGGAAACGCACCGCCTTGTCACCCGGATCGGCAATATTGAGAGAAAACTCTTTTGGCAGGCCGGGTTGCATGAGCTGGGTGGCCATATCCGCGCTGAGGTATTCTTCGGGTCGGAAGCGACGCAGGGCCACGACTTTGGAATCATTGTTCAGGAAGCTGATTTCCAGCATCGGGTACGGCTGTTCAAAGCTGGCTTCGTTTTCAATCGAACTGCTGATGATCAGTACATTGGGTGAGTTCGGGTGGGTGTAAACGCTGTGGCTGAGCATCTTGATCTGTTTGAGGTCGCGGGGCATGGGTGGCTCGCATCCTGCCAGCGTACAGATGTTCTGTGACAGTTTGGCGAAAAAGGGACTTTTGTCGGCCCAGCCCCTGGCTCCGAACAGGACCAGCTGCAAGGCCAGCAGCAGACCCAGAATGGCGAGGCTGGCAACCAGCAGTTTGCTGGAGCTTTTCCGGCGCACGGCAACGGTTTTTTCCGGCTGCGGTGCATGGCCGGTTTTGGTGCGGCTGGGCAGTACGCGGATGTTATCGGCACCGGGTGGTTTCAGGTCGCCCAGAACGCTCGGGTCATGGGTCTGGCCGGCAAACTTTCTCTCTTCCGGTATGGTCGTGCTCAGTGCCTTCATGGCATCAAAAATGGTATCGCACTCCCCACAGCGCAGCAGTCCCTGCGCTGCTGTCAGCTCTTTCATGGTAACACGAAATACAGCCTTGCAATGACTACACTGGGTATACATGATGGTCTACTGGTTGATGTGGTCAATCGTGAAATGTTTCCAACAGCTTACTTATTGTATTCTGATTATAGAACGCTGCACATGAAGGCAGTGGCCCATATCTGCTCAATTATGCCGGTAACAGGTCAAAAAATTCACTTTTGCAGGGATGGGCGGGGTAAAATTCCGGTTAATCTGTCAGACTTTGTTACCACTGAAACATATCCACTCGTCCTGCAGCGTGACGACCGGCTGCTGCAGGGCAGGCCGATAGGCCTGTTGAATCAGGTCTTCCTGGGTGGCGAGAATCCCGGACAGGGCCAGCTGGCCGCCGGGGCGTAGGGCACCAAGCAGGGCGGGAGCCAGTTTGACCAGCGGGTTGGCAAGGATATTGGCGATAACCACATCATAAGTCTGCAGCCGGCACTCATCGGGCAGGGCGGTCAGCAGTGCCGTTCCGGGTTCAATGCCGTTACGGCGGGCATTTTCGGCGGTTGCCTGCAGGGCCTGCGGATCAATATCAACCGCAAGCACGCCGGCAGCCCCGAGCTTCAGGGCGGCAATGGCTAAAATGCCGGAGCCGCAGCCATAGTCCAGCACGGTTTTGCCGGCAAGATCGGCACCATCCAGCCACGCCAGGCACAGGGCCGTGGTGGGGTGAGTACCGGTGCCAAAAGCCAGTCCGGGATCAAGCAGGATTTTTATGTCGGCATCTTCGGGGGGCGTGGTCCAGCTCGGGTAGATCCACAGGCGTTCACCGAAACGCATGGGCTGGAACTGATCCATCCACTCGCGTACCCAGGGACGATCCTCCAGTGTTTCCAGCCGGATGGTGGCAAGCGACCAGGCCGCACGCTGCAGTTCCAGTTGCAGCAGTACGCCGGTCAGGTCCTGACTGGCCGGGAACAGCCCGGTGACGATAATGTGATCCCATAACGGGGTTTCACCCGGCAGGGGCTCCAGCAGCGGCTGGTCGGCAGCGTCCTGCAGGGTGACGGAGGCGGCACCCGCAGTTTCCAGCAGGTCGCTCAGGGCATGCTGGTGGGTGCTGGTGGTTTGACAGGTAATTTGTTGCCAGGTCATTGAATGCCCAGTTTCTTTTCCAGATAGTGAATATCCGTGCCGCCCTTGCGGAAGTTGACGTCGGTCATGATGCGCCGCTGCAGTGGAACATTGGTCTTGATGCCCTCAATCAGCATTTCGGTCAGTGCCCCGTTCATGCGGTTGATGGCGGTTTCCCGGTCTTCACCGTGCACGATCAGCTTGCCGATCATGGAATCGTAATAGGGTGGCACGGTGTAGTCGGCGTAGATATGGGTATCCACACGCACGCCGAGGCCACCGGGCGGATGATAGCGGGTAATGCGGCCAGGCGAGGGGGCGAAAGTGCTCGGGTCCTCTGCATTGATGCGGCACTCGATGGCATGACCGTGCGGGCGGATGTCTTCCTGGCGCAGCTGCAGCTTTTCACCGGCAGCAATCAGCAGTTGCTGTTTGACCAGGTCCACGCCGGTGATCAGTTCGGTCACGGGATGCTCCACCTGCAGCCGGGTATTCATTTCAATAAAATAAAACTCGCCATTCTCATACAGGAACTCGAAAGTACCGGCACCCCGGTAGCCGATCTGGCGGCAGGCTTCCGCCACCCGTGCCCCGATGCGCTGACGTTCCTCATCGGTCAGGCCGGGGGCCGGTGCCTCTTCTACCACTTTCTGGTGGCGGCGCTGCATGGAGCAGTCGCGTTCACACAGGTGAATGGCATTGCCGTATTCATCGGCCAGCACCTGAAACTCGATGTGGCGCGGCTGGCCCAGGTATTTTTCCATGTACACCACATCATTGCCGAACGCTGCTTTGGCTTCCGAACGGGTCATGGCAATGGTACTGACAAGTTCGGAGGCTTTCTGTACCACGCGCATGCCGCGTCCGCCGCCACCACCCGTCGCCTTGATAATGACCGGATAGCCAATGCCTTCGGCCATGGCCAGACATTCGGCTTCGGTGTCGGGAATGGCTCCATCCGAACCCGGAACACAGGGAACCCTGGCTTCCAGCATGGCATGTTTGGCAGAAATCTTGTCACCCATCAGGCGGATGGTTTCCGCACGCGGACCGATGAAGATGAAGCCGCTGGACTCGACCTGTTCGGCAAAGTCGGCATTTTCCGACAGGAAGCCGTAACCCGGATGGATGGCATCAGCGCCGGTGACTTCCGCTGCACTGATCAGGGCCGGGATATTGAGGTAGCTTTCGGTGGAGCGGGCCGGGCCGATGCAGACCGATTCATCCGCCAGCCGCACGTGTTTCAGGTCACGGTCTGCAGTTGAGTGCACGGCAACGGTTTTGATGCTCATTTCACGGCAGGCACGCAGGATGCGCAGGGCAATTTCCCCGCGATTGGCAATCAGCACTTTTTTAAGCATGGCCATGGGCTTGCCTCAGTCAATAATGATCAGGGGCTGGTCATATTCAACCGGCTGCTCGTTTTCCACCAGAATGGCCTTGATGGTGCCGCTCTTGTCTGCCGAAATCTGGTTCAGCATTTTCATGGCTTCAATAATGCACAGGGTGTCGCCAACCCGGACTTCCTGCCCGACCTCGACAAAGGGTTTGGCCGTGGGGGATGAGGCACGGTAGAAGGTGCCGACCATGGGGGAGGTGACGGCGTGCCCCTTGGGCAGGCGTTCTCCGCTGTCTTCCGCAGTTTCCTGGGGGGCGGGTGAAGCGGCAGCGATTGCGGGTGCTGCTGCGGCCTGACCCGGAAAAACCGGTGGCGGCTGATACATTGCCATGGGCATGGGCATGGATGGAACAGAGGCGGTGCGACTGATGCGCACGGAATCCTCGCCCTCCTTGATCTCGATTTCAGCAATCTGGCTGTCTTCAAGCAGGTCAATGAGTTTTTTGATTTTGCGAACATCCATCATGGATTTTTCCTGGTTGACTGTGCGGTGTGGTTATACTGGCGGCCACACCGGCCGGTTGTGCCGATACCGCATGATTACCCCTGTCCCCGTACCCTGTGCCAGGGTACTCTGGATGACGCTGGCGTTACAGTGGCAGAAGTGTGCCGGACCGCACAAAAAGGGCATTTCGCAGCAGTTGGTGACATAATCGGGCAAGTTTACCCCCTTTTGGCGTGAGATGCAGCATTATTGCCGCACTGCAGCGTTATCTTCCCCGAAACAGGGAGCCCAGAATGCCGCGCACAATCTGTTGCCCCAGCCGGGTGCCTACGGTACGGGCCATGCTGTTGATAAGCGCCTCGCCGGTGGACTGACGCGAGCGGCTGCGGGCCGGGGCCTGATAACGCCGGGCAGCCGTTTTTTCCTGTTCCAGACGCTGGCTTTCTTGTGCCAGTTTTTCGGCACGGGTCTGCAATATCTCGTAGGCAGACTCGCGGTCAATTTCGCTGTCATAGCGCCCGGCAAACGGGCTCTGGCGCAGCAGGGCGGCACGTTCGCCATCTGACAGGGGGCCGATGCGGGACTGGGGGGGGCGAATCAGGGTGCGCTGCACAATACCGGGAATGCCGCCGTCTTCCAGTACCGAGACCAGTGCCTCTCCGACGCCCAGTTCGGTAATGGCGGTTTCGGTATCCAGTTCCGGGTTGGTGCGGAAGGTCTGGGCGGCTGCCCGTACTGCCTTCTGGTCCTTGGGAGTGAAGGCACGCAGGGCATGCTGGATGCGGTTGCCCAGCTGGCCCAGCACCGAGTCCGGGATGTCGAGCGGGTTCTGGGTCACGAAGTAGATGCCGACGCCTTTGGAGCGGATCAGCCTGACCACCTGCTCCACCTTGTTGACCAGAACGGGTGGGGCATCATCAAACAGAAGATGCGCCTCATCAAAGAAAAACACCATGTGCGGCTTGTCCTGATCCCCGACTTCCGGCAGGGCCTCAAACAGCTCCGACAGCAGCCAGAGCAGGAAGGTCGCATACAGTTTCGGGGTCAGCATCAGTTGGTCGGCCGCAAGGATGTTGATCTGACCATGGCCGTTGGGGGCGGTGTGCATGAAGTCCTTCAGGTCCAGTGCCGGCTCGACAAAAAACCTTTCGGCTCCCTGCTGTTCCAGGACCAGCAGACGGCGCTGGATGGCACCGATTGAAGCCGAACTGACGTTGCCGTAGGCGTGCTGAAAGCCTTTCTGATTTTCGCCCATGAATTGCAGGATGGCTCGCAGGTCCTTGAGGTCCAGCAGCAGCATGCCCTGATCATCGGCAAACTTGAAGGCAATGTTGAGCAGGCCGTCCTGGGTTTCATTCAGCTCCAGCAGGCGTGACAGCAGCAAAGGCCCCATGTCCGAGAGTGTGGCATGTACCGGATGTCCCTGGACACCGGCCATATCCCAGAATACTGTCGGATAGCCTTCAAAACGGAAATCCGTAATCCCGATGTCGGCAACGCGCCGGCTGACTTTGGGGTTTTCCGTGCCGGCAGCCCCCATGCCGCTCAGATCACCCTTGATATCGGCCATGAAAACCGGAACTCCGAGACGGGAAAAACCTTCGGCCAGTATCTGGAGGGTGACGGTCTTGCCGGTTCCGGTGGCTCCGGCAATAAGGCCGTGGCGGTTGGCATAGCGGGGATTGAGAAAAATCTGCTGCCTGCTGCCCTTGCCGATCAGAATGCCGTTTTGTTGTGTCATATTTACTCCTTCTGATAACCCGATGATCTGCCGTGGAGTTTAACGGAAAGTGTTTCCTGCTGCTATTGGTCCGGTAATTGGTCCAGCAATGCCATGTGGCGCAGTGTTTCGCCGGTAATGGCCCCGGCAGCCAGCTGGTTGTCATTCTGGTACTGGTGCAGGGCCGTCAGGGTCGGACCGTCCAGTATGCCGGTGGCAGTCGTCAGGTAGCCGGCCTGTTGCAGCTTGTGCTGGATACGCCGAAGCGGGGCAGGCTGCAGCCTGTCAGTACAGAGAGCCGGCATTTTCAGCAGTTGTTCAGGGCGCTGTTTCAGGCGGGTATGGAAGGTTCGAAATTCCGGGGGTGTGTGTTTGCTGACCTTGATCTGCCAGGGTTTACTGATTCTCTTGACCTGGATGGTGCGGTATCTGGCCGGGATGAGGCCGGTACCCCGGCCGGTTTTGGTGCGGATGAGGCGCCGGACTTCCACGTATTCAGCCGGGATGCGTGTTTGCACTACCCGGCCCGGTACGTCGACCAGGGTTTGGGTGACGCTGGTATGGCGGGCCGGGAGCGTTTCCAGGCAGGTGGCTGCATTGCCGTCGGTTCTGCAGCCCGGTTTCCAGCGGGTCAGGGCGTCGGAAAGCTTGATCTGCTTGGTACTGGTGCGGTAAACCGGTGGAACAACATCCAGCTCGATGCGCTCGTCCATGACCCGGATTTTTTCGACCTGTTCGGTAAACTCGGAGGCAACCTGTTCATGGGCAAAGCGGGCCGGCTCGGTCTGGATGTCGAGGTCATGGTAACTGATGGTGCTGGGTGTCTTGCTCAGTTCCAGAATATTGTCTGTTACCGGCACATGCTTGTCCTGCTCGCTGAATACGGCCGGACGCAGGACCTCGGTCATGCAGTTCAGGGGGAAATCAGGGCCGTTTACACTGCCGACAACGGTACCGGGGCCACTGTCGTTGTCGTTTGTGCCGGTAACAAGACAGCCGGATAGCAAAAGGGTGCCCAGGGTAGCAGCCAGCAGGGAGCGTATTATTGGTGTTGAGTCAAATGCCCGCATAGTTCTGTGATGGAGAGGAAAATATCGGAGCGAATTGTACCGGAAAATATTTTCTGATGCTGCAGTCTGCCGGTTTTTCCGGAGCTTATTTTCCGGAGGGAGGTCATGGGCGTATTTCAGGTTTCAACCTCCACCAGATGGAAAATTTCACCACTCAGCTTGTCAACCCGCTCAATCAGGCCGTGTCCCTTGCGCCAGACGCTCTTTTTCCGGTTTGCCGGTGGTTTTGTTTTTGTCTGCCGGGCCGGAGATGTGGCCGGAAACGGCTGTGCTGCCGGGACATCAGGGCCGGGAGCAGCGGAGGATGTCGGTGCCGGATGAGGTGACCGGGACTCTGCCAGTGCTGTTGGCGTTGGGGGAGGGGCGGGCGTGGTGCTTTGCCATGAACGGCCTTCGAGTACGATCGGGGGGCGTTTGGCCGGAGGTGGTGAGTGCTGGAAATTTTCCGGGTACAGTGCGTCGGTCAGTGATATGGTATGAGCCGGCTGATGTTTGATGTGACGGTAGGATGGCAGCAGGCAGTGGCGGTTGTTGAGCTTGTCATACCATTGGCGCGGCAGGGCGGTGGCGTTCTGAAACAGTTGCCGGTAATGGTAGCTGTGCAGATTGGTCAATGGCATGATGCAGTTTCGGCTGTGATGGCAAGCGATGCCTGCAGTATCCGGTGGCAGCCGGCGGAATTCAGCAGCCTGCAGGACAGGATTTGCCAAAGTCGGGACAAATGGAGACAGGACGGGAACAAGATGAGTATTTTCCAGGGGCGGACGGGGGGAGGGGCTGATGCAGGTGCGTGCGGATCAGATTGATGCGCACCTGACGCATGGTTTGAAGCCGGTCTATCTGGTCAGTGGCGATGAGCCGCTGCAGCTGATGGAGGTGGCCGGTGCCATTATCAAGGCTGCCGTGTCGGCAGGCTATGCTGACCGGGTGCTGCTGCAGGCGGATAACCCGTTTGACTGGAGCAGTCTGGCGCTGGAAAGCGGGGCATTGTCATTGTTTGCCGAGCGCAAGTTGCTGGACCTGCGTCTGCAGGCCAAACCCGGTGCTGCCGGTGGCAAGGCCCTGCAGCAGTATCTGAAAAATCCACCATCGGACAAGATACTGCTGATCCGCTGCGGGCGGCTGGATCGTTCCGGGCGCAATGCTGGCTGGGTCAAGGCCGTGCTGGCGGCCGGGGTCATGGTGCAGGTGTGGCCCCTGTCAGCCGCCCAGACCCAGGGTTGGGTGGCACGGCGCATGCGGGCCGCCGGACTCCGGGCGGATGAGCCGGCGGTGCGTTATCTCAGTGACCGTATTGAAGGGAATCTGCTGGCGGCGGATCAGGAAATCAAGAAGCTGCAGTTGCTGCATGGCAGTGGCAGCATCGGGCTGGAGCAGGTGCTGGCTTCGGTCGCCGACAGCTCGCGCTTCAGTGTATTTGATCTGGCCGAGGCCGTGCTGGGGGCAGATCCGGCCCGAATCCGGCACATTCTGCAGGTACAGCAGCAGGAGGGCAGTGCCATGCCGCTGCTGGTCTGGGCGCTGGCGGATCTGTTGCGCCAGCTTGACAGTGCCTGCCGCAATCAGGCCAATGGCCGTTCTTTTCAGGCCCTGCTACAACGGATGCCCAAGGCGCGTCAGGCCCTGTTTCAGCAGGCCGTGCGCCGTATGCAGGTTGTTTCACCGGCAGGTTGGGCCGGGTTTTATCGTCGGCTGGCACTGCTGGATCAGCACGGCAAAGGCGTGGGGCGTGATGTCCCGCGTCAGGAGCAGCGTTTATGGGATGAGCTGCTGGATCTGGCGCTGCGTCTGGCCGGACAGTCATTGTCGGGGGCCGGGAAAGCATGAGTCTGGCTCGCACGGTTTTCAGTTCTCCAGTGCACTGGCTGGCTTTCGGGTTGGGCAGCGGGCTGGTTCCGCAGGCACCCGGTACTTTCGGTACGCTGGCGGCTGTTCCTTTTTACCTGCTGTTGGCCACACTCCCCCTGGGGACTTATTTAACAGTGGTCGTACTGGCCTTTGGCTTCGGCGTGTGGCTGTGCGGTGAATCTTCCCGGCGGTTGGGGGTGCATGATCATGGCGGGATTGTCTGGGACGAGTTTGTCGGATTCTGGATAACCATGACGGCGGCTCCGGCAGGCTGGTACTGGGTGGTGGCCGGTTTCATGCTGTTTCGTGTTTTTGATGTCTGGAAGCCCTGGCCGATCCGCTGGTTTGATCGTCAGGTGCAGGGCGGGCTGGGTATCATGCTGGATGACGTGCTGGCCGGGCTGGCTGGATGGGGGGTATTGCAGTGTCTGGTGTGGCTGGCCGGGTAGAAAAGCAGGCTGCTCCGGATAGCATAAAGCCTTCCGTTTCCGGAAGGCTTCAATATTGGCTTATTGTTTTTAGTATGCCTCTGGCAATGGTCAGGTTTACCTGATCTTGTTGTTTTTTTTGATTTTTGTTGTTTTTGTATCTGGGTATGTTACCGGTGGGGCATGAATTCTTCCTGAACCGGAATGGTAAATTTTAGATCAGTACGGACAGCCTGCTACCCGCTGCACCGGTTTTTTTTGTCAGGCTTAACTGCTAGGCTGCGTGCCTTGAGGTATTGTAAGGATGAACACGATGAAGGTCAGAACCCGTTTTGCCCCCAGTCCAACCGGGATGCTCCATATCGGCGGTGCACGCACGGCGCTGTTTTCCTGGTTGTATGCACGCCGGACGGGCGGGGATTTCATCCTGCGCATTGAGGATACCGACCTGGAGCGTTCCACCCAAGCCTCGGTGGATGCCATTCTGGATGGCATGCGCTGGCTGGGGCTGGATCATGATGAAGGGCCTTTTTACCAGACCCGGCGTTTTGACCGTTACCGTGAGGTGGTGCGCCAGCTGCTGGACAATGGCCAGGCTTATTACTGCTACTGCAGCAGGGAGGAGCTGGAGCAGATGCGTGCCGGGCAGATGGCCAGAAAGGAAAAACCGCGCTATGACGGGCGCTGGCGCGACAGTACCGCCACACCGCCGGCTGGCGTGGAACCGGTGGTCCGCTTCAAGAATCCGTTGGCGGGTGTGGTGGCGTTTGAGGATCAGGTGCGTGGCCGCATCGAGGTCAGCAATACCGAGCTGGATGACCTGATTATTGCCCGTTCTGACGGCACCCCGACTTACAACTTCACGGTGGTGGTGGATGACATGGACATGGGAATCACGCATGTGATACGGGGCGATGATCATATCAATAATACCCCGCGCCAGATCAATATCATGCATGCACTGGGCCATGAGCCGCCGGTATTTGCCCATGTCCCCATGATTCTGGGGCCGGATGGCCAGCGCCTGTCCAAGCGGCATGGTGCCGTGAGCGTCATGCAGTACCGTGATGAGGGCTACTGCCCGGAGGCGCTGCTGAACTATCTGGTGCGTCTGGGCTGGTCGCACGGGGACCAGGAGATTTTCTCACGCGCTGAAATGACTGCCACCTTTTCGCTTGAGGCCATCAATCGTGCGCCATCCAGCATCAACCCTGACAAACTGATCTGGCTGAATCAGCATTACCTCAGGAACTTGCCGCTGGAGCAGGTGCTGAAAGAACTGGAGTGGCATGTGGCTGCACAGGGGCTGGATGTCTCTGCCGGACCGGCCTGGGCTGATGTGGTTGATGTTCAGCGTGAGCGGGTCAGGACTTTGGTCGAACTGGTTGCCACCAGCCGCTGCTTTTACGAGGAGCCAGCCGGTTATGAGGCGGCGGTGGTTGCCAGGCACTTCCGGCCCGAAACCGCCGGGTATCTGGCGATGGTGCAGACCGAGCTGGCGGGGCTGTCCGACTGGGCGGATACGGCGCTGCATGAGGCCATTGTCCGTGCGTGTGAAAAGCTCGGTATCAAACTGGGTAAAGTGGGGCCGGCCCTGCGTCTGGCCCTGACCGGTGGCAGCGCTTCACCTTCGCTGGAAATCACCCTGCGTCTGATTGGTCAGGAGCGCAGTCTGGCGCGTATTGGACAGGCTGTTACCTTCGTGAAAAATCTTCCGGACAAGGCTTGACATCAAGGGGTTGTTAACGCAGAATGCGCGTCTTCCTTGAGTGGGGCTATAGCTCAGCTGGGAGAGCGCTACACTGGCAGTGTAGAGGTCAGCGGTTCGATCCCGCTTAGCTCCACCACCTGATTGACAGGTCTTTGCAATAGCAGATTGTATGCAATGATTAAGTTAAGTCAGATAGGTTTGTTGATCGGTTTATTGATGACATTAGTAAGCTTGGTTGCAGGTTTTATTTTGATGTTCAATGGATTCGATCAGTGGGCGAAATATTGTTTCATGTCGGTACCCGTTGGCTTCATGTTATTGTTTGTCAGTCTGGTTTCGATTGTGATGTTTTCGCCCTCACAGAGTGAAGACAATTAGATTATCTGTCCCCATCGTCTAGAGGCCTAGGACATCGCCCTTTCACGGCGGTAACCGGGGTTCGAATCCCCGTGGGGACGCCATCTGACTGATCTGAAACTTTATCTCTGTGTCCCCATCGTCTAGCGGTTAGGACATCGCCCTTTCACGGCGGTAACCGGGGTTCGAATCCCCGTGGGGACGCCATCTTTTTCTGAACAAATTCCGTGTTCTGTCCTCCAATATCGTAATCCCCGCCGCAGCTCCGGCATGACTGGCTTTATCGTCATATTTCTGGTGTATTGTGCACATGCAGTCAGCAAGCCGTTCTGTTTATAATGGGGTCGGCTTTTCCTGTCAATGCAAGCTCGGAGTCCCTTCATGATCACAGGCATTATGCGGCTGATGCTGTTTTTTTGTTGTTTGCTGGTGTTGTCCGGTATCTTGCCGTCAGCGCTTCTGGCAGCTGATGCCAAACCGGTACAACCGGCCTATACCAACGAAGAACTGCTGACCCGGATGCTGGTGGTCGATGCTTCCGAGCAGGTGCTGGATGCCGTACCGGCTCTGGCTGTGACCTTTTCCCAGGACTTGGACCCCAAGGCCGCTTTTGACAGTTATTTCACCGTCACTCAGGGCGGCAAGGCGGTCAAGGGGGGCTGGGTCATGGCGGGTAATGCCCGGCGTCTGTACTTTTCCGCCATTGAACCGGATCGGGAGTACCGCATCCAGCTGCGGCCAGGCATCAGTTCCCGCTCCGGCCTGCAACTGAAACAGTCGGCTGATTTTACCATCAAGACCCGCAGTATCACGCCAGTCTATGACTTCGCTACCCGTGGCAGTGTGTTGCCGGTACGCCTGACCGGAGGCTTGCCGGTGCGGGTGATCAATGTGCCGGAGCTGGATGTGGAGTTCCTGCGTGTGAAGCCGGAGCAGCTGCAGCAGGTACTGAAAACCCTGTCACTGGATCAGTCGATCAGCAACTGGCAGCTGGATGAAATTCATGCCGTTTCTGACAGCGTGTTTACCAACCGTTATGTGACCGATGCACGTCATAATGCGCGCGAGACCCTGCTGTTGCCGGTGGAGTCGATCGAGGCCCTGAAGGCACCGGGGGTTTACTTTGCCATTCTGCGCCAGCCGGGGCGCTTTGCCGAGAATGCCTATCGGATTACTCATTTTCTGGTGACCAATGTGGGGTTGCATGCACGGCTGTATGCCGGTCGGCTGGAGGTATTTGCCCACGCCCTGGATACCGGCAAGGCCATTTCTGATGTGGCACTGACCCTGGCCGGGGATAAGGAGTCCCTGAGTGCGACTACCGATGCTGACGGCATGGCGGCTTTTGAACACCGGCCTGAGGGGGCTTTGTTGCTGACGGCGATGCAGGATGGTGAGGACGGCTTTGCTTTCCTGGACCTGCGCCAGCCGGCACTTGACCTGTCGGAATACGCTGTCAGCGGGCGCACCGATCAGCCGGTCAAACCTTTTATCTACAGCCCGAGGGATTTGTATCGCCCCGGTGAGACCGTTGATCTCTCAATCCTGTTGCGCAATCGTGACGGACTGCCGGAGGGGATCAAGAGCCTTAACCTGCAGGTGCTGCGCCCGGATGCCAAGCTGCTGGGCGAGTATACTCTGGGCGCGAAATACGAAGCGCTGGGGTATTTCGAGTCTTCCGTGAAAATTCCGGCTGATGCACCCACCGGTTTGTGGCGGGTCGAACTGCGTCTGGGAGCGCAGGACAAGCAGGTGCTGGAGAGCCTGGCTTTCCATGTGGAGGATTTCATGCCTGAGCGCATGAAGCTCAGTCTGAGCACCGATGAAACCCTGCTGACCCGAGGCAAAAAGCAGGTGGTTTCTGCGCGGGGTGATTACCTGTACGGTGCGCCTGCTGCCGGCAACAAGCTGACCGCAGTGCGCACGCTGGCACTGGACAGGCATCCGCTGCCGGAGCTGGCTGATTTCTATTTCGGCAATCCGGCAGATCAATCCCTGTTACAGCGTGAAGCGCTGCCCGAGAAAAAGCTGGATGACAGTGGGGCCACGTTTCTGGAGCTGCCGGCCCTGCCCGATACCATTGGTTCTCCGCTCAAGGTCAGGGTTGCAGCCAGTCTGGGCGAACCGGGGGGGCGGGTTGTGACACGCAACCTGGATGAGCGTTTCTGGCCGGTACAGAATCTGGTCGGTATCCGTCCACTGTTTCGAAATGATCGCACTGAAAACGATGCCGAGGCGCGTTTCGAGATTGTGCGCACCAATGCCGATGGTCAGCTGCAGGCCGGTGAAAAACTGTCTGCCACCCTGATTCGTGAGGATTATGAGTACTACTGGGAATATAACGATCAGGAAGGCTGGAAGCGCCAGGAGGTACGTAATGAATACCCGGTGACGCGCCAGCCGCTGGTGCTGACAGCCGGGCAAAAGGGAGAGGTGGCGTTCAGGGTTGGTTATGGCCGTTATCGCCTTGAGGTCGAGGATGGCGATACGCAGCTCAAGGCTGTCTATGGATTTTCTGCCGGCTGGGTGGGTGCTGAAGACGGGCTGGCAACCCGCCCCGACCAGATCGAACTCAAGCTGGACAAGGCGACTTACCGTGAGGGTGATACGGCACGCCTGACGATCCGTCCACCGGCAGCGGGGGAGGCGGTGGTGGCGATCGAGAGTGACCGTCTGCTGTGGAGTCAGCCGCTCAGTCTGGCGCTGGAAGGTACTGAAATCGAGATTCCCGTCGGAACCGGCAGCGACTGGGCCCGGCATGACCTTTATGTGTCCGTTGTGTCGTTTCGCCCGGCTGATCGCAGCGAGAAGATTGCTCCCAACCGCTCACTGGGGCTGATCCATCTGCCACTGGATCGCAGTGACCGGCGCATGGCGCTAAGCATCAGTGCACCGGAAAAGACACTGCCGGAAAAACCGGTGATCGTCAGTGTGCAGGCCAAAGGACTGGAAGGGCAGAAAGCCATCCTGACCCTGTCTGCGGTGGATGCCGGTGTGCTTAACATCACCCGTTTCAAGACCCCGGACCCGTTTGGTTATTATTTTGACCGTGAAGCCTATGACGTGGATATTCATGATGATTACGGCAAGATCATCGAGTCAGTGGATGGTAAGGCATTACGCCAGCGTTTCGGTGGCGATGCGCCGGTGGGGCTGGCCGGGGGGGCACTGGCCCGTGCCGATGTACAGATTGTCTCCCTGTTCCGGGGGGCAGTGGAGTTTGATCCGGAAGGCAGGGCCGATATCGAGTTGACCCTGCCGGGATTTGATGGCCAGCTGCGCCTGATGGCGGTGGCAGCCAGCGAAACCCGCTTCGGCAGTGCCGAGCGTGACATGACCGTGGCTTCACCGGTTGTTGTCAGTCTGGCCGGGCCACGCTTTCTGGCCAATGGCGATTCTTCCTTTGTCACCGTGGAGATGCGCAATACCGGCGAGACCGAGCAAAAGGTGGTCCTTAAGGTCAAGGCCAACGATTTGCTGGAGTTTGTCCCGACCGATCAAGCGTACACTTTGCAGAAAGGGCAGCGTGAAGTACTGCGTCTGCCGCTGGCAGCACACCGCTCATTCGGGGTTGGCAACCTGCAGCTGCAACTGGCCGGGAGTGATTTTGTCGCCAACCGTTTTCTGAATCTGGCCCTGCGTCCGGCTTATCCGGCCCGCCGTGAGGATTTCCGTTACGAGCTGCAGGGTGATGCCATTCAGCCTGTTCCTTCTGCACTGGTCAAACCTTACCTGCCGGAGAGCCTGCGTGCCCGCCTGACCATTGCACCCACCCCGGTCCTGCCGGTGGCAAATGCACTGGATGGCCTGCTGCATTATCCTTACGGCTGCCTGGAACAGACCGCCAGCAGTGCCTATCCGTATCTGTTTCTGGAGCTGGAGGATGCCGAGCGTTGGGGCTTCAGCCCGATTAACATGCAGGAGCGCAATGAGCGGGTGCAGGCTGCCCTTGTGCGTCTGGCCGGCATGCAGCTCAGTGAGGGTGATTTCACCATGTGGGGAGGTTATGGTGCCTCGGAAAGCTGGTTGACGCCGTATGTGGCTGATTTCCTGGTTTCCGCCCGGCGTCAGGGTTTTCCGGTCCCGGATCGCATGTATGATCAGGTAATGGCCTATCTGGAGCGTCGCATGCAGGAGGGGCACCGGGGTGAGCTGTATGGTTATTCGGATGATCCCGAGCATCTGGGGTTTGCCTCCCGTGCTTATGGGGCCTATGTTCTGGCGCGTGAAAACCGGGCAGTACTGGGCACGCTGCGCAGCATGTACCAGCAGGATGTCAGCAAGGCCAGAACCGGCCTGCCGCTGGTGCATCTGGGGCTGGCCCTGGCGTTGCAGGGGGATGGTGCCAAGGGTGAGGAGCTGATCAACAAGGGGCTGGCCATGGTACGCAAACCCGATCTGTATCTGGGCGACTACGGCAGCCCGGTGCGTGACAAGGCCATGATGCTGTACCAGCTGCTGAGCAACAAGCGCCAGGTACCGGCGCTGGGTGAGCAGGTCAACGCCCTGTCGCGCAGCATTTTTGAGCGTGATTATCTCAGTACCCAGGAACAGGCCTTCATTTTCCTGCTCGGTAATCAGCTGGCACGCCAGTCCGCAGAAAGCTGGCAGGCCCGGCTCAAGATTGGTGAAAATTTCATCGATCTGAAGCGTAACGGTGTCTATGTGCAGGGACTGACGGCTGCTGACATCAGTGCCGGTGTCAGTCTGATCAGTACCCAGGACCAGCCCCTGTATGCCAGTCTGGTGCTGGATGGTTACCCGGTGGATGCCCCCGCACCCCGCAGCAAGCCGGTGGCGGTCAGCCGCGACTGGTTTCGTCTGGACGGTACGCCGGTGACGGCGGATCAGGTCCAGACCGGTGATCTGCTGCTGGCGCGGCTGGAGCTTCGGAGCAGTGAAAATATCCGGGATGCCCTGGTGGTGGACCTGCTGCCGGCCGGGTTTGAGCTGGAAAATACCAACCTGTACGAAAACGATACCCTGCGTGGCCTGACCCTGCCGGATGAGGACAAGCCGGTCCTGGATCAGATGGGGGAAACTGCCAGCACGCATGTGGAGTTTCGTGATGATCGTTATCTGGCCACTCTGGAACTGCGCAAGGATACCGTCCAGCGCCTGTTCTATCTGGTCCGGGTGGTTTCCAGCGGGCGTTTTCTGGTACCGCCACCTTATGTGGAGGACATGTACCGTCCGGATATTCGGGGTATCGGCGGGTCTGCCGGTATTGTCCGCCCCGGTTCCTGAGCGTGCCGGGACGGCGGACGCTCGGTGGCCTGGCCGGGGTGATGTTACTGCTGTCGGGCCTGTTTCTGGGGCTGGATCGGCATTACCCGCTGCCGGACCCGAACCGGATCAACAGCATCATTATTCTGTCGCAGGACAAAACGCCCCTGCGTGCCTTTGCCGACCGTCAGGGGGTATGGCGTTATCCGGTGACGTTGGATGAAGTGTCGCCTTTGTACCTGGAAGCGCTGCTGACCTATGAAGACCGCTGGTTTTACTGGCATTACGGTGTCAATCCGCTGGCAATGCTGCGTGCCGTGTGGCAGTGGCTGCGTAATGGCAAGGCCATTTCCGGGGGGTCCACCCTGACCATGCAGGTGGCCCGCATTCTGGAGCCGCATGAGCGCTCGATACGGGGCAAGCTCTGGCAGATGTTCCGTGCCCTGCAGCTGGAGTGGCATTACGACAAGGATGAAATCCTGACCTTTTATCTCAATCTGGCCCCGTTTGGCGGTCCGATCGAGGGGGTGCAGGCTGCCAGCCATGCCTACCTGCGCAAGTCGGCTTCAGCCCTGAGCCATGCCGAGGCCGCCTTGCTGGCCGTGCTGCCGCAGTCACCTTCGCGCCTGCGCCCGGATCGCTTTCCGGAACGTGCACAAGCCTATCGTGACAAGGTATTGCGGCGTTTGCAGCAGCTGGGTGTCTGGGAGTCGCCTGTAGTGGATGAGGCCCTGATTGAGCGGGTGCTGCGTTCCGGCTTTCATCAGCCCATGACGGCCCCATTGCTGGCCCGGCGTCTGAAGCAGCAGGCACGGGAAAAGGGGGTGGCGCGTCTGGTCAGCAGTGTGGATGGTAATCTGCAGGCACGGGTGGAGAATCGGGTACAGGCCCGCCTGTCCGCATTGCCGGAGCAGGCTTCGGTTGCCGTGCTGGTGATGGAGAATGTCACCGGGCTGGTACGGGCCTATGTCGGGTCTGCTGATTTCTTTTCACGGCGGCGTCAGGGGCAGGTTGATATGGTGCAGGCGGTGCGCTCTCCCGGCTCGACGCTGAAGCCGTTTCTGTATGGCATGGCACTGGAGCAGGGGCTGATTCATTCCGGCAGTCTGCTGTCGGATGTCCCGCTAAGGCTTGGCAATTATGCCCCGGAAAATTTCATGCGCACCTTTCAGGGGCCTGTCAGTGCGGAGCAGGCGCTGCAGCTGTCCCTGAATGTGCCGGCGGTTGGATTGCTGCAGCGGATTGACCCCGGTGTGTTTGATGCCCGCCTGCGTCATGTCGGGGTCGGGCTGCGCTATCCGGCTGATGAGCGCCCCAATCTGAGCCTGATTCTCGGTGGAGCGGGGACCCGGCTGGAGTCTCTGGTCCGCGGGTTTTCTGCGTTTGCCCGTGCCGGTATCAGTATTCGGCCCCGTTTTGAGGTGGATGATCCGGTGGTGGAGCGACGCCTGGTTTCCCCTGAAACCGGCTGGGTGGTGGGGGAAATTCTGCGCGGGGTGGCACCACCGGGCGGGTACTCCAATCAGGTGTTGCGTCTGGCCTGGAAAACCGGGACCAGCTACGGCTTTCGGGATGCCTGGGCAATTGGCGTGAACAGCCGTTACAGCGTCGGCGTCTGGACCGGCAGACCGGATGGGACACCGCTGCCGGGGCGTTATGGGGCCATGGCTGCCGGTCCTTTACTGTTTGACATTTTTCAGGTCCTGCCGCAGGCCGTCTCCCGCTGGCCGCGCCCGTCAGGCGTGGAGCGGGAGTGGGTGTGCTGGCCACTGGGCAGACTGGAGCGGGATACCCTGCCGGAGGATTGTCATCGGCGGCTGCAGGCCTGGGTGATTGAGGGGGTGGTACCGGCCACCCTGCCCAATTCGGAACAGGCTTCCTGGTCTGCCGGACGCCGGTTTTACTGGCTGAATCCTGCCAGTGGCCGGCGACTGCTGAGTACCTGCAGTACCGGACAGCGGGTACAGGCCAGCCGGGTGCAATGGCCTTTCGAGCTGCAGCCCTGGCTGACGGAACGGGAGTTGCGGCGCATGCAGCTGCCTGATCTGGATGCTTCCTGCCCGAAGGCGGTGCGTCTGGCTCAGCGTCCGGCCCTGAATATCCGCCATTTTGATGATTCAACCCGTCTGCTGCTGCCCAAAGCGGAGCAGGGCGGGGAAGTGCATGTGCGGCTGGAGGCTGTCGGTGGCAGCGGATATTACCTGTGGCTGGTCAATGGTAAAGTGGCCGGCCATTCGGCTGAAAACGGGCAGCTGGATTACCGCTTTGCCCAACCGGGTCAGTACGAACTGACGGTGCTGGATGGTGATGCGAATGTCGACAAGGTCAACATTCGTGTTGTGCGTTGAGTCCGGTGCCCTGACCGAGGCCATGTCGTCAGCCGTCAGTCGGGCATCAGAATTCAGGTAGGCAGGTACAGGCGCACCCTGGCACCGACATAGGGGGACATCAGCAGTTCGATACGTCCGTTGACGGCGGATACGATCTCCGTGCTGACTGCCAGTCCGATCCCCTGACCTTCGGTCTTGCTGTCTTCGCGGATACCGCGCTTGAGCAGTTTGGCCGGGTTGTCGCTCGGGAAGCCCATGCCGTCATCATCAATATCCACCACCAGCATGTCCTGCTCGCGTCGGGCCGAAACCTCCACCAGCTGGTCACAGAAGCGGCAGGCATTATTGAGCAGGTTGCCGAACAGCTCCATCATGTCCTCGGTATCCAGCCGGCATTTGGCGAACTCGTCTACCTTGACGTGAACCTCGAACTGCTTGTCGTGATGCACCTTTTTCATGGTGTTGGCCAGCCGCACCAGAATCGGGCGAATCGGCTGGGACATGATGATGGCATTGTCCGTGGTGACCATGGCCTTGCGCAGCTGGCGGGAAATAATCTCCTGCATATGCTCGATTTCGTTCTGGATACCGGCAAGACCGGGGTGGTCCTGGGGAATGTCCGAGAAGTTTTCGCCTTCCAGCTGATGCTGAATGGCTGCCAGCGGTGTTTTCAGGCTGTGGGCCAGGTCATCAAGCGAATCCTTGTAGCGTTGCTTCTGGCCTTTTTCATGCCCGATCAGGGCGTTGATGGTGTTCTTGATCGGCAGCATTTCTTCAGGGTATTCATCCTCAATGAATTCCTTGTTGCCTTTTTCGATCTGATTGACTTCTTCTTCAAACTCGCGGATCGGGGCCACTACCCAGAAACTGGAAGCGAGCTGGGCGATCAGGATCAGGATAACCGAGACAAAAAACAGAATGGTGAAGACGCGGATCAGGCTGTCAATTTCCTTGTCCACATCTTTCATGGTGGAGGCCACGATAAACAGGAAAGGGTTGGAGTCACCGTTATTGCCGCTTCTGAAGCTGAACTGCTGGATGGCAACCATGTAGTCCTCGCGTACCGGCACGCTTTCGGTGGGTACTGACTTGATCACGCGCGCCAGGGGCGGCTTGAAGGTGGTCTGTGGTTCCACCAGGGAGGCAAAATCAAACAGGGCGAAATAGTTATCCAGCTTGCCACGGGGCAGCAGGTCGCCATCCACCGAGTTCCAGACAATTTTCTGTGCCTTGACATCCCAGATATAGGCAAAACAGCCCCGCCCGCAGACGCTGAGGCGGCTCTGGATATCGCTCAGCTTGTCATCCGGACTGTCTGTCTCGGCTTCGGATTTGGTGGTCCTGAAAACACCGTCCTCATACAGGATGTAACCCATGAGGTTGAGCGCCAGCCGCTCCATCTCATCCTTGATATTTTCTTTTTTACTGGTGTAGATGCTGATGCTGAGCAGTACCCCGAGAATCAGGATGCCAACCACAATAATGGTGAAGCCGCTCACCAACTGGCGGCTGCGCAGGGAACCTATCATTGCTGGTTGCTGGCACGCTGACAATCCAGGGTAAAGCGATAGCCCCGGCCCCGCAGGGTTTCGATGGGCTTGAGGGTTTCATCCGGGTCGAGCTTCTGGCGCAGGCGGCGGATGAAAACCTCGATGACATTACTGTCCCGGTCTGCGTCTTCCTCATACAGGCTGTCAGTCAGGTGTGTCTTGGAGATGACCTGTCCGGCATGCAGCATCAGGTGTTCCAGGACCCGGTATTCATAGGCTGTCAGGGTGATTTCGTTATCATGCACGTAAACCCGCTGCTCGGACAGGTTCAGGCGCAGGGGAGGGCAGTTGAGTTCAGCCTGGGTCCAGCCTTTGGTCCGGCGCAGCAGGGCGCGCAGGCGGGCGGCGAGTTCCTCGGCATGAACCGGCTTGACCAGGTAATCATCGGCCCCGGCTTCCAGGACTTCCACCTTGGTTTCCCAGCGGTCACGCACGGTCAGGGTGACGATCGGGTATTCCAGCCCCTTGGCCCGCACGTTTTTGATGATTTCCAGCCCGGTGACGTGTGGCAGACCCAGATCAACGACCGCAATGTCGATGGGGTATTCGGTGGCAAGGTACAATCCCTGGGCACCGTCACCGGCAACGTCGACGGTGAAACCGTTTTTTCTCAGGTCATTCGCCAATTGCTCCCGGATCGGGGCTTTGTCTTCAACGATTAATACGCGCATATTGGATTCTTTAGACATTATCTAAAAAATCTATTTTATCCATGGATCAGTTGAATCAATAATTTCCAATCCGTGATGCATTTCTGAAATTGTGCAGGCCGCAGGCCAGTTCCATCACCAAATCATCGAAGTC
>Ga0116152_10000121_pt1 | contig 59991 bp, 58 predicted proteins | sample AD_UKC119_MetaG_FD_89894 | JGI IMG/M metagenome (GOLD analysis project Ga0116152, IMG submission 89894) | Active sludge microbial communities of municipal wastewater-treating anaerobic digesters from Hong Kong - AD_UKC119_MetaG | ecosystem: Engineered > Bioreactor > Anaerobic > Digestate...
TGCTCAGCCCGATCGCCTCGGCGACGGCAGGTGATCCACCGATCGGCTTGGTCGCGATCACTCTCGACATCGCGGGCCTGGTCAGGCGTGATGCCAAGACCCTGTGGGTGCACGATGACGGCAGGTATCTGCGGCTGCCCGATCTGCCGGGTCGCGAGGGCAACGCGTTCGACGACTATCCGGGACTGGACAGGGACTTCAAGGCCAGTCGTGTCGTGCTGTGGGAAAAGGGCGACAAGCGGGCAATCTGGGTGCCGATGTTCCGCACGGTCGACGGTCACACCCTGTGGGTGGGCCGTCCGGTGGATGACGAGCCGCTGCAGATCTTCCGTACCGAGATCGTGCTGCGCGTGCTGCTGATCGTGCTCGGCCTGGTGGTATTGCAGTTCGTCGTTGCGCGCTGGATCACCCGGCGTGCCGAGCGTTTCAGTCGTGACCTGACCGAAGGGGTGCAGAAGACCCTGGAGTCGGATCAGCCGGTGGCGTTCAACTGGACTGGCTCACCCGAGCTTCGCCAGCTGGCTGCTGACCTGACGCGCCTGTCGCGTACCCATGCCAGCCAGACCCGCAACCTGCGCGCCCATGCCCGCGAGCTGGAGGCGACCAACCGCTACAAGTCGCAGTTCCTGGCCAACGTCAGTCACGAGCTGCGTACTCCGCTCAACTCGATCCTGCTGCTGTCCAAGCTGCTGGCGGCCAAGGGCGGCGAACTCGGCGACGAGTCGCAACAGCAGGCCGACGTGATTCACAAGGCAGGGTGTGATCTAAAGGCATTGATCGACAATATCCTCGATCTCTCGCGCATCGAGGCAGGTCGGCTCGACCTGCACGTCGAGCCGGTGGTGCTGGCCGAGGTCCTCGAGGACCTGCGTCTGCTGCTCGAGCCCCAGTTCGATGCCAAGGGGCTGCACTTCGAGCTGCGCATCGAGGAGGGAGTACCCGAGCGCATCGAGACCGACGTCGACAAGGTGCGGCAGGTGTTGAAGAACTTCCTCGCCAACGCGGTCAAGTTCACCGAACACGGCACCGTGACGCTGAGCGCCAACCCGGCGCCAGCGCCCTATTCCGTGTGCCTGACCGTGCGTGACAGCGGTATCGGCATCCCACTGGCCAAGCAGGGCGCGATCTTCGAGGCGTTTCAGCAGGCCGACGGTTCGACCAGCCGACGCTATGGCGGCACCGGCCTGGGGCTGACCATCAGCCGGCAGCTGGCCGGCCTGCTGGGCGGTGAGATCCGCCTGGTCAGCGAGCCTGGCAAGGGCGCCGAATTCTCGCTGCTGCTGCCGGCGATCGCCAGCGAAGACGGGGTTCGCGCTGCTGCACCGGACTATCCCGTTGTGTCGGCCGCGGAAGAAGAAGCCGAGCCGACCCCCGGTGGTCTGCAGCACCTGCAGGTACTGTTGATGGAGCCCGACGTGCGCAGCCAGTTGCGTCTGAGCGGCCTGCTACGCGGCTGGGGCATGCGCCTGCACCTCGCGGACGACCTGGAAGAGGCCATCGAGACGCTGGACGAGCTCGATCATGTCGATTTCCTGCTGATCGATGCCCTCATGCCCGACGATGGTGCCTGTGTTACGATTCGTAAACTTCGTGAGCATCTGGGGGCCGCCACGGTCGTGGTCGGATTGATCCCCGCCGACCGGGCGGACGCGCGCGAGACCTGCCTCGGGCAGGGGGCCGATGATTTCGTCACGATGCCCTGCGATGCGCGTGCGCTGTCTGGAGTGCTCGTCCGGCACCTGCCGCAAACTGGCGAATAGAGATCTGATGAAGCGTTACTCCGGGTTCAAGCTGCTTGCAGTAGACGACAATGAGCACAACCTGTTCACGTTGCGTGCCCTGGTCGAAAAGCACATGGACGTGGAGATCCTCGAGGCGCGCGGCGGCGCCGAGGCGCTCGAGATCGCACAGGCTCAACCCGACATCGACCTGATCATCCTCGACGTGCAGATGCCGGAGGTGGATGGCTTCGAAACCGCGCAGATGCTCAAGCTGCGTAAAAAGACGCGCGACATCCCGATCATTTTTCTGACTGCGGCGTTCAAGACCGAAGATTTCCAGCGCAAGGGTTATGACGTCGGCGCGGTCGACTACCTGTTGAAGCCGATCGACGACAACCAGTTTCTCAACAAGATCAGCACCTATTTCCGCCTGATCGAGAAAGAGCGCCAGCTCAATCAGGTCCTCGAGGAAAAGGTCTTGCAGCGCACCGCCGAGCTGAATCAGGCCAAGCAGTACCTGGAGAGCATCCTCACGCACATGGGCGAGGCGCTGCTGGTGCTGTCGCCCGACGGCGTGATCCGCCAGGTCAACCCGGCGGCCTGCGAGATGCTCGGCTACCCGCGTGAGGAGATACTGGGGATGTCGATTGGTGACATATTCGAAGAGGAAGGCGAAGAACAGGCCGGCGCGTTCATGGGGACCTGGCTGGAAGCGCTGATTCGCACCGGTGCGTTGCGCGATATCGATGCCGCCTTCATTTCCAAGACCGGCGAGCGGATACCGATACTGTTTTCGCGCACGGCGGTGGTGAATGCCGAAGGCGCGATTAGCGATATCATCTGTATTGCAAAGAACATGCGCGGTTACCGCAAGGTGGCTGCGCAGGCGGATGCTGCGAGTGCGGCTGGCTGAATCTGTAGGAGCAAATGATGACAGAGCCCATGGAACCGCAAACACCGGATGACGAAGATCCGACGATGACCGCGAATGCGCTCAAGGCAATGGCGCATCCGCTGCGTTGGAAGATTCTCTGCACCCTGGGAGACCGCGAACTGTCGGTTGGTGAGATCGTCGAGCAGACCGGCACCTCGCAGAGCAACATCTCGCAGCACCTCGAGCAGTTGCGGAACAAGAACATCGTGACCTCGCGCAAAGAGGCCAACCGGATCTACTACCGGATCCGCAACGGCAAGCTGCTCGAGTTGATCGGCACGATGCGTACTGTGCTGTGTCCGACCTACCTCGACGACCGGTATCCGGGCGGCTGAGCGGGTCGCGCGTCTTTCTTGGCGTTGACGGCCGACGATGCCGGAAAGCGGCCGTGCCATGTCATTGAATGCGCTGTATGAGTCGCGCCTCGCCGCCGAAGGTCTGGCCGCGGACGCTTACCAGCAGGCTGTGGTTGATGCCTTTCAGCGGGTAATGGACGAAGCCGCGCATCCCGGCCCGCAGGGCTGGCGCCGCTGGTTCGCGCGTGCCACGCCGCCGACACGCGGTCTCTATGTTTGGGGCGGTGTCGGGCGCGGCAAGACCTGGCTCATGGACCTGTTCCACGACAATCTCCACGGCCTGCCCAAGGCACGATTCCATTTCCACCGATTCATGCAGCTGGTGCACAGTGAGCTTGGCTCGATCAAGGGCAGGGCCAATCCTCTGCAGATCGTGGCCGGACGCATGGCCAGTCAGTGGCGGGTGTTGTGCCTGGATGAGTTTCACGTGGTGGATATCGGCGACGCCGTGATCCTGGCGGGTCTGCTGCGCAGCCTGTTCGACCACGGCGTCATCCTGGTCACCACGTCGAACGTCGCGCCCGATCTGCTGTACCGGGACGGCATTCAGCGCGCCAGCTTCCTGCCGGCGATCGCGCTGCTCAACACCCGCACGCAGGTGATGGAGCTGGGTGGTGACCGTGACTATCGCAAGATGATCCTCGAACAGGCACAGGTTTATCACACGCCGCTCGGCGAACCGACGGATGCGCTGCTGTTGGACGAGTTCCACCGATTGGCCAGCAGCGCACCGGAAGGGGCGGGGGACCTGATGATCAACGGCCGGGCCATGCCATACCGGCACCGTGCCGGCGACCTGGTGTGGTTCGATTTCGAGGCCCTGTGCGGCCCGCCGCGGAGCAAAAATGACTACATCGAGCTGGCGCGGACGCACCAGACGGTATTCATCTCGGATGTTCCGATCATGGGCGGATCGCGTGACGATCGTACGCGCCGCTTTATTTTCCTGGTCGACGAGTTCTATGACCGCCGGGTGAAGCTGGTGGTCAGCGCAGAGGCGCCGGCGCACCGCCTCTACATCGGCGAGCGCCTGGCGTTCGAATTTCAGCGTACCGTCAGCCGCCTGGCCGAGATGCAGACAGCGCCGTTTCTCGGCAAGCCGCACCTGTGCTGAATGGGTGACACGGCCGCAAGGCCGCCCTGCCGTCAGTTCGCGGCCGGCGACCTTGGCGGGGTGGCGATTTTCCAGGCCCCATCGGGCTGTCTGCAGTAGTCGAATTGGCTGTTTCCAGACAATCCTTTGGCACTGTTGAACAGCTCGGTGCGACGGCATCTCATGCCGTCCATGTCATAGCTCTCCGTTGGCCTGATCGTACCGGAGGCGCCGGACTCGGGATTGCTCCAGCCCACGGCCTCGCCGTCCGGCGCGTCGTCCAACGCGGACCGGGTCGTCTCCTGCATGATTTTCCAGTCGCCATCGGTGAACTTGCTGACCGGCCCGTTCTTCAGGAAATTCAGGTTGCCCGCCCAGACCGGAAGGCTGAGTCCAAGGCCAACGACAAGCCAGCCAAACGTGGTGCGCATCAGGTGTCGATCCTCAATATTCGTAGTACGAACAGTATACTTCAGCACCGCCGGTGCGCGATGAGCGGCAGACCCGGGAAACATCGGTCCGCGTGCGCCACCCGGCGCGACCCACTTTGAGGAAGTTTCGGTATGGGCTCATACACAGGAGGCCTTCGGCCACGCGGCCAGGCGTTCGTATCCGTCACGGTGCTGCTGGCGGGCGCGATGATGTCCTCGATTGGCAAAGGTATCGCCGCGTCGCCCGACCTGTGGATCCCCGACATCGTCGTATCCGACTACGAAAATCGCACCGAAGACGCCTACTGGCAGGGCAACCGCCCGGTGGCAATCAAGATCACGCCAAAATACGGGGCACCTTATTACATCGTCGACCCGGATGGTGACTCCGAGTACGAGATGCGGCGTGGCGGTGCTGATATCGACGTCAAGCCGAACGACTGGAAGGTGCTGGCGTGGTGATCCCGTCCGCTCCTCGGGCGGTTGGCTGCCCTTTCCGCGAATTAGTGTCCTTTTGGAGAGTTAACTACACTGCCAGCAGTTGGCACTGCGCCGGTCAGTGACCTGATGATGCTTGATATTAAGATAAAAATAATCTATATAAGCAACTAATTAATTAGTTGGGGCGGCTACGATGGCATTCAAAGGGCAACGGATCATCCGCGGACTGGCTTTGTGGTGGTTCGCCTGCGGCGCTGCAGTGGCCGCCGAGCTGCAGACTGTACCGGTGGCGCTGGCCGAGCTGCCGCGCGTCTACCGGCTCGATGGCGTGGCCGAGGCGATCAACCGCGGCACGGTGTCGGCACAGACCTCCGGGCGGGTGGTCGAGGTGAAATTCGACGTCGATGACATGGTCCGCCAAGGTGACGTCCTGGTGGTCATCGAGGACGCGCAGCACCAGGCGGGTGTCCGACAGGCCGAGGCGAACCTGAAGGCGGCGACCGCAAAGCGCCAGGACGCCGAGCAGGATTTTGCGCGCATCCAGGGCGTGTACGAGAAGGATGCGGTTTCCAAGGCGGACATGGACAAGGTCACGAACGTGTTGCAACAGGCACGTGCCGGCGAGCAGGTGGCGCAGGCTGCCCTGCAGCGGGCATTGCAGGAGCGCGCATACACGCAGGTCAGGGCCCCTTACAACGGTATTGTCACGGAGCGCCTGATAGAGGTCGGAGAGACCGCGCAGCCCGGGACGCCACTGGTTTCCGGCCTCTCGCTCGACAACATGCGGGTCAGCGTGGATGTGCCACAGAACCTGGTCGAGTCGATTCGCAGGGAGCGCAAGGCGCAGGCCAAGATCAACGGTAAGTGGGTCACGGCGACGGACGTGACGGTGTTCCCTGTGGCTGACCCGCGCGCCGCCACCTTCAAGGTCCGTCTGCAGTTGCCAGAGGGCCTGGAAGGCGTGTTTCCGGGTATGTATGTCGAGGTCGGTTTCGTCGCCGGCAGCCAGCCCAGTCTGGTGATTCCACTGTCCACGGTGGTCCTGCGCTCGGAGGTGGTCGGGGTCTACGTGGTGGACGCGGATGGCAGGGTGCACTTGCGGCATATCCGCCTCGGCTCACCGGCCGGGCCCGAACATGTGAGCGTACTTGCGGGCCTGGATGAAGGGGAACGGATCGCCACCGACCCGCTGGCCGCCGGTATCGCGTTGAAGTCGCAACGGACTGCGCAGGTGGGTAATGAATAAGCTCGGTTTTTCCGGCTCGATCGCTCAGCGTTTTCAGTCCACCCAGATTACGCCGTTACTGGCACTGGTCGGCCTGTTGCTCGGCGTCTTCGCGGTATTGGTCACGCCGCGCGAGGAAGAGCCGCAGATCAATGTCACCTTCGCAAATGTGTTCATCCCGTTTCCCGGCGCCTCGGCACGCGAGGTCGAGAGCCTGATCGCCTCGCCAGCGGAACAAGTGCTGGATGAGATCGAGGGGATCGAACACGTGTATTCGACCTCGATGCCCGGCATGGCGATCCTGACTGTGCAGTACCTGGTCGGTGAGGACCGCACCGACGCGATCGTGCGCCTGTACAGCAAGATCATGTCGAATCAGGACTGGTTACCCGCTGGTATCGGTGCCGGTACGCCGATCGTCAAGCCCAAGGGTATCGACGATGTACCGATCGTGACCGTCACCCTGTGGTCGACCGACGCTTCACAGGGGACCTTCGAGCTCGGCCAGGTCGCACACGCCATCGAATCGGAGCTCAAGCGGGTGCCCGGCACCCGTGACATCTACACCATCGGGGCCACCGAGAACGTCGTTGCCGTCGAACTTGATCCGCAAGCCCTCGCGGCGCGTGGCCTGGACCCGCGGGATCTGCGTAATACGCTTCAGGCGGCTAATGTGACCCGCGACAACATCCGTGTGCTCGCCAGTGACCGCGAGGTACTGGTGCAGGCCGGTGTGTTCCTCAGTCAGGCCGACGAGATCGGCGACCTGGTGGTCGGCGTCTATGAGGGCAAGCCGGTTTTTCTGCGTGATGTGGCGAGCGTGAGGCGCGGCGCGGATACGCCGACGACCTATGTGTGGACCGGCGCCGGGCCGGCGGGTGCCGATCCCCGGCTGGCCGCGGTGGTCGAGGCCCCGGCGGTCACTCTGGCGATCGCCAAAAAGCCAGGCACCAACGCCGTTGAGATCGCCCAGCGCGTGATCGATCGTTTCCATCAGCTGCAAGGAATCTATATCCCGGACGGCATAAACGTACAGGTGACGCGCAACTATGGCGCGACGGCGGACGCCAAGGCGAAGAAACTGATCAGCAAGCTGGTGTTTGCGACCGCATCGGTGGTCCTGCTGGTTATCCTGGCACTGGGCTGGCGCGAGGCGATCATCGTCGGCTCTGCGGTCGTGGTCACGCTCGCGATCACGCTGTTTGCATCCTGGGCCTGGGGCTTCACCCTCAACCGCGTGTCGTTGTTCGCCCTGATCTTCTCGATCGGCATCCTGGTCGATGACGCTATCGTCGTGGTCGAGAACATCCATCGGCACCTTTCGATGGGGGCCAAACGGCTGCTCGATGCAATCCCGGCGGCAGTCGACGAGGTTGGCGGTCCGACCATCCTGGCGACCTTCACGGTGATCGCCGCGCTGTTGCCGATGGCCTTCGTGTCCGGCCTGATGGGGCCTTACATGAGCCCGATACCGATCAACGCCTCGCTTGGTATGTTGATCTCACTGGTGGTCGCCTTCGTATTCACCCCGTGGATGAGCAATCGCATGCTTGCCAAAGTGGCGAAGAAGTTCGAGGCGCACACCCATGAACATGAGGGCAGCCCCGGTCTGGAGCGGTTTTTCGACCGTGTCATGTCGCCGTTTCTGCTCGGGGTGAAGGGCTACCGTAACCGTTGGAAGCTGCTGGCCGGGGTGCTGCTGCTGATTGTGCTTTCGGTGCTGCTGGTGGTCGGCAAGGCAGTGATCCTGAAGATGCTGCCGTTCGACAACAAGTCGGAGTTCCAGGTGGTGCTGGATATGCCTGAAGGCACCAGCCTGGAACGCACGACGCGGGTGCTGAGCGAGATCGCCGCCTACATCGCCGGAGTCGAGGAAGTCACCGACTACCAGGTCTATTCCGGGACTGCCGCGCCGATCAGTTTCAACGGACTGGTGCGCCAGTACTACCTGCGCGAGGGTGCGAACCTCGGCGACATCCAGGTCAACCTCGTCGATGCCCACCACCGGGACCGCAAGAGCCACGAGATTGCGTTGTCGGTGCGTGAGCCGGTGCAGGCGATTGCGCGGCAATATGGCGGCAATGCCAAGATCGTTGAGGTTCCGCCCGGCCCGCCGGTGCTGTCGCCGCTCGTGGCCGAGGTGTACGGTCTGGATTACGAGGGACAGATCGCGGTGGCAAAGAACCTGCGCAAGACATTCGCCGCCACGCCGGATATCGTCGATATCGATGACTCGGTCGAATTCCCGTCTGAAAAGGCGGTGGTGGTGGTCGATCGTGCCAAGGCGGCTCGCCTCGGTGTGCCTCAGAGCGCCGTTGCCGAAGCCCTGGGTATCGCGCTGGGCAGCGAGGACATGAGCTTTCTGCATGCCTCGAACAACAAGTACGCGGTACCTGTTCGCGTGCGCTACAGCGAGCAGGACAGGGCCGAATTGACGCAGGTCCTCGCGCTCAAGGTCCGCACGGAGACCGGCGCCCTGGTTCCGTTGTCGGAGGTTGTTGCGGTGGTGCCGTCGGTGCGTGAGTTCAGCATCCAGCACAAGGATCTGTTGCCAGTCGTGTATGTCACCGGCGACATGGCCGGTAACACCGACAGTCCCCTGTACGGCCTGTTCGACATCGCGGGCCAGCTCGAGGCGCAGGGCGGCCCCGAGCAGTGGCTGTTGTCCCAGCCGCTCAATCCTTACGACTACAGTATCAAGTGGGATGGCGAGTGGCAGGTCACCTACGACACCTTCCGCGACATGGGGATCGCCTACTCGGTCGGCCTGCTGTTGATCTATCTGCTGGTGGTGGCGCAGTTCCGCTCCTATCTGGTGCCGCTGGTCATCATGGCGCCCATCCCTTTGACTGTGATCGGCATCCTTCCCGGGCACGCGATCATGCACCTGCTGACCGGGGGCGGGCAGTTCACCGCCACGTCGATGATCGGCATGATCGCGCTGGCCGGTATCATCGTGCGAAACTCGATCCTGCTGGTGGACTTCATCAACCAGGAGGTGCGAGACGGGGTTGCGTTCGATCGCGCGGTGGTGCGTGCGGCCGCGGTGCGTGCCAAGCCGATCGTCCTGACCGGCCTGGCGGCGATGGCCGGTGCTTTCTTCATCCTCGACGACCCGATCTTCTCGGGTCTTGCGGTATCACTGATCTTCGGCCTGTTCGTTTCCACGGTCCTGACCCTGATCGTGATCCCGGTGGTGTACTTCGGCGTGATGTGCAAGCGTCTGGAGCAGATTCGAAGCGCTGCCTGAGCGCGCTGCGCAGGGCCCACAAAGAACAAACCCCGCGGATGCGGGGTTGGTTCTGCACAGTTTTTCGGAGGGGATTAACCTTCTCCACGGGAGTTTCGAATTTTGTCGGTCCTTGGGGAGTCCACAGCCACCAACGTTCGGCTTCGAATAGGCACGACACCCGCCGTTCCTGTTCAACCAGACCTGTTCTCCGCCTTCACCCTGCTGGAGGTTCCCCAAGTGACTCGACACCACCGATCCCTTTCGGCGGCTTTTCCTGGCCGAAGCCATTGAGTTCAAGCCTAACGTTTCACCGCACACTGTACAGGTGGGGAAATACCTAGGGGGAATCCCGATGGTGTTGTAATGCTTTGAATTATCATCATTTTTGGCCGCGTCTCGGATTGGGGTTCTTGTCTAACCGTTAAGTCGGTCATAAATCAGGAAACCTGCGACATAGGTGCCTATCGCTGATCCCAGGGTGCTGAACAGAAAGACCAGCAGGGTGCGCGACACCCGGTTGCGCCACCAGCCCCGCAGCTGCGTGGTGTCGTTGCGCAGACGGCCGAAATCGCCGACGCGCGGCTTGCGCAGCCACAGTTCCGCCGCGGCGGTCACCATGCCCGCACCGACCGTCGGGTTGAGCGAGGTGATCGGCGCGGCGACGAAAGCGGTGACAACGGTCAGCGGGTGGGCCGCTGCGAGAAGCGCGCCCAGGGCCGAAAGGCCGCCGTTGATCAGGACCCAGTCGCGCACCAGTTGCCACCCCAGGTCCGGGCTGCGGTTGAAACCGACGTAGAAGCCGGTTGCCACCAGGGCGACGATGGCCCAGGGGATCAGTCGCGGCCAGCGCGCTTTTTTCGGGACCGCCTCCAGCTCGGCCAATGTCTGTGCCGGATCGTCCTGATCGGTCAGGTGACGCGCGATTCCCTTGAGGTGGCCGGCCCCGACGATCGCCAGGATCGGTCGCCCGGGGTGTGCGGCTGCCGCTTCGCGCAGTCTGGCGGCCATGTAGCGGTCGCGCTCGGCGATCAGTGGTTGAAAGAGATCCCGCCGTTCATGGGCGAATTCGGCGAACGTCTGTTCCAGGACGTCGCCTTCCTTTAGGTGCTCGATGTCCGCCTCGCTGACCTCCTCGCGTGACACCAGGCTTGCCACCAGGCCACTGAACAGCACGCCGCGTCGCCACCAGCTCAGACTATGCGCGGTGCGCTTGAGGGTAACCCCGATCTCACGGTCGATCAGCACGATCGGCAGCCCGTGCGCTTCGGCCTGGGTGACGGCGACTCGCATCTCGGCGCCCGGTTCGATGCCGAGTTGCTCGCCGAGGCGCTGCTGGTAGGCCGCCATCGCCAGATTGGCCATGACCATCGAGGCCTTGCCCTGACGCACGACCTGCATCAGGTCGAGCTCGGCCAGTCGTTCGGGGTGGGTCAGCGCATCAAAACGACTGGGGCAGAGCTCGACTGCCACCGCCTGGTAGTCCTTGCTGTCGAGTGCCTTGGCGACCTGTTGCGCGCTGCTGCGCGAGACATGTGCTGTACCCAGCAGCGTCACCGGTGTATCGGCGACACTGAGCTCGTGCACCAGCGCAGGGGTATCGCCCGCCGCCCGTGCTGTCCTGTCCTCGACTTCCGGCATCCGTCACTCCTCGATTCAAGGCAGCGGATAATAGCAGCCCCGTCGACGGTGACAGCCCGGCCAGTGGTCTTTACTATGCCTCGTCGGACTGATCGAAAAGGATTCCCATGCGCATACTGCCTTTACTCTTGCCCCTGCTGCTCTGTGCCTGTCAGACGAATCCATTCGCCGGGGATGTGCCAGACAAACTCAGCCTGCAGACCAAGACCTTCGAGGACGTGGTGCGTTGGGGGGCACTGGAAAAGATGTACCTCTTCCTCAAACAGGACCCGGCACAACCGCCGGTGCAGGTACAGGACGGTCTCGACAACGTAAGGGTGACCGGTTACGAATCCAGTCAGCTGGGCAAGATCTCGGAGACACGTTGGGCGCAGACGGCGGTGATTGACTACGTATTGACCGACCGCCAGGTGGTGCGCCAGTTGGTCGACCATCAGCTGTGGGTGAGTGACGACGAGGGCAAGACCTGGTACCGCGAGAACCCGGTGCCGCTGTTCCGATGAATGGTCGCAGCGATCACCGGCAAGGTGCGGCGGATTCGATGAACGCGGCCGTTTCAACCCTGGGTCGATGGCGCGCGGCGCCTATTGTGCTGTTGCTCTGCGGGTCGGCGCCAGTCGTGGCGGCCGATGCCGGTGACATCGAGGCACTCAGGCAACAGCTGGTCGAACTGCAGTCGCGTGTCGCAGCACTGGAGGCCCGACTCGGCGATGTGGCGGTCGTGGTGGCAGCAGAGCCCGTGCCTGGCGGTTGGCACAAGGCGGTCAACTGGAGCCTGCTCGAAGGTGGCATGGAGGCGCACCGGGTCGTGGAGATCCTCGGCGAACCGGACAGCCGGAAGCGTGTCAGCAAGTTCGAGTTCTGGACTTACGGTGACAGCAAGATGAGCCTGTATATGGGGCGACTGAAGAAGTGGGAGATCCCGAGCGGTATCGAGGGGGAGTAATCGGTTTGGGTGTCCGGCACGGCGCCCGCAGAGCGCCCTTTGACGGTACCTCAGGGCCGGTCCCGACCCGTGGTCAATAGTGGCTCCAGCGTGTCGATCACCTCGGCGCTGTCCCAATCGAAGGCACCGAACACCGCATAACGGATCCGGTGCTGCCGATCGAGCACCAGGGTCGTCGGAAAGGCATAGATACCCCAGCGTCGCAGGGCCTCCCCGTCGCTGTCCATCAGCACCGGAAACTCGACGGGCTTGTCCTTGAGAAAGGTCTCCATGGTTTGTGTGCTCTCGCCCACATCGACCGCCAGGATCTCCAGTCCACGGTCCCGTAAACGCCGATAGAGTCGCTGCAGCGATGGGATCTCGGCCACGCAGGGCGGGCACCAGGTGGCCCAGAAGTTGACCAGCACCACCTTGCCGCGCAGTTCGCCGAGATCGACCGGGCCGCCGCGCAGGCTCGGCAGTCGCAGCGCCGGTGCCGCGCGTTCACCCGGGTAGGGGCGCAGCAGTTCGCTGTTCTGCGGCTCCTCAGGTGCCCCGGCCTCGCCGTGCAGTGGTGCCGCCTGCGCAGGTGTTCCGCCGTAGCGGTCGAGCATGTTCATCGCCTGGTCGAGTATCCCGGGCAGCCGCTGCGTCATCGCGGCCTCCGCTTCGGTAAACTCGGGTCTGGCGTAAAAGCCGTCTGCCACGTCCGCGAGACGGTGCAGAAATACCGGGCTGCCGCCCTGCTCCAGTTGTTCGACGTCCTTGCCGACGTGCCAGAAGCCTCCCGAATCCTCCGGCTGGAGCAGGTATACCGGCAGGTTGCTGGCGCTTGCTATCGGCAGGTACTCGGCTTCTTCCCCACCTTGCGGCGTTCTCACGAACAACCGCGGGCTGATCGCCAGCAGGCCACCCAGCGAGCTGCCGACGCGCGTCACCGACTGCCAGTGGCGCACGCCACTCAGCGCGAGGGCGACGCTGCGCCCCTCGGCTGCGAGAAATACCTGTTTGCCGCTGCGTGCGATGGCGTCGTCGAGCAGGGCGCCGATCGCTGCCGGGTCGACGTCGTTCAGGCTGTATCGCCCGACCGGCAGGAACCAGGCGGCGTGCAGGTCGGGCAGCCAGACCTCCACGCCGCGCTGGGCCAGGACCTCGGCCAGCGCGGTACGGCGTGGTGTGCTGCCGAATTCAGCGGACAGCCAGAGGATCAGCCGATCGCCCGTTGCCTGATAGACCTTTACCGGAATCTCGTCGCCGCCGGCGTTGACGACAAGGTCCTGCGCGCACTGAGCGCCGGCGCTTGCGAGCAGTAACAGCAGGCAGAGAAATCGGTGCATCGGGGTTCGCTGGGGGAAGGTCCGTCGGGCCGGCGATTATAAGGGATTCCCGCGAACGTCACGGGTTGATAGGCGACTCTGGTACTCGCAGCATGGCGGCGCCATGAAGCAACTCGCCGATCTCACGTTCGAAAACAGTTACGCGCGCCTGCCGTCCGGGATGCACGCGCGGGTGAGGCCGACTCCACTGCGGGGAGCTCACCTGGCCAGCGTCAGTCCGGCCGCGGCCGCACTGCTCGATCTGTCACCTGACGTCCTGCGTCAACAAGAGGCCATCGCCGCCCTCAGCGGTAGCCGGCCACTGCCCGACATGGACCCGATCGCAATGTGCTATGCGGGCCACCAGTTCGGTCACTTCGTCCCGCAACTCGGTGATGGCCGGGCGCTGGTGCTCGGCGAGGTGGTCACCGACGCCGGCGCACATTGGGAGCTGCAACTCAAGGGTGGTGGGCTGACGCCTTTCTCGCGCGACGGTGACGGCCGCGCGGTGTTGCGGTCGACCATCCGTGAGTACCTGTGTTCCGAGGCGATGCACGGCCTGGGTATCCCGACAACACGGGCGTTGTGCCTGTTCGGCAGTGACGAGGAGGTGTACCGCGAACGGATCGAGCGCGGCGCTCTGCTGGTCAGAATGGCCCCCAGCCATGTGCGCTTCGGCTCGTTCGAGGTGTTCTACCAGCGCCAGCAGTACCGCCAGTTGCAGCAACTGGCCGACTACGTCATCGACCACGACCTTCCGCAGCTGCGTGGTGAAGAGCGGCCTTACCTGGCGTTGCTGCGTGAGGTGGTGGAGCGTACCGCGCGCCTGATGGCGCAATGGCAGCTGGTCGGTTTCGCTCACGGCGTGATGAACACCGACAATATGTCGATCCTCGGATTGACCCTGGATTACGGGCCATTCGGCTTCATTGATAGCTATGATCCCGGCTTCATCTGCAACCATTCGGACCACCACGGCCGCTACGCGTTCGACCGGCAACCCTCGGTTGGCCTGTGGAACCTGACCTGCCTGGCCCAGGCACTGCTGCCGCTGCTGGATGCCGACGATGTTGAGGCGTCCGTTGAACAGGCGCGCGAAGCGCTGGCGGATTACGAGCCGGCGTTCGACGCTGCCTACCTCAGCGGTATGCGGGCCAAGCTGGGGCTGCGTGAGCAACGTGCCGATGACCCGGCACTGGCGGCCGCGCTGCTCGACATCATGGCGGCGAATCGCGTCGATTACACCAATCTGTTCCGCGACCTCGCATCCCTGCGGCTCGACGGGGCCGCCAGTGATGCAGCATTGCGTGATCGTTTCATTGATCGCCAGGCTTTCGACGCATGGACCGACGACTACCGCGTCCGTCTGCGGGCCGAGGGCAGCGTGGATGATGCAGTACGTGCCGCGGCGATGCGTGCGGTCAATCCACGTTATGTGTTGCGAAATTACCTGGCTCAGCAGGCAATCGAGCGGGCGGAACAAGGCGACTATGCGGAGGTCGACCGTCTGCTGGACCTGTTGTCGCATCCGTTCGACGAGCAGCCGGAGCGACAGGCCTATGCTGCCGAACCGCCCGACTGGGGGCGGCACCTCGAGGTGAGCTGCTCGTCCTGAGACGTGGTTTAATCCAGTCCCGTCTCTCCGATCGAACAGACACCATGGCCATCCCGTTCAGTCAAAGACCCGGTCGTCACGAACGCCACTACCTTCGCAGGACACGCAATCCGCTGTTTCCCGGCGGCCCTCATGAGCCGGATGATGAGGCCCTGCTGGAAGCGCAGCGCCTCGATCACGAAGAGCTGCTCGTTTTTCTCACCGATCTGCGCTCTACGGTGCAGCGTGCAGCCGGGTTGCAGCCGAACGAAGGCAGTGAGGTGATCCTCGAAATCAAGGAACAGCTCGATCGCCTGTACGAGATGTCGGCCGGGCTGGCCGAGGACCACACCCACAACCAGGCGGCCTTGGCACAGCTGCTCGACGTCATCATGCGCAATGTCGAGCGCGGCGCCGCCGCGGACCCGCAGGCACTCGACGAGCTGGCCCAGGAAAGGCTGGCTCGCGCAGCACATTTTTCCTTGCTTGCCAGCCCACTGGTCGCCGATCTGCTGCATCCGCAAAGCGTGATCAGCGCCGCGGATCTCGCTCCGGCGCTGTTGTCAGCGACCGCGGATGATCTCGCCGCGGCCTTGCAGCTATTCGATCTGGAACAGACCATCCAGCTGTGCACCGATGCCCGTGGGTGCCTCGCCGCACATGGTCAGGCACCGGCAGAGGCACGCGCCCGCTGCACCCAGATCGAGGAGCGACTCGTCGAACTGCGTCGGCAGGCCGTCCTCAACTGACGACAGGGCAGTGCTCAGTTCTCGCTGAGTTCGATCTCGCCGCTGACCGACACGGTCATTTCCTGGGTGCCGGCCTCGATGGTCGCGGGTGCGACGCTGAAATCGGCCTTGGCCGCCTCCATCATCATGCCCCTTGCGAGCGGCATCGGGTGGCTGCGGCTGTCGTTGATCTGCAGGTTCACCAGGCGAAAGCCGGTGCGCCCCAGTGACTCGGTGATGTGCTTCGCGCGGGCCTGGAAACGCGCAATTGCCGCGGCGGTGAGCTCATCCAGATGCCCGCGGCGTTGCTCGTCCGAGACCTCGTAGCCGAGCGACTGGACGTGCAGTTGCGCCTGCAGTTTCGCGACGAGGTCGCCGAGCAGGCGATTGTCGCGGCTCTCCAGACGCAACGATTGGCTGACCCGCCAGCCGCGGATCTTGTCCTTGTTGTAGATCGCATGGGTCTGGTAGCCGAGGGTCTGCAGTTTGACCTCCGGGTGGCTTCTGCTCAGGCTGACTGCCCAATCCATCAGGCGGTTGACTTCGTCGGCTGGTGCCGCCGCATCGTGCCCCTCCGCCTGGGCGCTCAGCACCACGACCAGCAGGTCGTTGTCGACCTCGGCGCGCGCCGATTCGTTGAGGGAAACACGGTTGTATTGAGGGGGTTCAGCGTGGGCGATGGCTGAGGTCATGCACAGGGCAATCAGCAGGGCGGGGATCGGGAACAGGCGCATGGGTTTCCTCCGGTCGGGTTTCGGCAAGTCAGCTTATCGTCGAAGGTGGGACCGCAACAGCCGCGCAGAGTTGCAGGCATGAAAAAACCCCGCACCGAGGTGCGGGGTTCTTGGTGGCCGCGTCAGCGGCCGGCAATTCGCCGTGAGGCTGAATTACTTCGCGACTTCTGCCTGCGGGGCAACCGGAGCCGGAGCATAGCCGTAAGGGGCGTAGCCGTAGGCCGGTGCGGAGTAGTTGTATCCACGGCCCCAGCCGTCGCCTGCGCCGTAGCCATTGCCGTAACCGCGCATGTTGGTGTGGCCGCGGCCCGAGAAGTTCATGCTGAAGGTGCCTTCGCCGGCAGCGTCACCGGTGCCGTCGAACACGCCATTGGTGTAGCCGTTGCCGTAGCCGGTGCCGTTGTTGTAGCTGTTGTCCCAGCCGTTGTTGCCCCAGAAAGCCGAAGCCTGTGCGGTAGCCAGAACGGCAGCGATAGCGATGATTTTTTTCATGTCGATGTCTCCAAGTTTGTTTGCATGGGCATGTGCCCGGTATGTATTCGAAATCGGTGCCGCTTGTGGTGGCGGCCGGCGGTACAGCTTGCCGTTGATGTGGTTAGTATATAAGCAAATAATAAAATGTCAATATTCTTTTTCACCCGGCCGTGGAATGCGTCAATGACGAGGTGGCAAGAAACCTCATTGGTCACCTTTTGGAGTCACCGCTATCCTCGGTGGCATCGGAAAAACTGGAGTTTGTTGCATGAGCCAGGTGTTTGATCTGCTGATCGTCGGCGGCGGCGTTACCGGGTCGGCGTTGCTTTACCTGACATCGAGGTATACCGATATCCGGCGCGTCGGAATGCTGGAGAAATATGCCGCACCCGCACGGGTCAATTCGCTGCACAGCAACAACAGCCAGACCCTGCACTGTGGCGACATCGAAACCAACTACAGCCTGGAAAAGGCGCTGAAGGTTCAGCGGGCGGCACGCATGGTGGAAAACTACGCCACGGTGCAGCCCGACATCGATCATCTGATTTTCAAGTACCCAAAGATGGTGCTCGGTGTTGGGGCGAAGGAATGCACGCAGCTGCGTGAGCGTTTCGAGATGTTGTCGGCGCACTATCCCCGGCTGAAGCTGCTCGAGCCGAAGGACATCGCACAGATCGAGCCCGCGGTCGCTTACTCGAAGGGCACGTTGCGTTCTGACGAGATCATTGCCCTGGGTTCGGAAGACGAATACACAGCGGTGAATTTTGAGGCGCTCGCGCGCTCGTTCGTGCGTCAGGCACAACGCATCCAAGGCAAGGATGTCGAGGTGGTTTACAACCAGCGTGTGCTGCATATCCACCGGCAGGGCGAGTTGTTCCGCGTCGAGACTGGCGACGCCAGCTACCAGTCGCGCGCGATCGTCGTATGCGCCGGCGGCCACAGTCTCAAACTGGCGCACGACCTCGGCTATGGCCACCACTTCTCGGTGCTGCCGGTCGCCGGCAGCTACTATTTCACCCCGCAGGTGCTCAGGGGCAAGGTCTATACGGTGCAGAACGACAAGCTGCCGTTTGCCGCGATCCACGGTGATCCCGACGTCATGGTCCCGGGCAAGACGCGCTGGGGGCCGACCGCGCTCGTGCTGCCCGTGCTCGAGCGCTACAACTGGGACACCCTCAAGGACTTCCTTATGGTGTTCAAGTTCGACCGCAAGGTCTGGGACGTCCTGTATGACCTGCTCAAGGTTGCCGACATCCGCAACTACATGCTGAAAAACTTCCTGTTCGAGGTACCGATCCTGCGGCGAATGCTGTTCCTCAAGGATGCGCGCAAGATCGTGCCCGACCTGAAGTACAAGGACCTCAAGTTCGCCCACCACGTCGGCGGCATCCGGCCGCAACTGATCGACAAGGACCACCGCAAGCTGATGATGGGTGAGGCCAAGATCGATACCGGTGTGGGCGCCATATTCAATATGACGCCTTCGCCAGGCGCGACCTGTTGCCTGGAGAATGCCGAGGTCGACATGCGCAAGGTCGCCGAATTCCTCGGTGCAGTGGTCCACGAAGAGGCCTTTGCTGCCGACCTGCTCGGCAGCGACCATCGCCATGCGATCGAAGATCTTCCGATGCACTTCATCAGTGGTGATGACGCCGCCTGATCGGCCGGCCATCGGATACCCTGCCGACGACGTGTGGGATTCTGCCCGTCGCCGGCCAATAATGGGGGTGTCAATCAGAGGAGCCGGTCCATGCAGTTGCGCCATTCCCATACCTCACCGTTCGTCCGCAAGGTCACTGTGCTGCTGCACGAAACCGGCCTTGCCGGACGCGTGTCCTGCGATACTGTCGATGGCTGGTCGGAGCCCGGGGTCCTTACCGCGGAAAATCCGTTGTCGATGGTGCCGACGCTGGTGCTCGACGACGGGAGCAGCCTGTACGACAGCCCGGTGATCTGCGATTACCTGGACCGGCAACATACCGGACCGAGGATGATTCCGGACTCGGGCGAAGCGCGCTGGCAGGTACTGCGCGAACAGGCTCTCGGCGATGGCATCCTCGACAATGCGGTATTGATATTCGTCGAACTGAACAAACGACCCGAGGAAAAACGCTGGGACTGGTGGCTGGCGCTCAAGCAGCGTGCGATCGAGCGCTCACTCGATCATCTCGAACAGGCGGCCAAAGGTCTGGCGGGGCGCATCGATCTGGGAACCATCAGTATCGCCGTGGCGCTGGGCTACCTGGATCTGCGCGGTGCCATAGGGCAGTGGCGCATCGGGCGGCCGGCACTCGCCGACTGGTTCGCCGAATTCGCATGTCGTCCCTCCATGGTCGCGACCGCGCCGCCGGGATGACCGGGCCGTGTCGGTGGCCATCGTCTGGTTTCGCCGTGATCTGCGCCTGGCAGACAACCCGGCCCTGGCCGCGGCGATGGCCGCGCACGACATCATCGTGCCTGTGTATATCCACGCACCGGATGAAGAGGCTCCCTGGCAACCCGGGGCTGCCTCGCGCTGGTGGCTGCACCATGCGCTCGCCGACCTGTCGCGGCAGTTGCATGGCAGGCTGCTGATCCGGCGCGGCGCCAGCCTGGCGACGCTGCAGGAACTGGCGGATCGGTACCGGGCCACGGCCGTCTACTGGAACCGTCTCTACGAACCGGCATTGGTCGCCCGCGACAGCGCCATCAAACAGGCGCTGCGTGCCGCCGGGGTGAAGGCGTGGAGTGGCAATGCGGCCCTCTGGTTCGAGCCCTGGGAGGTGTCGACCCGGCAGGGTGGGGCATTTCGCGTGTTCACGCCGTTTTGGAAGCGCCTGTTGGAGATGGGATTGCCGTCACCCGGTGCTGCCATCGCATCTGGGCCGGTCGAGGGACGACTGGCCAGCCCCCCTGAACGACGTGGTGCTGGGGGGGTGGGCGGCATGTCGCCGGCCGAACTCGGGCTGTTGCCGGATATCGGCTGGGACTCGGGCATCGCCGCGCATTGGCAGCCGACCCGGGCCGCCGCCGAGGCGCGGCTCGATGAATTCCTCGCTGTCGATGTGCGGGATTACCCGCAGGGCCGCGACCAGCCGGGCCGCGAACGCGTGTCGCGCCTGTCTCCTTACCTCCACTTCGGCCAGCTCGGCCCCCGCGAGGTGGTCGCCGCCTGCCATGCAGGCCGGTACCCGGCCGCCGAGTTCCTGCGCGAGCTCGGTTGGCGCGAATTCGCCCATCACCTGCTGTTCCATTTTCCACTCACCACTGAGGCGCCCATGGATGCGCGGTTCGAGGCGTTCGCCTGGCGCGATGACGGTGCTCAGCTGACGGCCTGGCGACGCGGTCAGACCGGTGTGCCGCTGGTCGATGCCGGGATGCGGCAGTTATGGGGCATTGGCTGGATGCATAACCGCGTGCGCATGGTCGTCGCCTCGTTCCTGACCAAGAATCTGCTGCTCGACTGGCGCACCGGCGCGCGATGGTTCTGGGACACCCTGGTGGATGCCGATTTGGCGGCCAACAGTCTGGGATGGCAGTGGACGGCTGGTTGCGGCGCAGACGCGGCACCATACTTTCGGGTGTTCAACCCGGTGCTTCAGGGCGAGAAGTTCGATCCCACGGGTAGCTACGTGCGGCAGTGGGTGCCGGAGCTGGCCAAATTGCCATCGAAGTGGATTCACCGCCCGTGGGAGGCACCACCGGCGATACTGTGCGAAGCCGGGGTGGCACTGGGGACAAGCTATCCGCGGCCGATCGTGGATCTCAAGGCCACCAGGCTCAGGGCGCTGGAGTCCTGGGCGCGGGTGAAATAAATGGATCAGGGCGCGGCGTGCACCCGTCGGTCAGCCTGATTTGCGCAGCATCTGGCGCTTGGTGTCCGGCAGATCCAGCGTGCCGGCCTGCCGGCTGCCACCACTGGCCTGCAGCTGGTAAGCCGCGCGGCGTTTAAGGTAGGCGCCCTTGCGCAGGTCGCCGAAGTGCTGTTCGGCCGACTCGCTGCCGGGCGCCGGGTTTTGTGGAGTCAGTGGGGCGTCGTGGTTCATTCGGTTGCTCATCCTGTGGAAGGGGTAACGCTCTTTTCCGGCGTCTCGTTGTTGTGACTTCCTTGTTTCCAGGTTCTATTGTATAGACCAAATCCGTGACGATTGTGTGAAGACTTGCGCACATATCGCCCGCGTCCTGACTTTCTTGACCTGTGTCGTGATGCCGCGCGCCTTTTCGGCAGCTAATTCTTATCGGTGGAACTGCTATCGACGGGGATGCCCTCGACCTCGGCGAGCTTTTCCAGTGCCACTTCCATCAGCCAGCGCGCACGCGCGGTCATCTGGTGCAGGTAGCCGTGCAGCGCCGCATCCTGCTTGGTGGCCACTTCGCAACGAGCGCTGTATCCCTCGAATGCTGAGAGTTGTTCAATGAGGTCTGTCATGTGGTGTGGACATTCACATTCAAGGCTGGTCGTGACCTCGGAGAGTCGTACCAGCTGGCGCGTCGTGAAGCGTCTGGGTGGAATGGGTTCTGCGTTGGCCGCCTTCGGGTTCCATTTTGGTGGCTGCCAGTCGAACTGCTGGGTGTGGATGAGCTGGCAATGCTGCCAGATGTGTTCGATGGCGACCGGCGCCCGCAATGTCTGTAGTCCGTAGCGCTGCAGCTGGCTGACGATAATCGAAGGGCTGAACGCATACATGACGATGATGCGCTGTGTGCGACGGCGCAGTTCGGGATTGTTGAGTTCGCGTGCAATCACGCGGTCGAGGAACGGCAGTTCGATTACCAGCGTGTCGCAGGTCGTCTCATCCTCCAGGAATGCGTCGAGATCGGAATAGGCCCCCGCCAGTTCGAGACCCTCCGGCATCCCCTCGGTATTGCACGCGCGTACCGAGATGGCCTGGCCGATCACGCAGACCTCATGCTGGCCGCTGCCGGGTGGCGGCAGGTTGGTCGGCTGGGCCATGTTCAGACGGCGGTTCAGCTCCTCTGCAGAAAGTTTGGCGACGGTGCTGATCGCGTGCCCCTGGTCGACCAGGGTCTTGATCATCGTCAGCCGGGTCACGTCCTGCTGGCTGTACAGGCGGCCACCCTTGGGGGTGCGCTCGGGTTCCACGATGTCATAGCGCCTCTCCCAAATACGGAGGGTGTCCGGTGAAATGCCGGTAAGGCGGGCGACAGCGCCGATGCGGTAGGCACCGTTGGCTTCGTTGGTGGCAGTAGTCATTGTTCGAATCTCTCTGTCGTAATCGACGTGTCGCGGTGGCTGGATTGGGGTGGATGGGGTCGAGCCCTGCCGGCGGAAAGGCGGCGACGCAACAGACGCAGCATGCCGCCGAGCAGCGGGATCGATTCGTAGAGTTGGGCGGCGGGATCCCAGTAGTCGAAGTGTTCCTCGACCAGGTCGTCCGCGCCGAAGCGGACCCTGCTGACGCCGTCGATCGAGCGCTGGCGCCGGCCGCTGCCGAAGGTGAAGGTCCAGCGCAGATAGCAAACCTCGCCGTCTGCGACCCGTTCTGTGACACGGAAGCGGGGGGACTCGCACTGGCTGAACATGTGCCCGAACACCGCACGGATCGCGACCCGCCCGCGTACGTCGTTGAACGGGTCGACAAACCGCGCCTGTTCGCCGAACAGCGCGACCAGGCGATCGAGCGAATCCGGGCACAGCTGCTCGAAGGCCTCGACATAGCGGTCTATCCGGGGGTTGCTCATGACCGGAGCACCGCGCGTTCGACGAGGCGGAAATAGAGTCCGTAGGGCAGGCAGCGCAGCAGCTTGAGCGGCCAGAGCAGTCGGCGCGGGAAACTGATTTCGAAGCCCTTGCCGCCGATGCCGGCGACGATGCGCCGAGCCGCGGCATCGGCGTCCATCAGGCCGGGCATCGTGAACTGGTTCTTGTCGGTGAGGGGGCTGCGTACGAAGCCCGGGTTGATCACCCGCAGCGCGATGCCCCAGCGCGCGGCCTCCGGCCGCAGCGCCTCGGCGAGGTGGATGGTGGCGGCTTTCGGCGCCGAATACGGGGCGGAGCGCGGCAGCCCGCGCAGCCCGGCTGCGCTGGCGTTCAACAGGATTTCGCCACCACCGTGCTCGCGCATCAGCGGCAGCACCGCGCCGAGCACGTTGACCGGCCCGAGGTAGTTGACCGCATTGAGACGCGCGAACAGGGCGGTGTCGTAGTCGTCGATCGCCATCGGCTCGTAGTCACCGGCGTTGACCATCACCAGCGTCGGCGGCCGCGCGGCGAACAGCTCTGCGGCCACGCCGGCGACTGTGGCCGGCTCGGTCACGTCGAGCACACGGTGGTCGCCGCCGATCTCGTCGGCCGCGCGAGCCAGACGCTCCTCAGCGCGTGCCGAGAGTGTCACCGCCCAGCCCTGTGCGGCCAGCAGCCGGCCGACCTCCAGCCCCATTCCGGAACTGGCGCCGATCAGCCAGGCGTGCTGGTCCTGCGGCGTGTTCATGTGCCATGCCCCGCGACCAGCCAGGCAGCCAGCATCACCCCGATCACCACGGCAGACAGCTGCAGGCGCAGGGCGCGGTAGCGGTCGTCGAGGATCGGCAGCAGCTGGCGGTCGACACCAAGGATCAGCGCGAACAGCAGGGCGAAACCGGCGAATGCCGGACCCGCGGGCAGCGGCAGCAACAGCCAGGCCAGCAGCGCGGGCATCACGCCCCAGCGCAGATGGGCACGCTGCCGCGGGTGGTCTGCCGCGACGCCCCAGTGGACCGCACCGAGGAAGCTCGCGATCACCGCGGCGTAGTAGCGCAACAGGTCGCTGGCGAGCTGCTGCAGTTTGCCGTCGGCGGCGAACACCAGCACGGCCAGGGCGGTCAGGAACGGCAGCAGCCCGGCATAGCCGAGCCAGGCCCGTTCGCGCTCCCAGTGATGTCCAGTCAGGGCCGTGTTCACAGGGTCTTCTCGATCGCCTTGATCAGGGTGCCGCTCTCGGGCGCGGTGAAGCTCAGGAAGTTGTCGACCATGCGGCCCTCGCGATCGATCAGGTACTTGTGGAAATTCCACTTCGGGTAGCGCCCGGCGGCGTTGGCCAGGCCCTCGAACAGCGGGTCAGCGCTGCCCTTGCGGACGCTGGTCTTGGCGAACATCGGGAATTTCACGCTGTAGGTCAGGCGACAGAAATCCCTGATCTGCTGTTCGCTACCCGGTTCCTGGTTGCCGAAGTCGTTCGACGGAAAGCCGAGCACGACCAGGCCGCGGTCTCGGTACCGCGCGTACAGCGCCTCGAGGCCCTCGTACTGATCGGTGAAAGCGCACTTGCTGGCCGTGTTGACCACCAGTACCACCTTGCCTGCGTAGGCCTCTTTCAGGTTGACCATCTCGTCGCTGTTGAGGCGGCGGACCTCGTGGTCGAGCAGATGGCCCTGCGCCGGCGGGGTGGCCGCGCTGCTGCCGAAGCCGAAAAACGTCATTAGGGTCACCATTTTGATCAGGAAGTGTACAGGTTTCATGTGGTTTATCTTGCAATTTTGTCTAGGATGTTTAGATTATGTATAGCAACAAGCGAATCAATATTCAATAAAACACGTACACACAAGGCGTTTTGATGAACAAAAACAGACGGGTGGCAGTGGTGGGCAGCGGGGTGAGCGGGGCGATTGCCGCCTGGCTGCTGCGCGATTCGGCGGCGGTGAGCCTGTTCGAGGCCGGGCACGACTTCGGCGGCCACACCCACACGGCACTGGTCGAGGATGAGTACGGCACGGTCCAGGTGGACACCGGTTTCATGGTCTTCAACCGGCCCAACTACCCGCTGCTCAGTGCGCTGTTCGAGCACCTGGGTGTGCGCAGCTATGACACCGACATGTCGTTCTCGGCCTCGTTCGATGGCGGTCGGCTGGAATATGCCGGGAGCGACCTGAACAGCCTGTTCGGCCAGCGCCGGAATCTGCTGAATCCCGGCTTCTGGGGCATGCTGGCCGGTATCCTGCGCTTCAACCGGATCGCCAGACGGGCGGTCGAGGCCCCGCCCTCTGCCGCGGTGACGCTGGATGCCTTTCTCGACCGTCACGGCCTGGGTCGGGCCTTCCGTGAACACTACCTGTACCCGATGGCCGCGGCGATCTGGTCCTGTCCGCGCGGCGAGATAGGGCGCTTCCCGGCGATCACCTTCCTGCGCTTTTTTGCCAACCACGGTCTTATCAATATCAAGGACAGGCCGCAGTGGCAGACGGTCGAAGGGGGATCGAGCAGCTACATGCGGCGACTGATTGGTGATCTCGGCCAGCGCGCCCGCGGCGCGACGCCGGTGCGCGGCGTGCGCCGGGTCGCCGGCGGGGTGGAGCTGGACCTCGGCGACGGCCGGACAGAGTGCTTCGACGACGTCGTGCTCGCCTGCCACAGCGACCAGGCGCTGGCGCTGCTCGAGGATCCGGCGCCCGCCGAACGCGCGCTGCTCTCTGCGATCCCCTACCAGGCGAACCGGGTGATCCTGCATCGCGACCCTGCGCTTATGCCGCGCGAGCGGCGCGTGTGGTCGTCATGGAACTACCTGAGCGACACCCGCGACGATGCCGGGCGGGCGGTCAGCGTCACCTATTGGATGAACTCGCTGCAGCGGCTGGCCACGCGCAACGACTACTTCGTCTCGCTCAATCCGCTGCGTGAGCCGAACCCTGCGCTGGTCGTCCGTGAGTACGACTACCACCACCCGATGTTCAGCCTCGACGCCTTGAACGCGCAGAAGCGGCTGCACCGTGTCCAGGGGCACGACCGCGTCTGGTTTGCCGGCGCCTGGACCGGCTACGGCTTCCACGAAGACGGCATGCGTTCCGGGGTCGAGGTCGCGCAGGCGTTGGGTGCGACGGTACCCTGGGCCGAGCAGGTCGAGGCCTCGCGTGAACTCACGCTGGTCCCGCAGCTTGTAGGGCAGGCGGCGTGAACATCGACCCCGGACAGGCCGCACTGTACCGCGCCGAGGTGATGCACCAGCGCTTTTTTAACACCGCGTACCGCTTTCGCTACCGGGTGTTCAGCCTGCTGCTGGACATCGATGCGATCGATCGGGCCGCGGCAAGCAGCCGGCTGTTTTCGCGCAACCGCTTCAATCTGCTCAGCTTTTATGACCGCGACCACCTGCCGCCGGGGGCCAGCGGCTTGCGCGCCTGGGCTGAAGGGGTGTTGGCCGGCGGCGGGGTCGATGAGACGGGCCTGCGGATCCGCCTGTTGTGCTTTCCGCGCGTGCTCGGCTGGGTCTTCAACCCGCTCAGCCTGTGGTACTGCGAGCGCATGGACGGCGCCCCGGTCGCAGTGATCGCCGAGGTGCGCAACACCTTCGGCGAGCGCCACTGCTATCTGTTGAAGCCGCAGGATCCGGCGGCCGGCTGGCCGTTGTGCCAGCGGCACGCCAAGGATTTTCACGTTTCGCCGTTCATCGGCATGCAGGCCGCCTACGAGTTCCGGTTGTCGCGCCCGGACGAGCTCCTGCGGGTCGTGATCCGCGAGTTCCAGGGCGACCGACTGGTGCTGGTCGCCACCCAGACCGGCGAACGCCGGCCGTTTCGCACGGTTGAACTGCTGCGCGAGGTGTTGAGGGTCCCGTTTCAGACGTTGAAGGTGTTGTCTGCGATCCACTGGCAGGCATTGAAGATCTGGCTGCAGGGCGGGCGTTTCCATCGCAAGCCTGAGCCACCGCTCGAAGAGGTCAGCTGATATGCGTTCCGAATCCGCTTCCCTGGCAGTTGAACTGCCGTTCATCGCCCGGATGCCCTGGCATCACCGTCGCCTGGTCGATCACCTCGGTCGGCTGCAGCGCGGCACGCTGCAGGTACAGTTCGGTGACTTCGCTCCGTTCACGCTGCGCGGCAACGAGGCGGGGCCCGAGGCCTCAATCCTGGTCCGTCACCCGGCGGCACTGCTGCGCAGGCTGTTCTGGCGCGGTGATCTTGGTTTCGCCGAGGCGTTCATGGCGCAGGAGTGGGATTCTCCGCACCCGGCGAGGCTGCTGGAGTTGCTGGCGTTGAACGCCGATGCACTGGCTGCGAGCGGATCGCGCCACGGCCTCGCGCAGTTGCTGGTCGGCGCCCGCCACTGGCTCAATCGCAACACCCGTCGCGGCAGCCGTCGCAACATCGCCGCGCACTATGACCTCGGCAACGACTTCTATGCCCGCTGGCTGGATCCTGGCATGACCTATTCGGCGGCGGCCTTCGATCGGGGTGGTTCGCTGGCCGAGGCCCAGCAACGCAAGTACCAGCGCATGCTGGAGCTGATCGATGCCGCGCCCGGTGCGCATATCCTGGAGATCGGCTGCGGCTGGGGCGGATTTGCCGAGCACGCCGCGCGCCAGGGCTACCGGGTGACCGGGATCACGCTGTCGGCCGAGCAGCTGGCCTTCGCCCGCGAACGGATCGCGCGCGCCGGTCTGCGGGAGCGGGTGACACTGGCGCTGTGCGACTACCGTGACCTTGAGGGCCAGTTCGACCACGTGGTCTCGATAGAGATGTTCGAGGCGGTCGGGCGTGAGTACTGGTCGGGCTATTTCGAGACCCTGCAGGCCCGCCTTCGCCCCGGTGGTCGTGCGGCACTGCAGGTGATTACGATCGACGAGACGCGCTTCGATGCCTATGCCACGAATCCCGGCGGCTTCATCCAGAGCTACATCTTCCCCGGTGGCATGCTGCCGACCCGCCGGCACCTGCGCGAATACGCGGCCGCGGCCGGCCTGGAGCCGGGGCACGAGATCGCTTTCGGGCTCGACTACGCCGACACGCTGGCCCAGTGGGACTGCGCCTTCGCCCGCCAGACCGAGTGGCTGGATGCGCACGGCTACGACGAGCGCTTCCGGCGGATGTGGCACTACTATCTGGCGTTCTGCGAGGCGGGTTTCCGCTCCCGTCACATCGACGTGGTGCAGACTGTGCTGCACAAGCCCTGATGCCCGCTCTCGCCCACCGGGGATCGATGGCCGCGTATGCCCTGCCGGCGGTATCGCTGGCCTTTCTCGGGCTGCCGCTTTACGTCTACCTGCCGGCGCACTACGCGGCGCTGCCTGGCGTGGGTCTGGCAGCGGTCGGGGTGGTGCTGCTGGTGGCGCGTCTGCTCGATCTGCTGACCGATCCGCTGGTTGGCCTGTTGACCGATCGCAGTCGTCGCCTGTTCGCACCACAGTGGCTGATGCTGGCAGGGGCGGTCCTGCTTGCAGCAGGTGCCTGGTGGCTGTTCCGGCCGCAGCCCGGTGTCGGCGCCGGCTACCTGTTCCTGACGCTGACCGTGACCTACCTCGGCTGGACCCTGCTGGCGATCCCATACTACGCGCTCGGCGCCGAGCTGGGTGAACGCGCCGGCCAGACACGGGTCGCGGCCTGGCGCGAGGCGGGCATGATCTGCGGCACCCTGCTGGCGATGCTGTTGCCGGTGCTGGTCGGCGGTGTCGACGCGCTGCACAGCAGTGCGCTGGCGCTGCTGTGGCTGCTGCCGGCGGCGATGCTCGCTGTCTACTGGCTGGGTCATGCCCCGGCCGGGCGGTCGCGGCCGGGGAGTCTGTCGTTGCTGGGCATGTGGCGAGATACCGGCCGGCCCGCGCGCCACGTCCTGGCCATCCACCTGCTGAATGCGCTGGCCGGCGGCACCGCGGCGACGCTGTTCGTGATCTACACGCGCGACGCGCTCGGCCTGGACGAACGCAGCTCGGGCCTGCTCCTGCTGCTGTACTTCCTGGTCGGCCTCGCGCTGCTGCCATTGTGGGCCAGGCTGGCGCGCCGGATCGGCGAGGTACGTGCCTGGCGCGCGGCGATGCTGCTGGCCGCGGCGGGTTTCGTGCCGGCGGCGCTGCTCGGTCCGGGCGACGCCTTCGCCTTCGCGTTGGTGTGTGCCGTCACCGGCGCGACCCTCGGGGCCGACATCGCGCTGCCGGCCGCACTGCAGGCGCGCCTGGTGGTCGCCGAGAGCCGCCGCCTGGCGCGGCCGCGTGGCGGTGCATTGTTCGGCCTGTGGGGCATGGCGAGCAAGCTGGCGCTGGCGATCGCCGCCGGGGTCGCGCTGCCGCTGCTCGGCGGGCTCAGCGAGGGCATCGGCTGGACCCGCGGCGAGGTGGTGCCGTGGCTGTACGCCGGCCTGCCGGTGCTGATCAAGCTGCTTGCCGTGCTGGCGCTGCAGCGCTCCGTATTGATGACAATCGACCTTTCCACCAGACCCGGTTCCGAGGAGAACACAGATGAGACCGATTCGACGGATCGTGATGCTGTTGCCGCTGCTGCTGGTCGCCGGGTGTAGCACGATGAAACCGAGTGACTTCGCCGGCAGCGAGCCGCGCCTCGACCTGTTCGCCTACTTCGAGGGCAAGACCCGCGCCTGGGGGATCTTCGAAGGCCGCTCGGGCGAGCTCAAGCGCCAGTTCACGGTCGACATCCTGGGCGTGGTCGAGGGTGACCGCCTGACCCTTACCGAGGACTTCGTCTACGCCGACGGCGAGACGCAACAGCGGATCTGGGTGATCGACCGGCTCGACGAGCACCGCTACCAGGGGCGCGCCGGCGACGTGGTCGGCACGGCCGAGGGGCTGGCCTATGGGCAGGCGCTGAACTGGCGCTACACGCTCGATCTGCCGTACCGCGACGGTACCGTGGAGGTCCAGTTCGACGACTGGATGTACCTGCAGCCGGGGCGGGTGATGGTCAACCGCGCGCGCGTGAGCAAGTTCGGTTTCCGCCTCGGCGAGGTCACGCAGTTCTTCAGCAAAGCGGGGGAGGGCGAATGATGCGCAGTTTGCTTTCGCTCTGCTTGCTGCTGTCGGGGCCGGGGTTCGCTGCGGCCGCTCTCGATTTCGACGATTCGCTGCTCGAGCTGAAGGCCCAGGCACGCGCCTGTTACATGGGCTTCATCAAGCTCTACGACGCCGACTACTACGCCCGGCCCGGGGTCGGTCGCTGTATCCGCCTGTCCTACCTGCGCGACTTCTCAGGCGAGGCACTGGACGAGGCAACCGTGAAGGTGTTCAAACAGCGCCATGGCGAGGCGATGGTGGCGCGCTACCGTGAGGATCTGGCCCGCATCGGCGCGGCTTACCGGCCGGTAGTCCCCGGTGACCGTTACACCTACTGTGTCGGTAACGACAGCGGCGGCGTGCTACTGCGTGACGGCGAGGCCGTCGCACGGATCGACAGCAACGAGCTCGCAGAGCGCTTCCTGCAGATCTGGGTGAGGTCCGACGCGCCGGACAGCTTACCGGAATGGGGCTTCGGGCAATGCTGAGGCCGCGCCCGGTTCACGCCGGCTGCATCGGGAAGCCGGTGCGCGGGCCGATGTCTTCCTGGTCGCGCAGAAACAGCGGTGGGGCCTGCATATAGACGGTCACCAGCTGGGTCAGGGATTCGAGCGCGTTCCAGTGAATCCGCTCCCATCCGTGCGAGGCGTCGATGCCGAAGGTGGCGAGTGCGGTGCGCAGGTCGGCGCCGGCCTCCACTGCGGCGGCACTGTCCGAGCGATAGAAGCGGAACACATCACGCTGATACGGGATCTGAAACTCCTGGCACAGCCGGATGAGGTAGTGCGTCAGGTGGTAGTCGAATGGTCCGCTCATGTCGGCCATGCAGATGGTCGCCCCGAACTCGCTCGAGTTCTGCCCGGGCGCCGTGGTGCCGTTGTCCAGCGTGAGCATCTCCGAGACATCGCCGTGCAGGACCGCCGACGCACCGGAGCCGACCTCTTCCGAGATCGTGAACAGCGGGTGGCAGTCGACCGGCAGCGGCGCCTTGTGATCGACGATCGCCTTGACCGCCCCCAGCAGCACTGCGGCACCGGCCTTGTCGTCGAGGTGGCGCGACACGATGAAGCCGTTCTCCAGCACTTCGGGCTGGGGATCGACCGAAATGAAGTCACCGACATGCACGCCCAGTCGCATCAGGTCAGCCCGTGAATAGCAGACCTCGTCGATGCGCAATTCGAGGTTCTGCCAGTTGGACGGTTGTTTGTCGATCTCGTCGGCGAAGGTGTGGCCCGACGCCTTGAGCGGAAGGATGGTGCCGCGGTGCGAGCTCAGATCGGTGTGCAGGGTGACGCGGGCACCTTCGGCGAAGCGCGCGTTCCAATGGCCGATCGGCACCAGTTCGACGCGGCCGTTGTCCTTCAGCCCCTTGACCATGGCGCCGAGCGTATCGATATGGGCGACCACCGCGCGGTCCGGGCTGCTGCGTTCTCCCTTCAATGTGGCGCGGATCGCCCCCCGGCGCGTCAGCTCGACCGGGACACCGAGTTTGTCCAGTTCGTCGGCGACGAGGTGCACCGCACGGTCGGTATACCCGCTGGGGCTGGGCGTGTGCAGCAGACGGAACAGGACGTCCTGGACGTAGGTCTGGTCTATGGGCAGCAGTTTCATGGTTTTTCCAATTCGGTCAGTCGGTGTTGCGCGTTGCCATGCCGCCTGCCACGTCAGCGGCCGGCGGTGCTCGGAAAAAGCAGGTCGACGAATCGCTCAGCGGTCGGCTGTGGCTCATGGTTGGCGAGGCCGGGTCGTTCGTTGGCCTCGATAATGACGTACTCGTCGCGCTGCGGATCGGGCACCATGAAGTCCAGGCCCGTGACCGGGATGTCGAGCGCCGCCGCCGCATCGACCGCCGCCCGGCGCAGGGTCGGGTGCAGGCGGTCGGTGACATCATGGATGGTGCCGCCGGTATGCAGGTTGGCGGCCTTGCGCACGGTGAGGTAGCTGCCGTAGGGCAGGACGTCATCCAGGCCATACCCGGCATCTTCGATGCAGCGTTCGGTTTCGCTGTCGATCGGGATGCTGCTCTCACCGTCTGTGGCGGCCTCGCGGCGTCGGCTCTGTTTCTCGATCAGGCTGCGGATACTTTCCCTGCCGGTCCCCTGGATGCGCGGCGGCCTGCGCGTGGCGGCGGCTACGACTCTGCCGTCGATCACGATGATGCGCAGGTCCATGCCCTGTACGAATTCCTCCAGAAGCACCGATTCGCAGTGTCTGCGCGCCTGCTGGATGGCCGCCCGCAGTGACTCACGATCACGAATGTCGACGCTTATGCCCGCCCCCTGCTCGCCGCGAGCCGGTTTGACGACCACGGCGTGGTGCCGTTCGAGAAACGCCTCCGCCTGCGGCAGGTCCCCCACGCTTTCCTGTGCCGGTACCCGCAGGCCGGCGCGTTCGAGGCAGCGATGCGTGACTGCCTTGTCGTCGCAGCGGCTCATCGCGATCGAGGTGGTCAGCTCGCTCAATGATTCGCGACAGGTGACGCTCCTGCCGCCCAGCGCAAGCTCGAAGTAGCCCGCTTCGGCATCCAGCACATTGACGGCGATTCCGCGTCGCTGCGCCTCGCGGGTGATGATGCGCGCATAAGGGTTGAGTTGTTCCTGTGGCTGAGAACCGATGAACAATGGTTCGTTGAACGAATTCTTGTTCTTCGCGGTGAACACGTTGATTCGCTCGAACTTGAGACGTTCGTACAGCCTGATTGCCTCGCGGTTGCTGTGCATCACCGACAGGTCGAGATAGCTGCGTCCGCGGCCGATGAAATATTCGATCATGTGGCGTACCAGCGCCTGCCCGATGCCAGGGTTGCGTGCCTGGGGGTCGACCGCCAGCGCCCACAGGCTGGCGCCCTTTTCCGGGTCGTTGAACGCCTCTACATGATCGACCCCGGTCGCGACGCCGAGCACTTCACCGGTGTGGATGTCGGACGCGACGAAATACTGCACCATGCGCGAGGTGCGGTTGCGCCATACGAAGTCTTCTGGCGGCGGGATCATCTGCCGCGTGAGGTAGACACGGCGCACGGCCTTCGCGTCTTCGCGGCTGTTGAGCAGCCGGATCGTGTAACCGCGAGGCCGCAGCGGGCCGACCTTGTAGCGGTCGAGCCACAGGCGGTAGGTGTGCGAAGGGTCGAGAAAGATGTTCTGCGGCTCCATCGCCAGCAATACATGCGGATCACTGACGTAGAAGGCGATATCGCGCTTGCCCGGTGATTCGGCCAGGAGTGCATCGGTCAGTTTGCGATTATCGTGAAAGGTGTGGGCAAAGATCAGCCGGCCCCAGCCACAGTCTACGATCGCGTCCTGTCGAACGTCATGATCGCTGCCGGCACGTTTCGAGTCGCTCCCGGATGCGCCCAATGCCCGTTGTCGGGCGAGCCTGGCACGGTAGTGTTCCTCGCGGTTCATCGCCATATCCTCAGATGCCGTGCTGCTGAAGCCATAGCTCCAGCAGCGCTATCTGCCAGACCTTGGAGCCACGCAGCGGCGTGATGTGGCGCTTGGGATCGGCCATCAAACGGGCCACGTAGTCGTCGCGAAACAGGCCGCGCTGCCGGGCTGCCGGCTGTTCCAGCGCCTCCTGCACGAATTCAAGATACTCGCCCTCAAGATATTTCAGTGCAGGTACCGGGAAATATCCCTTGGGACGATCGATGACCTCGTGCGGGATCACCGATCGTGCGGCCTCCTTGAGTACTCCCTTGCCACCGGACGCGATCTTGAATTCGGCGGGGATGCGGGCTGCCAACTCGACCAGTTCGTGGTCGAGAAAAGGCACTCGCGCCTCCAGGCCCCAGGCCATCGTCATGTTGTCCACCCGCTTGACCGGGTCGTCGACCAGCATGATCTGGGTGTCGAGGCGCAGTGCCTTGTCGATCGGGCGTTGTGCGCCGGGGGCGGCGAAGTGACGTTGTACGAAGTTGCGGCTGAAGTCGTCACCGACGAACCGGGGGGCGACCGCTTCGGCAAACTCCGCGTGGTCTCGGTCGAAGAACACGTGTGCATAGTCGTCAACCGGCGCGCTGCTGTCGACCAGTGGCGGATACCAGTGATAACCGGCGAACACCTCGTCCGCACCCTGGCCGCTCTGCACCACTTTGACGTGTTGCGACACCCGCTCTGACAGCAGGTAGAAACCGATCACATCATGACTCACCATTGGTTCGCTCATCGCGGCGATGCAGTCACCGAGTGCCGGCAGCAGGCGTTTCGAGTCCACACGGATCTGGTGATGTTCGGTGGCAAAGTGACTGGCGATGATGTCGGAGTACTGGAACTCGTCACCGGCCTCATCGTCGACCGATTCGAAACCGACCGAGAACGTATTGAGTCCGCGCTGGCCCTGTTCGGCGAGCAGGCCGACGATCAGGCTGGAGTCGAGCCCACCTGACAGCAGCACACCGACCGGGACGTCCGAAATCAGGCGGCGTTCCACTGCTTTGCGCAGGGCGCCGAGCGTGGCCTCCTGCCAGTCCTCGTAGCCCATCGACTTGTCGTCACCCTGCGGGCCATAGTGCAGCCGCCAGTAGCAGTGATCGCGGCTACGGCCATCGGCGTCGATCACACGTACGGTCGCCGGCGGCAGCTTGCGCACCCCCCGGATCATTGTGTGGGGTGCCGGGACCACCGCGTGGAAGGACATGTAGTGATGCAGTGCGACCGGGTCAATCGACGTGTCGATGCCGTCGGTGGCGAGCAGGGCGGGCAGTGTCGAGGCGAAGCGCAGTGCACCCGCGGTCTCGGCGTAGTACAGCGGCTTGATGCCGAGACGATCCCTGGCGAGGACGACGCGGCCGGAGTCGCGCTCCCAGATCGCAAACGCAAACATGCCCTGGAGGTGGTCGACGCAATCCGTGCCCCAGGCGGCGTAGGCCTTGAGGATGACCTCGGTATCGCCATCCGAAAAGAAATGGTAACCAAGTGCACGCAACCGGGTCCGCAGGTCGCGGAAGTTGTAGATACAGCCGTTGAACACGATGCCCAGGCCGAGCTCGTTGTCGATCATCGGCTGCTGGGCGTGTTCGCTCAGATCGAGGATCTTCAGGCGCTGGTGGCCAACGGCGAGGCGTCCGGCCTGAAAGATACCGCTGTCGTCCGGGCCGCGAGGGAAGAGGACACGATTCATTCGTGTCACGGAATCGATCGACGGCATACCGCCGTCGAAGCGGATCTCGCCGCAGATACCACACATAAGCAATTGCTTTATTTACTAAAAACAACTGGAAGCCTAAACAATGCGCGCGCCAGATTCAATTTTCCGGGTACGACGGGAACGGCGCGGGGCACTGTGCGCGACGATACTCGCGGGTGATTCAGCCGTTGCCGATTTGCAATCCGAGTGCGTCGGCAAGGCGCTGGGAAAGCTCCCGCGCCAGCACATCGGCGTCATCATCGATGGCAAGCTGCCGTGTGCTGGTGACCTCGAGGCCGGCATGACCGCAGGGATTGATGCGTCGGAACGGCTCCAGGTCATTGCTGACGTTCAGTGCCAGTCCGTGATAGGTAAAACCACGGCGTACGCGAAGGCCGAGTGATGCGATCTTCCTGCCATCCACGTACACCCCGGGCGCATCAGGGCGCGCCTGCGCCTCGATGCCGCGTGCGCCCAGCAGCTCGATGATCGCCTGCTCGATGATGCTGACCAGACCGCGGATACCGACCCCCGCGTCACGCAGCGAGATCAGCAGGTAGATCACCAGCTGGCCCGGGCCGTGGTAGGTGACCTGGCCACCGCGGTCGGTCTGCACGACGGGGATGTCGCCCGGTGCCAGCAGATGTTCGGCCTTGCCGGCCTGGCCCTGGGTGAATACCGCGGGGTGTTCGACGATCCACAGTTCGGAGGGTGTTCCGGGGGTACGCGCATCGGTGAAGGCGCGCATTGCCTCCCAGGTCGGCAGGTAGTCGCGCAGCCCGAGGCGGCGCACGATGAGCGGTTTTGGCGTCGTCGGACTCAAAGGCGCATCAGTACCTTGTCGTGCGCGGTGAGGTCGTCGTAGATCGCATCGAGCTGGGCACGGCTGCTGGCCTCGATGACGATGCTGACGGAGACATACTTGCCGCCACTGCTCGCCCGCGTGTGCATGCTGTCCTCCTGGATGGCGTCACAGTGCCGGCGGATGATCTCGATCACGACCTCGTGAAAGCGCCCGTCGTCGATCCCCATGGCTTTTATCTGGAAGGCGCAGGGAAACTGCAGGCCGGGTGCCTGTCCGCTGCCCTGCGGATCGTCAGTCGTCATGGCATTCCTCGCCCTGGCGCAGCCGTATCTTGCACGCCTGGAACAGGGCGTCCATGCGGTGCCACAGCGGGCCGGGTACGCCGTCGCCGACCTGACTGCCGTTCAGCTGAACCACGGCGGCGATTTCGCGGGTGGAGCTGGTGAGCCAGATCTCGTCCGCCTGCTCCAGCTCGGCAACACCGATCGACGCCTGTGCGTAAGGCACGCCCGCCTCCTGGGCGAGCTCCAGGACCAGGTCGCGGGTGATTCCCGACAGCAGCTCGGTGCCCTCGGGCGGGGTGATCAGCAGGCCGTCGTGGACGATGAACAGATTGCTGGCGGTGCCTTCCATTGCCATGCCGTCACGCACCAGGATCGCATCGTCGACCTTCTCGTCGCTGGCGCGTGCACGGGCCAGGACATTGGCCAGCAGCGTGGTGGCCTTGATGTCACAGCGGTGCCAGCGGATGTCGTCGAGCGTGACCGCGCTGATCCCGCGCGCCGCTGCAGCCTCGTCTCTGGGTGGATTGGCCATTGTGAAGGCGAACACGTTCGGCACGACAGTCAAGGGAATGACATGGTTGCGCAGAGGATAGGCGCCGCGCGTGACCTGCAGGTAGATCGATTGGTCCTGTCCCGGCAGCTGCCGCGTCAGGCGCTCGAACACCGCCCGCCACTGCTCATGGCTGAGCGGGTTCTTCATCTGGATGGCGGAAAGACTGCGGTCGAGGCGCTTGAGGTGGTGACTGACCCGGAACGGCAGGCCGCCATAAGCCGGTACCACCTCGTATACGCTGTCGCCGAACAGCAGCCCACGATCCGTAATCGGCAGGCATGCCCGATCACTTGGCAGGTATTCGCCATTGAGGTAGGCGAGCAGCGGGTCGCTCATCGTTTACTCCAGCATCATCAATACGGTATCGACCGCCTGGCGCCAGATGCCGCCCTCCGGGACGTCCTCGAGGGCGACCAGCGGCTGGCGCGTGATCACCTCGCCGTCCAGTTCGACCACGACCTCTCCGACCTTCTGTCCCTTGCTGAGCGGCGCCTGCAACTGCGGCTGGACATCGGTGCGCGCGTTGAGTCTGTCGTACTGCCGGCGCGGGATCGTGACGTACAGGTCTCTGGCAAGGCCCAGCGATACCTCCTCGTTCTCGCCCATCCACACGCGTGTTCGGCTCAAGCGATCTGCCGCCGCGTACAGACGGTGCGTCTCGTAGAAGCGAAATCCGTAGTTGAGCAGTGACAGGCTCTCGTCGAGACGCGCTTTCTCGCTGGCTGTACCCATCACCACCGATACCAGGCGCATGCCCTCGCGCTTCGCCGAGGCGACCAGGCAATAGCCGGCTGCTTCGGTGTGACCGGTCTTGACGCCGTCCACCGAATCGTCGCGCCACAGCAGGTTGTTGCGGTTGTGTTGGCGGATGTCGTTGAAGGTGAACTCCTTGATCGCATACAGCTTGTAGAGTTCGGGAAATTCGCGGATGGTCGCCTCGGTGACCAGGACAATGTCATGCGGCGTGGTGTAGTGGTTGGGGTCCGGCAGGCCGGTGGCGTTGACGAAATGCGTGTCCTGCAGTCCGAGGCGCCGGGCGTGGTCGTTCATCAGGTTGGCGAATGCCTCCTCGCTTCCGGCAACGTGCTCGGCCAGCGCCACACTGGCGTCGTTACCGGACTGGATGATCATTCCCTTGAGCAGGTCTTCGACCGATACCCGCTTGTTCACCTCGATGAACATGCGCGACCCGGGCGTTTTCCATGCCTTTTCACTGATCAGCACCTCATCGCTGAGCTTGACCGAGCCGCTGGCGATCTCCCGAAACAGCACGTAGGAAGTCATGATCTTGGTCAGGCTGGCTGGCTCGAGGCGCTGCTCGGCGTTCTTTGCCGCCAGCACCTGATCGCTGTCGATGTCGATCAACAGGTAGCCGGAGGCGGCGACCGTGGGTGGGGCAGGCGCCGGGGTGGCGGCCGTAGCGCCCAGAGGCACCAGTGTGAGGATGGCGAAAAGGATAATCACGAACTTGTGCACGATACTGCTTTCCTGATGACGAGGGGCCCGGGCGGGCGGTACACGAGGTATTGCGTGTGTGGCCCTGGTGGGCTGCATTCTAACGCCAGGATGCTGGGTGGGTCAGGGTGATATCCCTAACGGACATGGCTGTAAGCCGTGCCGAATCACGAAACGACCGCAAGCCATGGCGGTTCCCCTCGGTCCATGCCCTCTCCCGGAAGGAGAGGGGGGCGCGGGCTCGCTTCGCGAGTTTCACGTCAACGACAGCGCGAGCTGTGACGCAATGCTGCTGCTCAGTCGATGACGACCAGCGGGTCGGTGATGCCGAGGCCGTGCATCCGTGCGCTGACCTCGTCGGCGATCTCGACAGAGGCCAGGGGCCCCACCTGTACGCGGTGCACGGGGCCTGTGGCGAGTGTGGCTGGAACGACCCGTACGCCACTCGAGAGGCCCTGCTCGAGGCGCACGCGCAGCCGCTCGGCGTTGCCGCTGTCACTGAATGCCCCGGCCTGAAGAAAGATCCGCGGGTTGTGGCCCGCCACCTGTGGTACCGGCGCCGCGGGTGGCGCTGCCGGTGCCGGAGACCTGGCGACGCGGGTCGGTGGCGCCTGCGGGGCCTCCGGATCGATGGCGCGGATCTCGACCAGTGCGGTGCCCTTGCCCAGCATGCCGATGCGCGAGGCGGCGGCGTACGAAAGGTCGATGATGCGGTTCTCGTGAAACGGCCCACGGTCGTTGACGCGCACAACCACTCGGCGACCGTTTTCCAGGTTGGTCACTTCGACGTAGGTGGGGATCGGCAGCTGTTTGTGCGCAGCTGACATCACGTACATGTCGTAGATCTCGCCGTTGGACGTCGCATTGCCGTGAAACTTGCGGCCGTACCACGAGGCGATCCCGCGCTCGACGAAACCGCGGCTGTGCGGCAGGGTGTAGTAGCGTTTGCCGAACACCACGTAAGACTGCGGGTTGCCGCCACGGCTGCGTGGCTCCACCCGCGGCACGGCGTCCGGTACATGGCTGACGTCGCGGTGCTCGCCGGGGCCGTCCTGGGTGCCGGGGAAGCCAGGTCCCTGCGTTCCACAGCCCGCCAGCAAGGTGGCGAGCAGCGCGCCGACGCAGAACCAGCGGAACGGCCGCAGCAGGTGTCCGCGCCGCATCGCTTACCCGGCCCCCGGCGAGCCGGCCGGCGCCTGTTGTGCGTGCAGTTCGCGGATCGCCTCACTCAGCTGGTACACCGCCATCGCATACTTGGTGCGCGGGTTGTAGCGCATGATGGCGTAGAAATTGTCCAAACCGATCCAGTATTCAGTACCGTCATCGGTGTCGAAGTCGAGCAGGCTGAGTTTTGCGCCCTCCGGCGTCGGCGGGGTGATGGCCAGCCCGGCGGCCGTCAGTTCGCTGGCGGAAAGGCTTGGTTTGGCGCCTGCGTCGACCAGGTGCTGGTGTTTACTGGTGACGCCCTGCACCGGCTGCGCCACCGGAGCGCCGCGCTTCCAGCCACCCTTCTTGACGAAATAGTTGGCCACGCTGCCGATCACGTCATCCGGTGACAGCCAGATGTCACGCCGGCCGTCGCCGTCGAAATCGACCGCATACACGCGAAAACTGTCGGGCATGAATTGCGGCACGCCCATCGCCCCGGCGTACGAGCCGGTCGGCGTGGTGGCAGGGATGTCTTCCTCGCGTGCGAAGCGCAGGAAATGGCTGAGCTGCTCGCGGAAGAACGCACCGCGTTTCGGGTAGTGAAATCCCAGTGTGTGCAGCGCATCCAGTACGCGGTAACCGCCGGTGTTGGCGCCGTAACGCGTCTCCACCCCGAGGATGGCGACGATGATCTGCGGTGGTACGCCGTACTGCTCCTCCGCCCGCGCCAGCGTGTCGGCGTGTCGGCGCCAGTAGTCCACGCCACCCTGGATGCGTGACGGTGTCAGGAATATGTTGCGGTACGCAGTCCAGTTGAGGGTTTTCTCGGCCGGCCGCGATATCGCCTCCAGGATCGGGCGGCGCAACTGCGCCTGGTACAGGGTCCGAGTCACCTCGTCTTTGGAGAAACCGTATTTTCCCACCATCTCGGCGATGAACTCGGCTCGCAGCTGGTCGGGGGTCTTGGCCTGCACCATCGCACAGGCGGTGAGCAGCGAGGTCAGCAAAATGACGATGCGCATGGTCAGGTCGGCAGCAGTCTTCGGTGAGTGTGAATGGACATCAGCATACCGAACCCCGCCATCAGGGTCACCAGCGAGGTCCCACCATAGCTGACAAGTGGCAGCGGGACGCCGACGACCGGGAGGAGGCCGCTCACCATCCCGGTGTTGACGAACAGGTAGACGAAGAACACCAGCGTCAGTGAGCCGGCCAGCAGTCGCGTGAACGTATCCTGTGCCCGCGTCGCGATGTACAGTCCGCGGCCGATCACGAACAGGAACAGCGACAACAGGATCAGAACGCCGATAAGGCCGAACTCCTCGGACAGAACGGCGAAGATGAAGTCGGTATGGCGCTCGGGAAGGAAGTCGAGCTGTGACTGTGTGCCATTGAGCCAGCCCTTGCCGTACACGCCGCCCGATCCGATCGCAATCTTCGACTGGATGATGTGATAGCCGGCGCCCAGCGGGTCCTTCTCCGGGTCGAGAAAAGTGAGCACGCGTTGCCGCTGATAGTCGCGCATCAGGTACCAGACCACGGGGGCTGCGGCGCCGGCCGCGACCGTCAGGCCACCGATGAGCTGCCAGCTGATACCTGCCAGGAACAGCACGAATATGCCGGCACTGGCCACCAGCACTGCGGTGCCCAGATCCGGCTGCTTGGCGATCAGCAGTACCGGCGCGACGATCAGGACTGCCGCTATCGCCAGGCGTTGCCAACTTGGTGGCAGGCGCTTTTCCGCCAGGTACCAAGCGATCATCAGTGGCACCGCCAGTTTGACCAGTTCCGATGGCTGAAAGCGCACGATCCCGAGATCCAGCCAGCGTTGTGCACCCTTGCCCACTTCGCCGAACACCAGTACCGCCACCAGCATCGCCATGCCGGCCGCGTACAGCCAGGGGCTCCAGCGCCGCAGTGTTGCCGGGCTGACCTGCGCGACGGCGACCATCACCGCCAGTGCCAGGACGATACGCAGGGCCTGGCGTTCCATCTGGCCGAAATTCTCACCTGAGGCCGAGTACAGCACGATCAGCCCGAACCCGCACAAGAGCAGCAGGCCGACCAGCAGTGGCAGGTCAATATGGAACACCGCCAGGAGGCCCTGGCGGCGATTCGGATTGGTCGGTGTCAGGTCGCCGAGTTGGCGGGGTGAATAGCTCATGTCCCATCCCCTGGTGGAGGATCGTCAGGGTAGAGGTAGGCGTCCATGATGGCACGTGCGATCGGTGCCGCCACCGAGCCGCCATGGCCGCCATTTTCGACCACCACGGCGACTGCGATCTGCGGGTCGTCGGCCGGCGCGTAGGCAATGAACAGGGCGTGGTCGCGCAGTTTCTTCTCGAGCGTCTCTTCGTCGTACTCGGCATCCTGTGCCACCGTGAACACCTGCGCCGTGCCGGTCTTGCCGGCGATCTTGTAACGGTCGTTGCGGATGCGTTTGGCGGTCCCGCGCGGGCTCTCGATCACGTGCAGCATCCCCTGCCGTACGTCCTCCCAGTTCTGTTCGCGTGCCACCGGAATGACATGTGCGCTGGGTGGGATCGGTGTCACTTCACCGCTCTCGCGAGAGCTCAGGTGATCGACCACGTGCGGTGTGTAGAAAGTCCCGTTGTTGGCGATGGCCGCGGTCGCTGCAGCCAGCTGCAGCGGTGTCGCGAGGAAATAGCCCTGACCTATGCCCATGATCAGGGTCTCGCCCGGATACCATGGTTGGCGCTTTGCCCGCCGCTTCCATTCCCGCGACGGTAGCAGGCCGGTCGATTCGCCGGTCAGGTCGATGCCGGTACGACCACCGAAGCCGAACTGTGAAAGGAAGTCATTGAGCTGGTCGACACCGAGTTCGTAGGCGAGCTTGTAGAAGAACACGTCGCACGATTGCACGATCGCCGCGTCCAGGTCCATGGTGCCATGACCGGTCTTTTTCCAGTCGCGGTAACGATGCGTGTTGCCGGGCAGCTGGAAGAAGCCGGGACAGTACACGCTGCTGTCGAACTGGATCGCACCACGCTCGAGACCGGCGAGGCCCATGAACGGCTTTACCGTCGATCCCGGCGGGTATTGGCCACGCAGTGCGCGGTTGTAAAGCGGGCGGCTTTCGTCGTCCTGCAGGGCATCGTAGTTCTTTGTGCTGATTCCCTCGACGAACAGGTTGGGGTCGTAACCAGGCTGGCTGACGAACGCGAGGATGCCACCATTCTTCGGGTTGATCGCCACTGCCGCGCCGTTGTTGTCGCCAAAGGCCTTCATCGCGACCTCCTGAAGCGCGATGTCCAGATGCAGATGGATATCCACACCGGATTCCGGCGGTGTCTGTTCCAGGGTGCGCACCTTGCGTCCGGCCGCGTTCACCTCGACCTGTTCCAGGCCGACTGCGCCGTGCAGCGCCGACTCGTAGGTCTTCTCCACGCCGTTCTTGCCGATGTGGCTGGTCCCGGCATAGTTGGATACGTCGATCTGCTCGAGGTCGCGCTGGCTGATGCGGCCGACATAGCCGAGCACGTGGGTGGTCTTCACGTCGTGCGGATAGTGGCGCAGCAGCTGCGCCTTGATGTCGACGCCCGGGAAGCGATGCCGGTGGACGGCAAACTGTGCGGTCTCATCCTGGCTCAGGTTGACCCTGATGGGCACGCTGTCGAAACGTCGCCGGCGTTTCTTGAGCTGCCAGAAACGTTCCAGATCCTCGTCGCCGACCTCGATCACCTTGGAAAGCTCAGCCAGCGTGGCGTCGAGATTTTCGACCTGCTCCGGGGTGATCTCCAGGCTGTAAGCCGGGCGGTTCTGTGCCAGCAGCACGCCCTTGCGGTCGTAGATGAGTCCGCGCGTCGGCGGCAGCGGCAGCACCTTTACCCGGTTTTCGCGTGACAGCGTGGTGAAGTGCTCGTGGTCGATGATCTGCAGCTGGACCATGCGCCAGACCAGCATGAGGACCGCGGCGAGGACCAGCAGGCCCGCGATGATGGCGCGGTTCAGGAAGGCCTGGCTTTCGCGGATTGTGTCCTTGAGCAGCATCGGGGTGGGGGATTCTCAGCTGACCTTGAAGTGCCGGCGGACCTTGCGCAGGGTGACGAAGATCCAGGGCCACAGCAGGGCGCCGATCAGTGGCACGCTCCAATAGATCAGGCCGGGCGAAATGCCGCGTGTCGCCCCGGTGACCCACAGCGCGAGCAGGTGTTCCATCACCAGCAGGACCAGTATGCCCAGCGATTGCTGCCAGAACGGGAATACGCGGATGCGCTGGTGCAGCTGGATGGCGATGAAGGTCACGACCGAGAGACCGAGCGCATGCTGGCCGAGCAGGGTGCCGGTAAGCACGTCCAGGATGATGCCGGCAACAAAGCCGCTGCCCACGCCGACGCGGTGCGGCAGTGCGATCGCCCAGTACAGCATTACCAGCGTCACCCACTGCGGGCGAAACGGCCTCGCCCATTCCGGCATCGGCAGGATCGTCAGCAGCATCGCGATACACAGCGTGGCGACGATCACCAGACGCCCGCCACCGCCGCTCATGTGCCGGGCTCCACTGTCGTATCGGCGGCCGGGGCATCCGAGGGGGTGGCTGGGGCGCCGGCTGCATCTGCGTCCACGGTGGATGACGGCGTGTCATCCGTCAGTCGTGTCCGCGGCGGCCTTTCCGGCAGCTGGTTGGGGACAGTCCATACCAGCAGGACCTCGCGGCTGCGGTCCAGGTGGGCGCGCGGCTGGGCCAGGACATCCGAGAAAGGGGCATCCGGCGAGCGGTCGATACGGGTCACCCGGGCCACCGGGTAGCCGGGCGGGAACTTTCCACCGAGCCCCGAGGTGACCAGGAGGTCGCCCTCGACGATGTCCGAATTGGTCGGCAGGTAGGGCAGTTTGAGTTCGTCGATGCGCCCGGTGCCTACCGCGATGGTGCGCAGGCCGTTGCGCAGCACCTGGACCGGCAGCGCGTGGCTGGTATCGGTGATCAGCAAAACCGTCGAGGAGAACGGCGTGACGGCAATCACCTGACCCATGACCGCGTGCGCATCCAGGATTGGCTGCCCCACGAACACGCCGGACGCCGAGCCCTTGTTGATCAGCACCTGCTGCTTGTAGGGATCGAGGTCCACCGACGACAGTTCGGCGACCAATACGCGGTCACCGACCTTGAACGACGAGTCGACCAGGTCGCGCAGGCGCATGTTTTCCGCTTTCAGCGACTCGTACTTCTGCAGTTCGGCACGCAGACGCAGGTTCTGGTCCTTGAGTTCGCTATTCTGTTCCAGCAGCGTCTCCCGCGTGCTGGTGGATTCGCTGACCCAGTGAGAGGCGGTAAACGGCAGGTCGGCCAGGTAGTGCAGGGGGTAGGTCAGGAACGCCAACGCGCTGCGCAACTGCTCGAGGTGATGAAACCGGTGGTCGAGCACCAGCAGGGTCAGAGACAGGATCACGGTGACGACCAGACGGGTGGCTTGTGACGGGCCCTGTGCAAAAATCGGCTTGATGTTGACGCTCTCCGTTCTTGCGATGTGCCTCGCGCGCCAGGGCCGGCCCCTGGCACCTTGCAACCTTACTCGACCGTGAAGATCTCGCCTCCGCGCTCGTCCATCAGTTCGAGGGCGCGCCCACCGCCGCGTGCGACGCAGGTCAGCGGGTCCTCGGCGATGATCACCGGCAGGCCGGTCTCCTCCTCGATCAGGCGATCGAGGTCTTTGAGCAGCGCGCCGCCGCCGGTCAGCACGATACCGCGTTCGGCGACGTCGGCGCCGAGTTCGGGAGGGGTCTGTTCGAGCGCCTTCTTGACGGCATCAACAATGCCCGACAATGGCTCCTGCAGGGCTTCGAGGATCTCGTTCGAGCTCAGCGTGAAGCTGCGCGGCACACCCTCGGCGAGGTTGCGACCCTTGACCTCCAGCTCGCGCACCTCGTTCCCGGGATACGCCGAGCCAATCTCTTTCTTGACGCGTTCGGCGGTGGCCTCGCCGATCAGCGTGCCGTAGTTGCGCCGCACGTAGTTGATGATCGCTTCATCAAACTTGTCGCCGCCGATGCGCACCGAGTTGGAGTAGACGATGCCATTGAGGGAGATGATCGCGACCTCGGACGTGCCGCCGCCGATGTCCAGCACCATCGAGCCGCGCGCCTCATCGACCGGCAGGCCTGCGCCGATCGCGGCCGACATCGGTTCCTCGATCAGATAGACCTCACGTGCGCCTGCTCCTGCCGCCGATTCCTTGATCGCACGGCGCTCGACCTGGGTCGAGCCGCAGGGCACGCACACCAGCACGCGCGGGCTGGGGCGGATCAGGCGTGACTCGTGCACCTTGTGGATGAAGTACTGCAGCATCTTTTCGGTCACTGTGAAGTCGGCGATCACACCTTCCTTCATCGGACGGATGGCGGTGATGTTGGCCGGCGTGCGGCCGAGCATCTTTTTCGCCTCCTCGCCGACAGCGGCGACCGACTTGGGACCCCCGGGTCCGCGGTCCTGGCGTATCGCGACGACCGACGGCTCATTCAATACGATCCCCTGGTCGCGGGCGTAGATGAGCGTGTTTGCGGTGCCGAGATCGATCGAGAGATCGTTGGAAAAGAGTCCACGAATACGGCGAAGGAACATGCTGTGACTTCCGATGACCGACCGGGTCACCTCGCTGCGAGGACCCCGGCCGTTGACGATTGAGCGGTAAGCCGGGCAACCCGTGCCCGGAAAGAGGCGTAATCTAACAACGGCCCCGGGGTTCGGCAAGCGCACGGGTTCTCAGTCGGTTTCGGCGGCCTGCCCGATTGTGGTAATTTCGCGGCCTCGTTCGGTTGAACTCCTCTGAAATGCACGCTTATGTCCCTATCTGCTGACGACGTTTCGAAGATCGCCCATCTGGCCCGCCTCGCGGTGAACCCCGCGGAAAGCGCCGCCCTTGGGCGTGAATTGTCGAACATCCTCGATCTGGTGGCGCAGATGGATGCGGTCGATACCGCCGGGGTGGTGCCGATGGCACACCCGCTGGACATGGCGCAGCGGCTGCGCAGCGACGTGGTCAGTGAACAAGACAGGCGCAACCTCTACCAGGCCGGCGCCCCGGCGGTCGAGAACGGCCTGTTCCTGGTGCCCAAGGTAATCGAGTGAAAAATGGCGGGTTTTGCGATTTGGGGCAGTCGGCGGCAGGTGGTGTGTCGCGGGCAATGATTACGACGACCCGACACCCGGCACTCAACACTTTCAGGCCGATTTATGGAACTGCATGAACAATCCATCGCCCAGCTGAGCGCCGGGCTGCACAGTGGCGAGGTGTCCAGCACCGAGCTCACGACGCATATGCTGCAGCGCATCAAAGCACATGACGCGGTGCTCAACAGTTTCGTCACCGTGACCGAGGAGCTGGCTCTGGAACAGGCCGCGGCGGCCGACGCACGGATAGCCGGCGGCACGGCGGGCCCGTTGACCGGTATCCCGATCGCGCACAAGGACATCTTTTGCACCCGTGATGTACGCACCAGCTGTGGTTCGCGGATGCTGAAAGATTTCATCTCGCCTTATGACGCGACCGTGGTCGAGAACCTGCAGCGCGCAGGGGTGGTCATGCTTGGCAAGACCAACATGGACGAGTTCGCGATGGGCTCGTCGAACGAGACCAGTTATTTCGGTCCGGTGCGTAATCCCTGGGATCGTGAAACCGTGCCCGGCGGCTCCTCCGGCGGCTCGGCTGCGGCGGTGGCGGCACGTCTGTGCATCGCGGCGACCGGCACCGATACCGGTGGTTCGATCCGCCAGCCGGCCGCTCTGACCGGTATCACCGGGATCAAGCCGACCTATGGTCGTTGCTCGCGCTGGGGGATGATCGCCTTCGCCTCGTCGCTCGATCAGGCCGGTCCTATGACCCGCAGCGCCGAGGACGCGGCGCTGATGCTGGCCGGGATGGCGGGCTTCGACGAGCGTGACTCGACCAGCGCGCAGCGTCCGGTCGATGATTATGCGGCGGCGCTGAGCCAGGACATCCGTGGCGTCCGCATCGGCATCGTCAGGGAATTCATGGGCGAGGGGCTGGATGCCGGGGTCGGCGCCTCGGTGCAGACCGCGATCGACCAGTTGGAGCGGCTCGGGGCCGAGATCGTGGAGGTGAGTCTGCCGAACGCCGGCCTGTCGGTCCCGGCCTACTATGTGGTCGCACCGGCCGAGTGCTCGTCCAACCTGGCGCGTTTTGACGGCGTGCGCTACGGCCACCGCTGCGACAGTCCGAGAGACCTCGAGGACCTGTACAAACGCTCGCGCTCCGAGGGTTTCGGCGCCGAGGTCAAGCGGCGCATCATGATCGGCACCTATGCACTGTCGGCCGGTTACTATGATGCCTATTACCTCAAGTCGCAGAAGGTCCGCCAGCTGATCGCCGACGATTTCCGCAAGGCGTTCAACGAATGTGACCTGATCGCCGGCCCCACGGCGCCGGGCACCGCCTTCCGTCTCGGCGAAAAAGCGGACGACCCGGTTTCGATGTACCTGCAGGACATCTACACCATCGCTGTCAACCTGGCCGGCCTGCCGGGGATGTCGATCCCAGCCCCGGCCAGCGGCGGTATGCCGGTCGGCCTGCAGCTGATCGGCAACTATTTCGACGAGGCGCGGCTGCTCCGCGTCGCGCACCAGCTGCAGCTGGCGACCGACTGGCATCGCCAGACTCCGCCGGCGTTCGCCTAGCCGGTGCGCGCGTCAACCACAGAATCTGAACTCGGGTAAGTGACATGCAATGGGAAACCGTCATCGGGCTTGAGATCCATACCCAGCTCGCCACGCAGTCGAAGATCTTCTCGGGCTCCTCGACTGCGTTCGGTGCCGAGCCCAACACCCAGGCCTCGCTGATCGACCTGGCGATGCCCGGCGTGCTGCCGGTGCTCAACAAGGAAGTGGTGCGGATGGCGGTGCGATTCGGCAAGGCGATCGGTGCCGAGGTCGCGCATCGTTCGGTGTTTGCGCGCAAGAACTACTTTTATCCCGATCTGCCCAAAGGCTACCAGATCAGCCAGTACGAACTGCCGGTGGTTGGCAAGGGTGCGGTGGAGATCACGCTCGAAGATGGTTCGAGCAAACCTGTCGGTGTGACCCGCGCGCATCTCGAAGAGGACGCCGGCAAGTCATTGCACGAAGATTTTCACGGCATGACCGGCATCGATCTCAACCGTGCCGGCACGCCGCTGCTGGAGATCGTTTCCGAGCCGGACATGCGCTCGGCCAAAGAGGCGGTGGCCTACGCGAAGAAGATCCACCAGATCGTCACCTTCATCGGCATCTGCGACGGCAACATGCAGGAGGGATCGTTCCGCGTGGATGCGAATGTGTCGATCCGGCCGAAGGGCCAGGCCGAACTCGGTACCCGCGCTGAACTGAAGAACATCAACTCGTTCCGTTTTCTGGAGAAGGCGATCAACTTCGAGATTGCCCGCCAGATCGACGTGATCGAAGATGGCGGCAAGGTGGTGCAGGAGACCCGCCTTTACGACGCCAACAAGGACGAGACACGCTCGATGCGTTCCAAGGAAGAGGCGAACGACTACCGCTACTTCCCCGACCCCGATCTGTTGCCGCTGGAGATCGACGAGGCCTTCATCAACGAGGTCGTCGCGACCATGCCGGAACTGCCGGATGCGCGGCGCGCACGTTTCGAGTCGCAGTACGGCCTGTCTGCTTTCGACGCCGATCAGCTCACCGGAAGCCGTGCCCAGGCCGATTATTTCGAGGCCGCGGCACGGCTTGGTGGTGACGCCAAGCTGACGGCCAACTGGGTGATGGGCGATCTGGCAGCGGCACTGAACCGCGATGCCACTGATTTCGCGCACAGCCCGGTATCCGCAGTGGCGCTCGGCCAGTTGGTGGCACGCATCAAGGACGACACGATCTCGGGCAAGATCGCCAAGGACGTGTTTGCCGCGATGTGGGCGGGTGAAGGCAGTGCGGATGAGGTCATCGAGGCTAAAGGTCTCAAGCAGATCACCGATACCGGAGCTATCGAGGCACTGGTGGACGCGGTGCTGGCGGCCAATCCGGAGCAGGTGGAGAACTACCGCAGCGCGGAACCGGACAAGCAGCCGAAGATGCTCGGTTTCTTTGTCGGCCAGATCATGAAGCAGTCGCAGGGCAAGGCCAACCCGCAGCAGGTCAATGCCTTGCTGCGCGAAAAGCTGGGTTGATTCTGCGCCTCTCGTCGGGGTGACCGTTGCCGGTCGCCGGCCCATTGTCCGCACTCGGCCCGCGTACGCGGTGCCCTTTCATCAATTGACATCATTGGCGCCGGGGTTGAACAGTGGCTGACGATATTCGTATCCGCGTGGCTTCGCAGTCTGATGGCAAGGACTGGGACGACTATGTTCTGGCGCATCCGCAAGGCACCTTTTTTCACCGTTACGGCTGGAAGCGTCTCATCGAGGCGACCTACGGTTATCCCGGGCACTACCTCGTGGCCGAGCGCTCGGGCAGCTGGTGCGGCGTATTTCCGCTGGGTGAGGTCAGGCACCTGCTGTTCGGCCATTCGCTGATATCGGTGCCGTTCTGCGTGTACGGCGGCGTGCTGGCGGACGACGAGCAAGTGCGCATGGCGCTCGAGGCACATGCGGTGCAACTGGCCGAGCGTCTGGGCGTGGATCATCTCGAGGTGCGCAACGACCATCCCGTGCGCGATGACTGGCCGCGTAAGGACCAGCTGTACGTCACCTTCAGGCGTGAACTGAGCGCGGATCACGAGGCGAATATGAATGCCATCCCGCGCAAGCAGCGGGCGATGGTGCGCAAGGGCATCAAGGCCGGCCTGGTCGGCGAAGTCGACGACGACATCGAGCACCTCTACCGCGCGTATTCGGAGAGCGTGCGCAACCTGGGGACGCCGGTGTTCCCGAAGGCACACTTTCGTGCGATCAGGGCCGAGTTCGGCGACGACGTCGATGTCGTCACGGTCAGGCACAAGGGCGAGGTGGTCGCCTCGGTGATGAACTACTACTTCCGAGACCAGGTGCTGCCGTTCTACGGCGGCGGCATCTCTGCGGCGCGTGAACTGGCGGCCAACGACTTCATGTACTGGGAAGTGATGCGGCGCGCGGCGGAGCGTGGCTGCCGGTTGTTTGATTTCGGCCGCAGCAAGGTCGACACCGGTTCGTACAGTTTCAAGAAGCACTGGGGTTTCGAGCCGCAGCCACTGAGCTACGAATATCACCTGGTGCGCGCGACGCAGATACCGGATCTCAATCCGAACAACCCGAAGTACCGGGTCTTCATCAATGCATGGAAACGCCTGCCGATCGGGGTGAGTCGGATGATCGGCCCGTGGCTGGCGAAAGGTCTGGCGTAACTGGAAAATACCTCAGGCAGGCAGACGGCGGTCAGGCGACGTTGACCCGGTTCCTGCCGTTGTCTTTGGCCCGGTACAGCGCCTGGTCGGCGCGGTTGAGCAGGTCCAGGATGTCTTCAGCCTTTCGATAGGTGGCGACCCCGGCGGACAGCGTGATCTGGCCCAATGGCTTTTTGTTGTCGGCGCGCACCAGCTGTGCATTGGCGACCGCCATACGGATCGATTCCGCGACGGCTTCGGCGCCCTTGATGCCCGTGGCCGGCAGCAGCACGGTGAATTCCTCGCCACCATAGCGTGCAGCCGTGTCCCGGCCCTTGATGTTCTTCTGCAGCACCTGCGACACGAAGCGAATGACGCGGTCGCCGATCAGGTGGCCGTGGGTGTCGTTGATCAATTTGAAATGATCGATGTCGAGCATGATGACCGAGGGTGGTTGCCCGTTAGGCATCTCGGCAACGGCCGCGTTGAGACGGTCGATCAGTGCGAGGCGGTTGTACAGACCGGTCAACGGGTCGGTGAGCGCGCGCTGGCGTTCGAGCTGCAGCTGCTCCTGCAGTTCCTCGATCTCGCGCGACTTGGACTCGAAATGATGCTGCAGCTCGCTGGTGGTATTGCGCATCGAGCAGGTCTCGATGATCAGTGCCTGTAGCATCTGGCGGATACTTGTCAGATCGTCGCTCGCGTCGACGCCCCTGGCGAAGCCGTCGAGGGTGCCCCCGAACGCCTGCGCATCGTCTCCGGCATCGCTCAGCGATGTGCTGACATCGACCAGGATCCTGGTCAGGTCGGTACGGACCTGCTCGATATTCCCGATGTCGAGTTCTGCGACGTACTGGCGATAGAGCCGGCTGCACGCCGCCGCGGTGAACGGGGCGCCTTCACTGAGCAAGCGATCGATCTCGGTCTTGAGTTCCGGATTCTCGCCGCTGACATAGGTATACCAGACAGCATAGTTATGCGGAGTCGGCGGTATCTCGTGGCGTGACATCAGTGGAACGGCGAGGCGCAACAACTCGGCCGCGGTATCGGCGGTCGCCTCCTGTGCACTGACACTCATTTTCGTATCCCTTGGCCGTATTCGGGCTGTATTCAGGGCCCTTCAATGCTGTATCGGTGAAACCGGGCTGTACTTTAGGTTAGGTGCCCGTTTCAGCCCGGCCGTGCGGGGCGTTCCGCCATCGCCACGGTGTACTGTCGCCCCTGCTTGATTTTCTGGTGATTGCCGAATACCTCCCCGAAGGCGCGCGCAATGAACTGGCGCAGGCCGCTGATCACCACCACGTAGAAGCGCCCGCCCGGCTCCAGGCGCTCGCGGATGTCATGGAAAAACAGGTAGTAGTGTTCCTTGCCGGTCTTGGCGGGCAGGTTGGTCACTGCCAGCGTGAAGGTCTGCGGCGGCACGTGGCGCAGGCCGTCGCTCAGCATCGCATGGGCATTGTCGATGTGGTTGAGCCTGGCATTCGCATTCGCATATTCGACGGCCACGAAGTCCTTGTCGACCATCAGGCATTGCCCCTGCGGCGCGGCCCGGGCGATTGCCAATCCGAGTGGGCCGTAGCCGCAGCCGAGGTCGATCGCGCGTTCGTCCGGCCTCACCTCCAGGTGGTCGAGAAGCAGGCGGGTCCCTTCGTCGATCGCTTTGGGCGAAAACAACCCCCAGGTGGTGTGAAAGGTCAGCTGATGTCCGAGCAGGGTGTCGCTGAACACGATGTCCTGGCGCAGACGTTCGATATCAAGCGGTGGTCTGGTGGTCTTTGTCATGGTGCTCATCGGATAGACGCAGCCAGTCTGCGATACGTGGTAGGTGGTTCTCGAAACCTTCGAAGCGGTGACTGCCACCGGGCAGGCTCACCACGTCCTTGCCGGCATAGAATTTCTCGGCGCGGCGATAGTCGAGGACCTCGTCGCCCTGCTGCAACAGGACCAGGTAACGTTCATCTGCTGCCAGCTGCTCGCGCTGCAGCCTGGCCAGTGCCGGCAGAAAATCCGTCTCGACACGAAACGGGGCGTCGTCGCACCAACGCCTTTGCGCACCGAGGTGATCGGCCAGCAGTTCATGTGGCCGCACGACCGGGTTGATCAGCACTCCCGGCAGTCGTGCAGCGGCATTCAGGCAGGTGGCGAAAAATCCACCCAGAGAAGAACCGACCAGGGCGTCGACCGGGTAGCGCCGGAGCAAGCCTTGCAGGGTATCCATCGCTCGGTCGGGGTGAAACGGCAGGTCGGGCGCGAGCACCCGATCGACGCCGAAATGCCGACGCAGCTGCAGCGATTTCTCCCCCCAGCCGCAGCTGCCGAAGCCATGAATGAACAGGATCATCGCCCACATACCGGGCAGGCAGGGTCGGCGCGAAGGCGCAGTTCGCGCCATTGCAACCGCAGGGCGTCGAGCATCAGCAGCCGGCCGCCCAGCGATTCACCGATGCCGCAGAGCAGCTTGATCGCTTCGATGGCCTGCATGGCGCCGATGATCCCAACCAGCGGCGCGATCACCCCGTTTTCGCTGCAGCGCAGTTCCTCCTCGCCATCCTCGGTGTACAGGCAGCGATAACAGGGTCCGCCGGGACGGCCTTCGAACACGGTGATCTGACCGTCCCAGCGGATTGCGGCGCCGGACACCAGCGGGGTGTGCAGTGCGTGGCATATCTCGTTGAGGGCAAAGCGTGTGGCGAAGTTGTCGCTGCAGTCCAGCACCACGTCTGCTGCTTCGACCGCCGAGCGCAGTGCCGCACCTTGCAGGCGCGTATCGCGCAGCACCAGGCCGGTGGTCGGATTGAGTGCCTGCAGGGCGAGCTCGGCGGACCGGGTCTTCGCCATGCCGATATGGTGGCTGCTGTGCAGCACCTGGCGTTGCAGATTGCTCAAATCCACCTGGTCGTCGTCGGCCAGCTCCAGCGTACCGACGCCGGCCGCAGCCAGATACATCGCCGCCGGCGAGCCCAGGCCGCCCAGGCCTACGATGAGAGCCCGGGCACAATTCAGGCGCTGCTGGCCTTCGATCCCGAACTCCGGGAGCATGATCTGGCGGCTGTAACGCAGCAGTTCATCGTCTTCCATCGGGAGGCTAAGGTATTGTCAATGGGTTGTTTGCGGCATTACCGGAAATCGACCGGTAACGGGTCAGAGATAACGACGCCAATGCTCCGGCCGGTCGTCCTGGCAGCCGTGGTCCCGCTTGCGGTAGCGATTCACGAATACCTTTTGTGTGCAGTTGCTCTCGCCCTTGGCGCAGCCGAGGTTGGCACGCTGCGTCTCTTCCGTGTAGTGGAACAGGGCGCGCCGGATCTTGTACATCAGGCGGTTGTCGAGATGGAAACCGTTTTGCTCCAGCAACGCCTCGATATCGGCCAGGCAGACCACCAGCAGGTGGTAGTGCACCTCGATCAGCCCGGTGCTGAGGGTCTCCACCCGCCGGACACCGTCGACTTCAACCAGCATCGCGGCCGCCGATCCCGCCTGATCGGGATCCGGGTGCAGGGTGCAAAACGCGATTTCGCGTTTCTTGTACAGGCTGTCGCCTTGCGTTTCCATGGGGGCAATGCTGTGCTGAAAGGCTGTATCGGTCAAGGGGGGCTGCCCCTACCCGGATGTGGACCCGGGGCGTCGAATCGGCCACCGCAGTGGCGGTCATGCCCAGCCAGATCGCGATGTGAACGAACCTCACCGAATCCGCGCTGGCGCAGCAGCGCGGCCACCCGGCCGCCCTGGTCTGCGCCGTGTTCCAGCCACAGCCAGGCGCCTGGTTCGAGATAGGCGGGCGCGGTGTCAACGATGTGTCGGATCGCGTCCAGCCCGTCGATGCCTGATACCAGCGCCTGCTGCGGTTCAAAGCGCAGGTCGCCACGTGTCAGGTGCGGGTCGCCCATGGCGATATAAGGTGGATTGCTGATGATCAGGTCGAAGCGGCGGTGCGCGGGCAGTGCGGCGAACCAGTCGCTCAACAGGAACCCGATGTTGCTCAGCCCGAATTGCTCGGCATTGTGCCGCGCGACATCGATGGCGCCGGCCGACGCGTCGATGGCGGTGATCTGCCAGCCCCTGCGTTCGGTGGCGAGTGCCACCGCGATCGCACCGCTGCCGGTACCCAGGTCCAGCACCCGCGCGTCCGGCGGGAGGTCGAGCCCGAGGGCGATCTCGACCAGATCCTCGGTCTCCGGTCGCGGCACCAGTGTGTCATGGCTGACGCCAAGACACAGGGACCAGAACTCGCGTTCGCCGGTCAGGTGGGCGATCGGGTGTCCGGCCTTCCGTTGCGCGACCAGCCGTTCGAACTGTTGGATCTGCGGCGTATCCGGAACATGCTCGGGCCACCCATACAACCAGCTGCGATCACAGCCCATCACGTGTGCAAGCAGCACCTGGCTGTCGAGCAGCGGATCTTCCGAGCTTGGGCTCAGCGTCGCGCGAGCGCGCTCGAGCAGCTCGCGCAGGGTGTTCATTCAGCGCCGAGGGCCGCCAGCTGTTCGGCCTGGTATTCGTGGGTCAGGGGATCGAGCAGCTGGTCCAATGCGCCCTCCATGATCTCGTCGAGCTTGTACAGCGTCAGGTTGATGCGATGATCGGTCAGCCGGTTCTGCGGGAAGTTATAGGTGCGGATACGTTCGGAGCGATCGCCGCTGCCGACCTGCAGGCGACGGTCCTCGGCCCGGCTGGCCGCAGCGCTGGCACGGGCGGCGGCCAGCAGACGTGATTGCAGCAGCGACATCGCACGCGCCTTGTTCTTGTGCTGCGAGCGTTCGTCCTGGCACTCGACGACCACGCCAGTGGGAAGGTGGGTGATGCGCACTGCCGAATCCGTGGTGTTGACGTGCTGGCCACCGGCCCCCGATGAGCGATAGGTATCAATGCGCAGGTCGTTCGGGTTGATATCGAATTCGTCGACCGCCTCGGCCTCGGGCAGCACTGCGACGGTGCAGGCTGAGGTGTGTATTCGGCCCTGTGCCTCGGTCTCCGGGACGCGCTGCACACGATGTGCGCCTGATTCGAATTTCAGCCGCGAATAGACGTCGGCACCGATGATACGTACCACCACCTCCTTGTAGCCGCCGTGTTCGCCGATGCTCTCGCTGATCATCTCTGTCTTCCAGCGCCTGCGCTCGGCATATCGCAGGTACATGCGCAACAGATCGCCGGCAAACAGCGCCGCCTCGGCACCACCGGTACCGGCCCGCACTTCGAGATAGATGTTGCGCTCATCATTGGGGTCGCGCGGCAGCAGCAGACGCTGCAGCTCGGGCTCCAGTTTGAGCAGGGTGGCGCGGGCGTCCTCGCAGGCGTCCTCGGCGAGCTCGGCCATTTCCGGGTCGGCCAGCATGGCCTCGGCGCTGTGCAGTTCGATCTCCGCACCTGCGTACCGCTGATAGCATTGGCCGATCGGTTCGAGCTGTGCGTACTCACGACTGAGATCGCGAAAGCGGTTGGTGTCGGCCTGCACGTCCGGGTCGGTCAGCAGTACGGCGATCTCCTGGAAGCGCTCGCTGATCTGTTCGAGTTTGTGGCGGATACTGGATTTCATCGTCAAGGGCTGTCGCAAGGTGGGTGAAACGGGGCATGGATCCGCCAGGCCGGTCGGCGAGGCGCGGTGTGCGACAGGCTCCTAGTGCTTGCCGGTGTCGCCGTGGCCGAGCTGAAACAGTGCGTTGGCCGCCTCGAGCAGTTCGTGCCGGCCGGAGCTGCCGGCCTCGCGAAGCTGCGTACTGGGCGTATGCAGCAGCTTGTTGGTCAGGGCCTGGGCGAGGAAGTTCAGTGCCTCTTCGGGGGGCTTGCCCGATTCGATCATGCGCGTCGCCTTGGCCAGCACCTCGTCACGGATCTCGAAGGCCTGACGGCGATAGTCCTGGATCAATCCGACCGCGTCGAGCGAGCGCATCCAGGCGATGAAGTCGTCGACCTGGAACTGGATGATCTCCTTCGCCTGCTCGGCCGCTTCCTGACGCGAGCGCAGGTTACCCTGGATGACCTCTTCGAGGTCGTCGACGGTGTACAGGTATACATCCTCGAGATCGGCTACCTCGGCCTCGATGTCGCGTGGCACCGCGATGTCGACCATGAAGATCGGCTGGTGACGCCGGCGCTTCAGCGCACTCTCCACGGTGCCCTTGCCGAGGATTGGTACCGGACTGGCGGTCGACGCGATCACGATGTCGGCGTCAGCCAGGTGAGAAGGGATCTCGGTGAGGCCGATCGCATAGGCATCGAACTGCTCCGCCAGTTCCTGTGCCCGTGCGATGGTCCGGTTGGCGACGATGATGCGCCCGATGCCGTTCTGCACGAGGTGCCGTGCGGCCAACTCGACTGTCTCACCGGCACCGATCAGCATCGCGGTCTGCTGGGACAGGTCGGAAAAGATCTGACGTGCCAGGCTGACGGCGGCAAATGCGACCGAAACCGGGCTATCGCCGATTGCGGTATCCGTGCGCACCCGCTTGGCGGTGGAGAAGGCGTGCTGAAAGAGCCGAGTGAGCATCTTGCCGCAGCGCCCGGCGTCACTCGCCGTCTGAAAGGCGCTCTTGACCTGACCGAGGATCTGCGGCTCGCCGAGTACCAGGGAGTCGAGGCCGCTGGCGACCGACAGCAGGTGATCAATCACGCGACGTCCTTCGAACGCGTACAGGTAGGACGCGATGTCCTCGACCGCCAGTCCGTGGAACCCGGCCAGCCATTCGCGTGTTGACTCGATTGAATCGTCGCTCGCGTGGCAATACAGCTCGGTTCGGTTGCAGGTCGACAGGATGACGGCCTCGTGCACGCCCGGCAGCTCGGTCAGGCTGCGCAGCGCTGCCACGACGATATCTGGCCCGAACGTGATGCGTTCGCGGATACTAACCGGGGCGGTCGTATGATTGAGTCCGATGGCGAGCAGCGGCATGGTGGCCTTGTCGGCGCTGGAAAGAGGTAGAAATTTTGAGATATCAAAGAGTTGAATGCAAGTCCCGGCTGCGCTTGTCCAACGGATCCAGATCGCGATGCCGGCGCTTGCGCGCAAACGGCGATCCGTTAACCTTAGCAGCGTGAAAATTCTGACCATCAGCCTGGCTATCGTGTTGTTGCTTGCCGTCCAGGGCTGTCAAACCTTAAAGCAGACAGAAATCTCCCCAGGTGCCGCAGCGGATGTATCCGGAACGCCGGCGCCGGTGCTGCCGTTCGCCGAACCGGCCCCGGTGGCGCGCGAACTCGACGAAGACCTGGTATTCAGCTACCTGGTCGGCGAGATCGCGGCACACCGTGGCGAGCTGCGCCTGTCGCAGGCGCACTATCAGCACGCCGCGATACTGGCCCGCGATGCCTACGCGGCCGAGCGTGCGACGCGCATCGCGCTGCACCTGAAGGACTATCAGGCGGGCCTGGCGTCGGCGCGGCGCTGGGTGGAACTCGCGCCCAACGACATCACGGCGCGGCAGCTCGCCGCGGTGCTGTTCATGCGCAACAAGCAGCTGGATGCGGCCGGTGAGCAACTCGATGCCCTGGTGAAGATCGCCGATGCGCGCGGCAGTGACGGATTCCTGCAGGCGGCGAGCGCCCTCAGCGTCGAAAGCGATCGCGTCAGTGCCGAACTTCTGATGCAGCAGTTGCACGAGCGCCACGCTGATGATGTGCGATCGCTGTATGCGGTCGCGGTACTGGAGACCGCGCAGCGGCGTTTCGGCGAGGCGGAGACCCGGCTGCGCGCGGTCACCGAGCGCAAGCCCGACTGGGAACAGCCGCGGGTGCTGCTGTCGCGCGTGCTGGTGGCACAAAATCGGCGTGACGAGGCCCTGGCCTTCATAGACGAGAGCGTCCGGCGCTACCCGCAGAGCGTGCTGTTGCGCACGACCTACTCACGACTGCTGGTCGATGCGGCCGATTATCCGCGCGCCCTCGAACAGTTCCGAGCCCTGCATCGGCTGGCGCCGCAGGATGACGAGTTGGCCTTTGGCTACGCGATGCTGGCCACGCAGCAGGAGCAATGGACCGAGGCGCGGCCGTTGTGGCAGGGGCTTCGCGGCAGTGCGGAGCGGCGCGACGAGGCGAGCTACTACCTGGCACAGATCGAAGAGCAGGCCGGAAACGACGATCTGGCGATTGGCCTGTTTCGTTCGGTCGGCGGGAGCGAGCTGAAGGTCGACGCAGTGATGCGCATGGCGCAGATTCTGGGCCGTACCGGCCGCCTGACGGAGGCCCGCGAAGCGCTGCAGCAGGCACGAATCGCGAATCCGGGGCGGGCCACCGACCTGTACATCGCCGAGACACAGCTGGTACAGAAGTACGGCGACGGGGCAGAAGCCCTGGCCCTGTACGATGCGGCGATCGCGGCATTCCCGGAAGATCACGACCTGCGCTACAACCGCGCCCTGTACATCGTCGAACTCGGGGATTTCGAGGGTATGGAACGGGATCTGCGGCGCCTGCTCGACGAGGATCCGGACCATGCGGATGCGCTGAATGCGCTGGGCTATACGCTGGCCGATCGCAACGAGCGCCTGGATGAGGCGTTCGCCCTGGTCTCCCGTGCCCTGAAGCTGCGTCCTGACAGTCCGGCAGTACTCGACAGCATGGGCTGGGTGCTCTACCGGCAGGGCGACCTGGAGCAGGCCGCGGTCTACCTGCGGCGCGCCCTCGACCTCACCCAGGACGACGAGATCGCGGCCCATCTCGGCGAGGTGCTTTGGGTGAGTGGCAAGCAGGCGGACGCCAGGACGGTGTGGCGCCAGGCGCTCGGACACGCACCCGACAGCGACAAGATCCGCGCGGTCGTGGAGAGGCTGCAGGCCGGTCTGAAATGACCACTGCCGCCTGGCCCGCCCCGGCCAAGCTGAACCTGATGCTGCGCGTCGTCGGCCGCCGGCCGGACGGTTACCATCTTCTGCAAACTGTGTTTCAGTTCATCGACCTTTGCGATGAACTGTCGTTCCGCGTGCGCGCCGATGGCGAAGTGCGGCGGATCAACGAGGTGCCGGGTGTCCCGGAACACGATGACCTGACACTACGTGCCGCCAATCTGCTGCGCAACGAAGCCGGGTGCAAGTTCGGGGCTGATATCCGGGTGGAAAAACGAATTCCCCTGGGTGGCGGCCTGGGGGGCGGCAGTTCCGATGCGGCTACCGTCCTGGTCGCGCTGAACCACCTGTGGGGCTGTGGCCTGGAGCGCTCCCAGCTCATGCACCTTGGTCTGAAGCTCGGCGCCGATGTTCCGATTTTCATTCACGGACACGCCGCCTGGGCCGAAGGCGTGGGCGAACAGTTCACCGACATCGAGCCGGCTACGCCGTATTATCTGCTGCTCGCGCCAGCAACCCGGGTGGATACCGGCAAAATCTTCCAAGACCCGGAATTGACAAGGAATTCTTCCAGAATCACAATACGCGACTTTCTCGCTGGGGCGCATGGCAACGACTGTCTTGCGGTGGTGAAGCGCCGCTACCCGGAAGTCGCTGCTGCGTACGACTGGTTGGCGGACAGGGCCGAGGCGAGGCTGACCGGGACCGGCGCGTGCCTGTTCGCCGCCTGTGAATCGCAGGCCACGGCCGACGAATTGCGGCGGCAACGGCCTGCGGGTGTCGATGGTTTCGTCGTCCGTGGGGTGAATCGTTCGCCGCTGCTCGACGCGTGCTGACCAGGCCGGGTTGAAAGCATTTTTTGGGGCGTGGCCAAGTGGTTAAGGCACCGGACTTTGACTCCGGCACTCGTAGGTTCGAATCCTACCGCCCCAGCCAAGTTGAAAGCGGCCGCGAGGCGGCCGGGCACCGAGGGTGCTGGCGGTAGGATGAGAACCGTAAGGTTCGACGGAGGCGCGCAGCGCCGGAGAACGTCGCGTGAA
>Ga0116152_10000124_pt1 | contig 59586 bp, 47 predicted proteins | sample AD_UKC119_MetaG_FD_89894 | JGI IMG/M metagenome (GOLD analysis project Ga0116152, IMG submission 89894) | Active sludge microbial communities of municipal wastewater-treating anaerobic digesters from Hong Kong - AD_UKC119_MetaG | ecosystem: Engineered > Bioreactor > Anaerobic > Digestate...
AAAGTATATAGAGCTTTAAATCTTGTTTCATTTATTTTAATTTTGATAACGGTAAACTTATAAATCATAACGGTAAATAAATTATTGTCCTCAAAAGCTGAATTGTTACTATTTTGCAGTGAATTTGATTTTATACCGCAGCATGATCACATGTATAATCATTGATGATGAACGTCAAGCCCGTGAGGTACTGCAAAAACTCATTAAGAGGTATTTTGATGATAAAGTTTCCGTTGTTGGTATGGCGGCTTCTGTAGAGGAGGGGGTTAAACAAATCCATAAATTTAATCCTAATCTTGTTTTTCTTGATATTGAAATGCCAGGAGAAAATGGATTCGAATTGTTTAAATATTTCGATCATTTTCATTTTGATGTTGTATTTACTACTGCCTACCAACATCATGCTGTCAAAGCCATAAAACATGCTGCACTTGATTATCTGCTAAAACCAATTAATTTCATTGATCTTCGTGACTCAATATTAAAACTGGAAGAAAAAATTTCACTTGGGCACAAACAGGAAAGGATTGAAGCCTTGCTTACCAACCTTTCGTTTGGAGAGGATATCAAAAATAAAATTGCCCTTCCTACCATGGATGGGTATAGACTTGAAATGATTAACTCGATCATTTATTGCGAGGCAGATGAAAATTATACCAGGATCCATTTAGCTAATAATGAAATTATCGTTGTGCCAAAAACCCTCAAGACTATAGAAGAACTGATGCCCGTATCTCATTTTTTTAGAATCCATAAATCTTATTTGATTAATATCAATTTTGTTAAAAGTTATAGAAAAACAGATGGAAATAGAGTGATACTTGAAAATGGAACAGAATTGATAGTTGCCGTGCGACGTAATGATGAGTTCATTAAATTGCTGACCAAAAAATACAAATGATTATCCTATGCGTCATTTCCTATTCATAGGATTACTTTTAATATGCTTAATACCAGTTAAGCTTATTTCTCAAAACTATCTTTCACGCAATTTCACTATGAATGATGGAATGCCTTCCAATGCTGTAAGATCCATCTTTAAAGATTCAGAGGGATATCTGTGGGTTGGGACTGATGCCGGTTTATGCCGTTTTGATGGGAAAGCATTTAGAATTTACGGTTCATCAGATGGTTTTTACGGCAATAGAATTTGGAGTATTGCAGAGGATGATGATAATCAACTATGGTTTGGGGATTATGGAGGTGGTCTTTGGAAATTTGATGGTGATAGTTTCGAACATTTTACTGAGAGTACCGGTCTGGTAAGCAACAAGATTAGGTGTTTGCATTACAGTGATAAGTGGAACATGCTTTTTATCGGAACACAAAATGGAATATCTATTCTAAGTGAAAACCAATTTGCGAATTTCAATCAAAAGATCGAATTTCTTGATCATGATCCCTTTGTAACGGGATTTATTGAAGAAAACGATTTGATTTATATTTATACTTTTTCGCAGGAAAATTATATATACAATCCTGCCAATAAAACCCTTTCAAAACTGAACCTTAACCAACATAATTATGAGGGCCGTTTTATTGCAGCACTTAAAAAATCATCCGGAGAGCATTTATTCACTTTTCGGAATGGATTAAAGGTTGTTGGTGGATTAAATGCTACACAAACTTTTTTAAAACCCACAAACAACCCACAGAATAAAAATATAGGTCAGGTTTTTCAAATGGCCGAGGATGATTATGGTAACATTTGGATGGCCTCCTGGGAACCTGATGTTAAAAATCCTGGTGGACTATTTTTATTTGATGGAGAAAAAATAGTTAAAAGAAATGATATTCTCGGAAATGATCCCCGTTCAGGATGGTGTGTTTTTTATGACCCGGAAGACAAAATTATATGGTTCGGTACATTGGACATGGGTTTGTTTATGATACAGGAAACCATGTTCGAATACTTTGAACCTAAGATATTTGGATTGGAAACCATGAATGTTACTGACATTAATTTTGACTACAATGAAAACATGTTCATCCTGACTAAAAAAAATCTCATTATATGGTATTCTGATAAAAGCTACCGAATTGTTTCAAATAAAAGTTTCTACGATGCTTATCAAAAATTCCTGACCAAAATTAAAAGTAAGGATCCGCGTGCTGTCGATTATTCATCATTTTTGGATATTATCGAATTCAGGAATATGACTTTTCAGAACGATTCTGTTTTATGGATATCCAGTGATCAGGGCATCTTTAAATTAATGACCAGCACTTTTACAATAGATTGTTATTTCAAAACTGGATATGGAACGGGGAATTTACTCTTTAATGATGAAGGAAAGTTATGTGTACTAAACTCACTTGGCTATTATCAAGTTTTTAAAAATATTGAAATTGATAATGATCCAATCCTTTATCACCAAAAAGCAGAATGGCCTAAAGACATCTCGGATAATGTAGATATTAATGATGAACTTTGGATGACCAGTTATTCCAATGGATTATTTAAAGGACGGGATACAATTTTTACAAATTATAATCAAAACAATACAGCCCTTTCAAATAGCTTAAATGTTATTTGCGAGGATCCTGCAGGAAATTTGATTATTGGAGCCAATAATGGAAAGTTATACTTTGCTGATCCCCATCACGATTCATTTAAAATAGCTAATACCCTTGATGCAAAGGATGGACTTCAGGGAAATTCGATTGTGTGGTTGGAAGTAGACCAAAATAAAAATCTTTGGGTTGGCACTAATACTGGCTTGAATCGATTAAATCTGGATGAATTATACGGCAATAACAGCCTGAATATATACAACTTCGATAAAAGTGAAGGATATTTGAATTCAAACGTAAACGTATCATTTTATGATAATCGCGAAAGCATTTGGCTTGGCACTGATAAAAACCTAGTTTGCCTACACATCCCGAAAATTAGTGAAAATGACGTAAGTAAAGTACCAATCAAACTTTTAAATTACAGTATTAATGGCAAGCAATACAATGATAACGAAGCACAATTGCAAAATTTAACCTTCAGGCAAAGTTTCCTTAGCTTCGATTTTGATGTGATTAATTTTAGAAATCCCGAAAAGGACCGGTTCCGGTATTTCTGTAGCGATCTGAATCTGAATATGAGTGAGTTTTCAGATGTAAGGAAAATCTCTTTTCCTGATTTGCAACCAGGAAAATATACTTTGAAGGTAGAGGCTACAAATATTAACACAGGAAAAACATATCAGCCCCTGGAGGTTAGTATTAACATTCATGGACCTTTTTGGCAGTCATGGTGGTTTATTGTTCTTTTGTCTTCAATATCAGTAGCTATTGTTACGCTATATATTAAATATCGAATTTATCAAACTAAAAAAGAAGAAAGAAAGAAAGCTGAAATTTCAAAACAATTGGCCGAATTGGAAATGAAAGCCCTTCTGGCTCAAATGAATCCCCATTTTACTTTCAATGCCATCAACTCTATCCAAAACTACATCCTAGATAACGATGTTGACAAGGCCCTTTCTTATCTTTCTGAATTTTCAAAAATCATCAGGCAAACCCTGGAAAATGCTTCCAAAGAATTTGTTACACTTGCGGAAGAGACTGAGTACATTGAGCGATATTTGAAGCTGGAACAAATGCGGTTTGATAAGCAGTTTACTTTCCAGGTAGATATAGATGAAAAGTTAGATACGGAAACTACACAAATACCACCGATGATCATTCAGCCCTATGTTGAAAACGCCATTAAGCATGGTCTCCGGCACATAAAGGGAAGGGGTGTGTTAAAAATTGAATTTATATTAAAGAAGCCTGATGCATTGGTATGCATCATCGAGGATAATGGAATCGGTAGAGCCGCATCAAGGGTGATCAATCAAAAAACAAGGCGCAATCATAATGGCGCTGGAATGATTATTACCCAAAACAGAATGGAAAAATTGAAAGAAGTCTATAATAGTGATCTTTATACCGTCCAGGTTATTGATTTGACCAATGAAAAAGAGCAACCCAACGGCACACGCGTTGAAATCATGCTTCCTGTAAACCAATAGTTATAAACGGTTATTTGAAAAATCCAGACGTTTATTCCTCTATTCAACCCGAATAATAAATCATTTATTTTAAAGCAGGTTAAGGTGATATTTTCACCTTGTAAAAATTAAAAATTTATCCCAATGAATTCAAGAGCTTATCAATTCCTAATTTCAACGTTATTAATTACTTTAACTACTATCTCAGCATTTTCACAGGTAAACCCGCTTGAAAATAACCTTGTAGCCTGGTACCCATTTAATGGAAATGCCATTGATGAAAGTGGGAATGGGAATGATGGGGTAATTAATGGCGCTAATCTGACGGAAGACCGTTTTGGTAATCCTGATCAAGCATACCTTTTTGATGGCAATGATTATATTCTTGTTAACGCTTCTCAAAGTATTAATAGTGTAAATAATGAAGGCACAACAATCTGTGCCTGGATAAAAACAATCAATTATGTTCCCGTTACTGCACCATCCTTTTTATACTACGGAGTGGGTACAGGACAACCGGCGTTTTGCAATTTTGTTTGGATGGATACATTGATAAATGCATGTAATTTTATTCAGCAATCAAACCGTGGCGATTGCTACTCCACGACAAAAATTTTTCCTGAAACCTGGTACTTTGTTACAAATGTGTATGATGAACAAAATTCAATAATAAAGGTGTATGTTAATGGAGTATTAGAAGGAGAACAACCATATGATATTTCCAATCCAATTAATCCACGTATTGAGATTGGTCGTGATCCTTATGCCGGAGGAAGCCAGTATTTCGATGGGGTAATTGATGATATCAGGATTTATAACAGAAGCCTTAATAATACAGAAATTGATAGCCTTTATCATGAAGGAGGCTGGGATATTGAAGATATCACCTTTACAAAACAAGAAGTCGGACTAATTCCGGTTAATTACGGAAACAAAAGATGTGTCCAGTTTGTGGATGTAAATAATGATAATTTGCTTGATCTGTTTGCTACTGGAAGCACAAATACTTCGGGCACCGTAGCTTCTTCTATGATATACCTGAACAATGGCAACAATACTTTTTCCCAGCTTTCAGGTTTGCCTTTCTCTGGATTTTTTGGAAGTGAAGCCGACTGGGCTGATTATAACAACGATGGTTTCCTGGATTTACTTATTGCAGCAGAAAGCAATGGATCACCCGGAGGGGGCGGTATAAGGGTGTATAAAAACAACGGGGATAGTACCTTTACGCAGATATTGCATTTATATCACGGCTATTCCGTTCAATGGATAGATTACAATAATGACGGCAAAAAGGATATTGTTACAGCAGACGGAGCGTATTATTCCGGTCCATATTTGATTAGGTTATACCGCAATGAAGGCAATGACACGTTTACCGAAGATACAACGCAAAGCTTCCCTGTATTAGGCTCAGATGGTTACAATCGCTTAGCCGGAATAGATTACGATAATAATGGTTACCTTGATCTGATCGTTTTAGGTGTTGATGATTCTGGAATTCCGGTGGAATATTTGTTTGGTAATAATGGAGATGGCTCATTTTCCATAGTAACATCTAGCCTTTTACCTGATGCAGGAAATAATTCACTCGCGATTTTCGACTATAACAATGATGGTTATCTCGATATCAGAAAAAACAACGAATATTTTAATACCAATGATTCAGGAACCGGTACTTTTACTTCTATTCTGCTGAATAATGTTAATGCTATGGCAGGAGGGAACGATGTGGGTGATTACAACAATGATGGTTTACCCGATATCCTCGCATGCGGAAGCATGGGACAAGTAATTGATACAAAGGTATACAGGAACGATGGTAGTAATTCATTCACTGACATTCAGCCGGGAATCACATCACTGGCTGTCTGGAGCTCTGTAAAGTGGGGAGATTATAACAAGGATGGATACCTTGATTTCTTGATGGCCGGTTATCTGCATACCAATCCTTATAAAGCAACAGAGCTTTGGAAAAGTAGCGGGGGAAATAATCCCAATACACCTCCAACCGAACCTGTTACTTTGAATAGCAGTGTCAATGGCACACAGGTAATGTTAAGCTGGGGTAAGGCAACCGATGCAGAAACCAATCAAAATGCACTGACCTATAATGTTAGAGTTGGAGTAAGTCCGGGAGGCAACGAAATACTAGCCTGTTCTTCTGATGAAACAACAGGTTTTAGAAGGATTGCCCAATTGGGAAATGCCGGTACGTCTTTATTATATATTTTAAAAGATTTACCAATTGGCACTTATTACTGGAGTGTGCAGGCTGTTGACCAAACGTATACAGGAGGAATCTTTGCACCAGAAGAAACATTTACCATAACTGATCCGATCAATGATTGCCTGGTAGCCTATTATCCCTTTAATGGCAATGCCGATGATGAAAGTGGAAATGGAAATGACGGAACTGTAAATGGACCCGTATTAACTACCGACCGATTTGGAAATCCAAATAGCGCCTATTATTTTGACGGCTCCAATGATTACATCATTGCTAATAACTCTCCTTCATTTTCATCTTCTACAGTTGATAAAACAACACTATGTGCCTGGGTAAAATCTTCATCTTTTTCTCTTCCGGGAAACCAAATCATACACCTTGGTGGAAATTACACAGTACCCGCTTATGAGCTATATGTACCTTTTAACCAAGATAAAATAGCAATTAAAAGTTATAAATGGCAATTTCCATGGTATTATTGCTATTCAACGATATCACAAAATTTAGATGAATGGTATTTTGTAGCTGCTGTTTTGGATCATAGTAATTCCAAGATAAAACTTTATGTAAATGGTGTACTAAACAATCAAATAAATGAAACGCCAACGCTACCTTTAAACCCAAGGCTTGAAATTGGCCGCAATCCATGGCCTGAGAGCTATCATCATGGTATTATAGACGATGTAAGGATATTTAATTGTGCGTTGGACTCTACACAAATTTGGCAACTTTATACCATGGAAGGAATTTTGCTGGACATGCCTGATACCCTGATGGCTTGCCATGATGAAATTATTGAATTAGATGCTGGGGCCGATTATTCAAGCTATTTATGGAATACGGGAGAAACTACCCAGACCATCCTTGCTATAGAAACCGGAACTTACAGCGTTTCTGTGGAGGATGGTTTTGGTAATTCAGCCACTGACTCCACCTATGTAAACATCATCAATGCACATATCGCACAAAATGATACAACGATTTCTGCTGGTGAAAGTATAGGTTTAACCATAACAGGTGGCGGCCCTGCAAATATTACTGATGGTTTAGTCGCCTGGTATCCTTTTAATGGAAATGCAAATGATGAAAGTGGGAATGGACATGATGGAATAATTAATGGGGCAAGCTTATCTCAAGATCGGTTTGGCAACTTAAGTTGTGCATATAGCTTCGATGGCACTGATGATTTTATTCAGTTAAGTAATCCCCAAACAATACATTTTGGTACTCAGGATTTTTCAATTTCATTATGGGTAAAAAATAATATCGAAAATCAGAATAATGATATTCTTGTAAAATCTCAACCCTCAAGCTGGATTTCAGGAAATAAAGGATTAAAAATGACAGATGGTGGTCCAAGATTTGGTTGCTATGGTATCGGTATACCAAAGATAGCACCAGACTTTACAGTTGAGGTTTGGCATCATGTAATTGTAACTCATGATAATAATCTAAATTCTATAAAATATTATATAGATAATACGATCTATACATATTTACCACCTTGGGATGTAATAGATTTACCTCCTGATAACCTTTCCGATGTTTTGTATTTGGGAAGAAATGGAGAAGGATGGTATCTTAATGCTTATCTTGATGATATTAGAATTTATAATCGGGTTTTAAGTCCTGTTGAAATTGAGGAACTATTTTATGAAGCTACTGGCAGTATTTCCTATTTCTGGTCAACCGGAGACACAAATTCCACAATAAATGTTTCTCCTACAACAACCACAACCTATTATTGTGAAATCACCGATGGCATCAACTGGTGTACAGATAGTGTCACAATTAGCATAGAACATCAAATACAATTGGATTTGAAAGTTTTTCTTGAGGGGCCCTATTTTAACAATGGCATGACACCATTTCTTAATGCATTCAATGTAATACCGTTTGAACAACCATATAACCCTGCACTTCCCTATTATAATAACAGTTCACCCCAATGGCTATACAGTGGCAGTGAGCAGTTATCAGATATTCCAACTAATATGGTTGACTGGGTTGTAGTTCAGCTCAGGGATGCACCGACGGCAGCCGAAGCTACTTCAGCAACTATTCTCGATTCAAAAGCAGGAATATTAATGAACGATGGCAGTATAAAAGAAGTAGATGGTGTAACACCGATAAGTCTTCATGGTGTCCCTGAAAGTAACTTATATGTGGTTATCTATCATCGTAATCACCTTGCAATAATGTCAAATTATGCCTTAACTGAAAGTGGTGGAATTTACACTTACGACTTCACCAATGGTATTGATAAAGTATTTGGAGGAAATAATGGACATAAAGAATTGGACGACAATGTATGGGGTATGGTTGCCGGAGATGGCAATGGAAATGGAATCATTCAAAATACGGATGAGACCAATGTTTGGAAAACAGATCTTGGAGTAGCGGGGTATTTGGGTGGCGATTTTGATTTAAACAGCATTGTCCAGAACACTGATGAAACAAACATTTGGAAGGTAAATCTTGGAAAAGGGGGACAAATTGGTGATCAAACCGTAAATGGCTATAAAAGCCAGGTGCCTAAATAAAATTATAAAATCAAATTAATTTAATAAAAAATAGAAACCAGTAAATAAGGATTACTTAGTTGAAAAGGAAAGCCACTACCCCGGGGTTGAAAGATTCCGGGGTTTCTTTATTTTTTCGTTTGTGGGATAATGGGAGGAGTTCAATGATGAAAAGTATCTACTTTAGCTCACTTTTAAAAAAGGGAAAGCACATATAAACTTGTAAGTTAATCAAGAATAAAATGTCATTCAAAACCTTGATTTAGCTGGGTTTTTGACTATATATTAAAAAAAGCAAAAGATGAAAAACGGAACAACAGAATTAGCAAACAAAAAAACTAAAGAAATAAATTATTTTTATGAACACTGTAAGGTAGTTGAATTATTAATTAATAGCTTAGGTCCAAAATTTAATCCAGCAACTAAGCACCATATACGTGGTGCAATTCGTGAGGCTAGTTATGCAGTACATTCAAATATCAACAATCAATTTATAAAAGGTAAAAACAAAGGAAAGGCATTGTGGAAAAGTAAAAATTTAAAACATGGTGAAAAAAGTATTGTTGAGCATGTTGTTCCGGTTAGTATAATTATTGAAAAGGTAATGGAATGTTATGCCAAACATAAAAAAATAAGTGTAGCTGAAATAGAAAATGTAATTAAGGAATGGTCATTTCTTGCATTAATTTCGATGGATGATGATAAAAAACTTAGATATAGTAGATTGACAAAAACGATGCCCGAAGATTGGGATGGGAAAAATAAGTTTGCAAGATATGAAGAAGCTGGAATAGAATTAGAAGAATTTACAAAATGACATTGTCATAAAATAGCCGATAATTTACTAAAAACGTCGTCTGATTTTATATGTTTGGCGCTAGCTATGTGCAAATGGATGCCTATCCACATCAATAATAACGAAGAGTTTTGCTTGATTACCCTCTATAATTGCCCCAGTAATATTGAATGAATTGTATCCTAAAAATCATTTGCATTAGATGAATGAGACCGAACCTTAAACATTTAGAATCTCATCTCCTAATTTGTTAACCAATCTTTTACATAAATTAAAATCTGTAACTAAAGCAACCTCATTATAAAACGGTTCAATATCCATATACCTTTGTGGGTATAATTCTTGGCCGGATTTATCAATATGAAACCAACCCTTTTGATCCTTTGCACAGGCAATGCTTTTGTGAAATACTTTTAGATCGAGGAAATATAGGTCGTATAGATCGGTCCCATCTCTTCTTATATGTTTCCAGCCTGAGGTATCTTTTACACAACAGATGTTTTCATAAAAGTCACCGGCGTACTGATATTTTTTAGGATAGAGAGGATTGCCTTTTCCATCAATGTGGAAATATTGGTTGTTATTGTCTCTTATAACACAAACACCTTCCTGGAAATTTCCTGTCCATGCATAATTTCTTGTATATATCCGTCGCCCATTTATATCAATATGAAAATAGCCATTGTTCTTAACCACAGAGGCATAACCAAAGTAATAGCCAAAAGTTCGGTCATACCTGTCTGTGTAAAGTTCTTGGCCATCCGCTCGGATATGGTAGGAGCCGGATTCATCCGAAACGGGTGCCAAACCCGGTTCATGGAATTTTAATACGTTGCTGAATTTTCTGCCAAATAGCATCTTCCCGTTTACATGAAAAAAGGTTCTATCTTCGCTGATAGCGATATCTTTCCAGTTCATAGTTTTTCGAATTTGCCGTTTAGTACAATAGCGTCCAGGTTCATTTTTTTTGCAGAATACCTTGCATCTTCAACTGTTTGAACAATGGGTTCACCTTTGCCATTAAAGGAGGTATTAATCAGGGCTGTAACACCATGTTCTTCGTCCAGGTACTTCAGCAGATGATACAAGAAAGGATTCTCTTTTTCGTCAAAAATTGTTTGAATCCTTGCTGTCCCATTTGTATGGACCACACCTTCTAAATACTTATTATATTCTGGAAGTATTTTAAAATCCAGCAGCATATATTTTGAAAGGTTGTGTATTTTTTTGAATCCAGTAACAATCCGTGCACTTTTCTCAAGCATTATGGGAGCGATTGGACGATACCACTCTCTTTCTTTAATTGTCATACTCACTTTTCGGGAAAGTACTTTTGAATCTGCTTTGGCGATGATACTTCGGTTGCCTAAAGCCCTTGGACCTGCCTCAGCGTTACCATTGGATATTCCAACGACTTCGTCTCTTAAAATCGCATCTGCAGTGGCTCGAACATCTTCACTTGAAAAGGAATATTCTTCCCGGCAATCCCAATTATTTAAGTAAGGGGTGGTCGTCTTCAACTCTTTTCCCTTCAGAAAATTCCAATAGGCGGCGGCTCCGATTGAAAGACCGGAATCGTTACAGCAGGGTGAGATATATACATCCTTAAACCATTGGTCGTTTACCAATTCAGCATTAGCTAAAATGTTTAGCGCACATCCTCCTCCATAATAAAGATAGTCAGCTCCGGTTTCTTCCTGTAGATTTCGGATCTTTTCCAAAATGCCGGTTCTGAAAGTCTCCTGCATGGCAGCAGCAACATCAAAAAGAAATGGATCTTTATTTTCAGAAAAAGAGCCATTCCACTTGAATTGTTCTCTGGCTTTTTGAATGAAGTCAGTTCTTTCGCCCCATGAACTTTTAAAGTAGTCATTATCGATCAACCAATCCTGAATATCAATATGTGGTTTACCCCATGAAGCATACCCCATGAGCTTGCCTGGCACAACGCAATGTTCACCGGGCTGGGCGTTTAAAATCCCAAACGTTAATCCATTGTCGTTATACAATTTTGATAAATGTGAAAGATTCCAATGTGATTCAAGTTGAGTAAGTTTGCCATCTTTATATTGGAAAGCTGCGAAATTGCCCCTGCTTGCACCCCCATCAAAGGCAATTAACAATGAATTGTCCCTCAAACCTCCCGCAAAAGCAACAACTGAAAATGCGTGCGCTATTTCATGGCTTATGGAATAGGCTGCAACTTCAAATCCTTCCCAATCACTCTTTTGAATCCAGCAATATCCTTTTGCAGGCGCTAGCAAATCACCGTTTGGATTGAAGCCATCAAACCTTATCCTGCCATTTTTTGAAATAAAGCTGCTACCGACAAAAGAGTTAACAAACAGAAATACACTTTCCGGTTCAGGTATGTTGCTATCGGAAGATAGCAGATAATCTTCTAAATGGTCCTGTAACCTGTTATCGTATTTAATCCTTGTTAGCCTTTCGAGGTGGAGATAAGATTCTATTCTTTCATCCTGTATGATACAAAAATTATGATCATGAACAAAGCCCGGGTATTTGAACCGGTTGCGGTCAGCGATTCCGTAAATTGAATAGATTTTTCCCATTACTTCTGGTTTTTGATGATTAATCCTCCAAGAAACTTTACCCAGTTTTCACCAAGGGTGAACTTTTTACGAAATCTTTCCCAGGCATACAATGCAACGATCATATCATGGGAGATATAGATGTTGGTTCCTTCAACTTTTGATTGGTTCATAAAAAAATCGTCCAGCAAATTTGCTCCATCTGAAATGTCATAATTTCCGTTTACCGGAACATGTTGTAATAAACTTTCATAACAATTGTTGAATCCCATTTGTAAAAAACTCTCCCCGGCCAGTTTACCATCATGGACAAAAGCTCCGGGATCTCCAAGCAATGTTGAGGTTTCAATTTCTGTTTTCCTCTCCAGACCAAGGGCAATACCTTCAGCAGTTTGAACACATCTTTTAATCGGACTGCAAAATATTCTGTTGATATTCAGGTGCCGGATTGATTTCCCGAATTCCACTGATCTGTGTTTTCCGAAGGCATTTAACTCTACTTCATTTCCGAATTCTCCTTCCGGGATTTTATCCCGATCACCATGCCGCAAAAAAAGTGTGTAGGATCCTACTGGAGTTATTTCCTTCAATTCATCCAGCAACTTTAATTTACCTGCGGCCTTCTCAATGTACATTTCCTGCATGTTTTGTAATTCTTATAGTTTTCTACTAATTCCTGGTATTTTTTCGAATTTATTACTTCGTTGATTGATGCTGTTTTAATATTACCGAAATACCCTAATTTTTGCCTTTCGTTATCTGGCGCACAGCAAGGAGAAATCTTTCCTGTAGCCGATATCCATAGTTCTTTTCCAAGGAAAGGACAATCGTAATGTTCGGTTATTTCTGCATTTTGATTCAGGGCAACGGGGATAAAATTTTCAAGTTTAACGGAAGTATTATTTTTCCTGTTGATATCTTCCACCGTATTTATTGCCAGTTCGACAATTCGGTTCCATTCTTTCATAGTTTCTTCATTGTGAAGAAAAGATAAAGGTTCCAGTTCAGGAAAATGAACCCACAAATGATGGCCTTTGATTCTATTAACGCCCAGTTCGGATGCTAGCTCAATGATCTGTCGGATTTCGTTCATGTTACTTCGCATAAAGGTCAATTGCAAAGTGATCCGGCAATAGTGGCCATGTTGTTCATGCCAATGGTCACGAAAGGCTATAAACGTTTTCAGATTATTTAGTGCTTTTTGAAAATTTAAACCTTTCATAATGTGTTCAGCCGTTTCATGGGATGCTCCATTCCAGGAAATTTTAATATCTGTGGTGACCGGTACAATGATTCTTGCCCAATCTTCAATTGATTTCCGTGGGAAAGTACCGTTATGTGTCAAATTCAACTTGATGTTTTTACATGAGGCTATTTTTACAATATGTTCAAAGTTTTCCGTCACCAAAGGATCGCCCATCGTTGTGGGAATAATTTCTTTCACACCCAAATCAGAAGCTTCGTTGATTACTTTTTCAATAGTGGATTTTGACATTACCCTTCTTGAGGAACCGGTTGTTTCTAACAATTCTTTTTTAAAGTTGCTCAGGGGGGAATGTTCTTCACACATGATACAGTGCAAGTTACAATCCTCGGGATTGGTGTCCAGGGTGAGTCTCCGAATATTAATATCCATTACTAATGAGTTTCTGATATTTTTCAACAAGTACTTCGCAATGCTCCTCAACAGATGGCACATTGCCTTTAGGATGATGCAAATAACCCCTCTGCCCCAGCATGGTCATAATTTCCTGGTTTTCCAAAGCAAATTGCATTTTTTTCTGAAGACTATCTGCATCCCTATGTTTGAATAAGAGGCCGTTGGTGTTATCCTTTACATATTCTTTCATGCCTCCATAATCTGCTGTGATCACAGGGATTTTGCAGGCTTGGGCTTCGTGGATCACCAAAGGTGAGTTTTCACCCCAAATGGAAGGAACAACAATGCAATCCACCTTATTAAATACACTTGTGCTAAGATCCTGGTTATTGTATTCACCACAGAACTCTACTTTATTTATACCTTGCTTGGCTAGATGAATTAGAGCATTTGTGTTCTGGCCGTTCGTCCTTCCGAATATTTTCAGTTCGACATCGCCGGATAGCCTATTAAAGGCTTTAATCAACAGATTTATTCCTTTTGCAGGCGTGTGCGTTCCTATGTATCCAAAGGTATAACTGCCTTTATTTTCACGTTTGGTCAGTTTTAAGTAACGAACAGGAAAGCCATAGTCGAGATAGAATATTTTATCGAAAGGGATACCAAAATCTTCGATGAATCTGTTCATTAGGTACCTCGAAGGCGCATGAAATATATCAATATTGGATACAAGGGATTTTGTTGTTTTCATCCGCGTCGAAATCCAATTTCCCCAGTACCGGTAATCATATTCTACATCTATTCCTGAATTATACATGCTATAACAAGATTTTGCACAGAGGCTGTTTACCTGTTTATCACAGAGTTTGTAATGATTACCGTCATCGAAATTTCGCTGCAGGAACTGTCCCCTCGGACACATAAGCCAAAAATCGTGAAGGGTAAAAAGAATAGGCACTCTAAGTTCTTTCAATACATCTACTATTCCGGTAGATAAGTGATTGAGGTGACCGATATGGGCAACATCAGGTTTAATTGATTCTACCAGTTTAATAAAATGCCGGTTGAATTCAGTATGATTGTATCCGTCTTTCCCTCGGGCCATATTGATTCTGAAGTGCCTGATACCTGTTTCCGTAAAAGTTTCTCTGACCATAAAGTCAGGCTGGTAATCGTTTTCTTCCCTGCTGAAAATAGTCACCTCATGTGATTTATTCAGTTCGTTACTGATCGATTGGGTATATATTTCGCTACCTGCGTTATAATCCGGCGGATAGCCGTGGATGATTTGGAGGATTTTCATGATAAAAAGAATAAAGGTTGGGTATGGTTACCCAACCTGATTTATTACTTACCCTTTTGATTCGGGTTCATTTGTTTTCCCCGGTTGCCCTGATTTTTATCATAGGTCTTATTTGTACCGGAGGTTTTTTTGTTTGGATTTTTGATATCCGCGTTGTGATTTCCTTGTTTTGTTTTACTCATTGTTGTAAAATTTAAAAGTAAATATTGAACAAATGTAAAGCGTCGGGAGATCAATTTTGTGTGTACGCAAAAAAATACATATATTTACGCAAAAATTTACATTCATGGAAATTGACAAACAACACCCAAAGCGAATAACAGCAATTGAAAAACTAACTAATGCAATGCATTATCCAGGGATGCACTCGATTCTGGTGATAGGTGATAGCGGAACCGGTAAAACACATTGGATCGAAAAAATTGTTGAAGGTAAGGATCATGAGTATTTTCAGAATGGAATTCATTCTGTTTATGGTGGCTTATCAGAGGAAAACCTTGAGTACTGGCAAGAGACTATTCAAGAAGCGCACGGTAAAGTTCTACTCGTTGAGGAAGTGGAGAAGCTTTCCAGCAAAAGCCAGGATTTACTCTTTGAAGCTTTGTCAACAACAACTGGTTATTTCGGATTTAAGGAAAAGAAATACAGATTTGTTTTAATATTTACTTCTACTTTCCCGATTAAGAAACTCAGGGATGACAGGAGATTCCTTACCGCTAAATTTTTCGACAGGATCAGTCAGTTTGTAATTGAATTTCCAAATTTTAACACGACCCAAACGGCAATCTATAAAGATTTCAAGGCCACCTGGGATAAAATGAATTTTGCTGAAGATTGTCCTGAATCAGAAGAACTGAAAACATGGTTAAGATCTGAAGCCTACAGAATACATGGGAATTTTCGTGATCTGGATAAAATAGCTGTAAATTGGAATATGTACCAATTACAGAGCAAAACCGAATCTGAAATACTTGAATTGATAAAAAAGGATTTTAAAAATCTGCTTCACAATCCATCGCAGAAAATTTACGAAGAGAACACATTCGTATTTGATGAAGATTCTGATTATGGACATATGATACAAGACTTCAAAGCCAAATTAAAACAATGGGCACTAGCATTAAATGAAAATAATATTCGTAAAGCAGCTAAAATGCTTAGAGTAAGCCACCGTACAATGGAGAGATGGTAACCTAATTTGAAATGTTTGAAAAGATTTTTTTAAATTAAGTTCTTATATTTGTGCACAAACACTGCACAAAAAGAAGCCTATGCCAATCAACAAAAACGCAGTCCTTCGATACAATGTCCTTGACAAGTGCTTCAGCAACTTCGGACGCAAATTTTATTTTGATGATCTGCTGGAAAAGGTGAATGAAGCTTTGCATGAATTCGATCCGTCTTCGACAGGAATTAAAACCAGGCAACTGCGGGACGACATCCGTTTTATGAAAAGTGAAGCCGGATATTCTGCTCCCATTGAAGCAGTGAATGAAGGAAAGAAATCCTACTACCGATATGAGGATAAAAATTTCTCGATCAATAACAGTCCCTTAAATCCAACCGAGGCTGAGCAACTGAAAAATGCCATTGCTGTTCTTCAAAGATTTGAAGGGGCACCCCAATTTAAATGGGTAAATGAAATGGGGCCAATGTTGTCATCACAGTTTGGTTTAAACAAGGCTGAGCGCAAGATCATGGCATATGATAGTAACATTGATTATTCCGGATATAATTTGATCCAACCTATTTTTAATGCCATTGTCAATAAGAGGGTATTAGAAATAGAATACGAACCTTTTGGAAAAGATCCTTTTAAAATGAGGTTCCATCCATATTATCTAAAGCAGTACAATAACAGGTGGTTTGTGTTTGGATTGAATGAAAAGTTCAATATTCCGAAATGGAATTTAGCACTCGACAGGATTAAAGCTATTCAGGAAATGGATGCTAAGTATATTGACTCTGAAATAGACTGGGATGATCATTTTTACGATATCATTGGCGTTACAACGCCTGTTAATGCTGAAGTGGAAGAAATTGAATTGATATTCTCCAAAGAACAATCCAACTACATTTTTACGAAACCACTTCACCCTTCTCAAAAAGCCAGTTTTTTAGATTCCGGAGAATTGCTGGTTAAGTTAGATCTGATCCCAAATTGCGAACTTGAAATGACACTTTTATCATTCGGTGAGAAAGTAAAAGTAATAAAGCCTGAATCCTTAAAAGCAACTATCAGTAAACGTCTAGAGGATGCTTCAACTCAGTATTAATTTGCTGTGCAAATACAGTGCATAGATGATCCGTTCCTTTGTTTCAAAATTGAAAATACCACTATGAAATTTCGTGAAACAAATCTATCTGATATAGTTAAAAAGGCCTACGTTATTCCCGGAAATGGTCATCTTCCAGCATTTATCTCAATGCCATCTGAATTAAGAGATATTTTACATGAAGTTTATAAGAACTTGGGCGGCACCTTAAATGAGGCACCATTCAAATTCGGTTCCTGGGATATAGTTACGAAAAAATTCATCATTGAACTGGATGAAGAACAGCATTTCAACCGGTACAGATCAATAACTCTAAAATCCCCGCTTTACGCAGACTATCAAAGGTTCAATGTAGGTGATTATAATAAATATTGCTCTACATGGGAAAATAGTTGTTTCAAAAAAGCAAAACATGGGGGATACTGGACAAATGCAAGCACAGAAAGACAATTCGGTGAACCGGGTCTCAATGGAGACTTATCCGGCAATGGATCACCAAGATGGAAACAAAGAGCGTATTACGATTTTTGCAAGGACCTGTATTCTAAGACTACTCAAATACCCTTGCTTAGATTTTCAATTTATGATAAGGTAGATACGAACTTTGGGCCAATGATGCTTGGGAATGCCTTGGAATCAATGGAAGAGAATGCAATTATCAAATTTATTGAAACGAGAATTAAACAGATATGACACTGCATGAAGCGATAGAAAAGGTAATCAATCAATTTCATCAACCTCTTTCGGCTCAAGAAATTGCGGATGAAATAAACAAACAAAAGCTTTATATCCGGGGTGATGGAAATCCTGTGCCTTCATCACAAATCCATGCAAGAGTAAAAAACTACCCTCAAATTTTTAATAAAAAAGATGGTAAGATATGGCTTGTAAAATTGACTGCTATTGATTTTAAAAATTATAGATCAAAGAAAATTAAGTTACTTCCAGAATTACTTAATGATCTAACAATAGGATTGTATAATAAATTTAATTTAAGTGATTTCGAAAGTATTTTGATTGTATCGGGTTTTACTGTAGTTATTAAAGAAATAAAAGCCGAATTTGATAATGATGGATTTATCAAGCCAATCGCAAATGAGGAATTAGAGGACACTTTGAAAAGACTTATAAATGAAAATCACCAATTGAAGGATCAATTTAATTATATTCTTACAAAAATTGATTTGTTCTCAAACGTGTTTTTTAAAAACTCCAGTCAGGGTATTCATTATCAAGTGAGTATTTGCCGGGATAATGAATTCAATGAATACATGATTGAATATTTCTCAAGGATAGGATTTTTCAGTAAAACTAGCTTCTTTAAGAATTTTTACACTCCCGATTATATCAATAAAATATTGGTAAATCTTTCTGACCCTAAAGACGAGGATATAATTTATGATCCTGCGGCTGGCATTGGCAAGACATTAGTTGGCGCATTACAGAAGAATAATAACGTTTTTTTAGTTGGAGTTGAGAAAGACCAGCAGCTACAACTACTTAGTAAAGTTTATACATATTTATACAATTGCAGGAACATAAAACTGTTGAACAACAACTCATTAGAAAATCCTTCACTGAAGAAAAATAGTGCAGATGTCATCATCTCCAATCCCCCTTTTAATGAAAAATTAAAAGATTTATCCAAACTTGACTTCGAAAGGCTCTCAAATGATAGGAAATCTGAAGTTGTTTTTTTTGAAATGATGTTATCAAGACTTAATCCAATAACTGGGAGAATGGCTGTGGTTGTTCCAGATGGATTCCTATTTAGCAAATCAAACTTTCCAATTAGGAAGCATTTAATTGAATCTGATCTATTGGACACTGTTATTGGACTACCTAAGGGATCTTATTATCCCGCAACAGGTGTGAATACATCAATTGTCTTCATAAATCAACATAAAAAGCAAGACAGAGCTAATAATGTTTTATTTATAGATTGCCGAACCAATTTTGAGTTTAAAATTAAGGATAATGAACTATCATATGATAAAGATCGATTAACAGAACTTGTTGATTCAATAAATCATATTTGGCATGAAGGTATTGACCAAAATAAAAGTCTTAAGAGTAAAATAATTCACAATTCCCAAATTAGTGAACTTGAATATGTCCTTATCCCTGAAAGATATTCATCAGGAATTCTTCAATCCATAGAAGAAATTGAAAAGACGGAAAATCTGGTCGAATTAAAAGATTTCCTATCATCGGCTTATAGCATTCCTTCCTCCAAATACGATTATGGTGAAAAAATGAAATTTGTTCAGATTAGGGACCTAAATGAGAATCCAAGTGATTTTTATTTACGAACCAGCACTTTAAATGAAAGTAAAGAAATTAAAAAAGATTACAGAATTGTAGCCAACTCGGCTTTATTAGTTGCTCGTATAGGAAACAATCTTAAACCAACTTATTGTAAAGCAAATGAACCAATTGCACTTTCTTCCAGTATTGTCCCCTTCAAGGTTGATACAAAAAAGGTAAATATTGAATTTCTTATCAGCCAGCTCGATTCAGAATTTTTTTCTTCTCAATTTCATTTGATTCAGGTTGGTGCTGCAATGAAAACTTTTCAAATCAATGCTTTCTTAAAATTAAAAATTCCGATACCACCTCTAATTGAGCAATTAAATAAGCTTGCGATATATAAAGAAAAGCAAGCGAATAAACTAAAAATGACAAATTTCATCAGAAGCATTAAGCTGGCTAATACTCCTGAAGAAATTAAGGCAGAAATTGAAAGATATGCCGGTGAAATTTTTAAAGATTCAAAGTATATTGTATTTAACAGAGATTATGAATTTGAAAAATTTCCTTTTTCTGAAAAGGATATTATTGAAACACAGTATATAAAAAACCCAAAACCTGGAGGAGAAGTACCATTTGCTCAATTGCTTTTAATTGATGATGAAAAAAGAACTTATGGAGTTTTGACTGTTCATACAGAGAACAATGTCTCCTTTGAACAATATTCCGAAATTAATGCGTATGCAAATTTTGTAGTCAAAACAAGTACAAAGTTTCTCAGGGAAAATACTAATAAACTTCTTAAAACTTTTAATCACTCTACCAAAAACATGTTGAAGGATATTAATAAGATTCTTAAGGATTTCATAAATACAAAAAATGAGAAGTTCCTTGAAGCCTTAAATACATCTTATTTGAAGGATGACGAACTTATTGATGATCTTATAAAAAGGGGAGGAAGAAAGCGGGAAGATTTCCTGGCAATAAATCGAATAAGCGAAGCTCATAGAGTCGTGAATAAGCACTTCGAGCAATTGAAAAGACGTCATAGTTATTATTCTCATTCCATCAATTCAGGGATCGAAGAAATTAAATTGACCGAATTTATTAATAAAATATTTGTCGACCAAAATTATATCGGAATTGATAATCAAACTAATGATGAAACCATTTTAGCTATAAAGGCTGTCCCAATTGAAATGGCCTTCAATGATATATTAGATAATGCAAAATATTATTCACCAGATGAATTTGTTGAGGTGAAAATTCAAGAAAAGCTGATGTACGTGGACTTTTTAATTTCAAACTCAGTTAAAGATTTCATGTCTAAAGAAAATTATGAAATTTTAGGCAAAGAAGACTTGAAAAATGGAGACGGTACAAATAGTACAGGATTATGCAATGCCTTTCAATTTATAAATGAGGATAACGAAATATCTCTCATTCCATATAAGGAGTATTCTGATAATAGAAAGTTTACTGTTAAAATTAAACTAAAGAAGAAATGAGAAAAGATTTAGGACAAATAAAAATTTTAATCATTGAGGATGAACAAGAGAAGAGAGAAGAACTTGTCGAATTGCTAAGAGATTTGGGTTTTTCTCTTCCCAATATATTTTACACCCAATATGCAGAAACTGGTATTGAGATACTAGATGACGAATTACCTGATGTAGTCTTACTCGATCTGAATATCCCATATAGTAAAGATAATATAAGTGTTAAAATTGACAACTCAAATAAGGTCATTAATGCAGTTGAGAGGTTAAATGCCCTTCGAAACCAGGACGACGACTCGACTGGAATTTTAATTATCTCCGCTAGTGTAGATGATGAAGGAATAAGAAAAAAATACAAACATACTCCCGAAGTTGTTGACTTTTTCGTAAAAGAGGATTTAGATTTAAAGCCGGAAAAGTTTAAAGATGATCTAAAGAAAAAAATCATAATTGCGATAGAAAGGGAATTCAACCGTTCAACTATTGTTGAGATAAAAGAACTTCGCAATTTGAAGTTAAAAAAGCTTCAATTAATTAACGTCGACTTATTCAGACGAATCGAGAAAGAAGTAATTGATGAGTTTGAAAAGCTTAACAATAGAAAGGTCAATGAATCCTTAATTGCAAGGGGTATAATAGGAACAGTAGGTATTATCGTAGAAGACGTAATAAACCTACTAGAAGATAAGAATGCTTTACTTCAGCCAATTGATGATTCTGATAATTTTTATTCTGTGAGAAACAGGTTGAATAAATTGACAGGAAGGGAATGGATTAGGGAAGATAATAAATTTGATCTTGCCGGATCAAAACCAATGATTTCGAGAAAGGCGGCCGACTACGCCAGGTATGCATATCAACTCAGAAGTGAAGTTTTGCATACTAAAGAGGGAGATACAGATAATAAGAAAATATTTAACACTAACAATTTTACCATATTTGATGCTTCAATATCAATAAGTTTAATCACACCATTGATTCATGAATTTATTGATTTAATGGAGAAAAAATAACCCAAGTGTAAATACACTGCACACCAAACCCATTACTTTGTAACCAAAACCTATAAAATATATTTGATATGGAAAAACAAGAAATAATTAAATGCCCCAAGTGCGGTCATGAAATCGATGTTCAGGATGTATTGTTCCACCAAGTGGAAGAGAGGCTTCAAAAAGAATTTAACTCAAAACTTGCTGAAGAAAGAACTAGGTTCGAAAACCAGGCAAAGCAATTAGATGCCGACAAAGCTGCCTTTGAGGAAACTAAAAGAAAGGAGGCTGAACTCATTCAAAGGAAGGTAGATGCAACAATAAAAGAACGTGAAAAGCAACTTGAAGCAAACCTTAAGGCTCAACTTGAAGGCGAGCATGCAGATGAATGGGCGGAACTACAAAAGGAATTGAACGAGAAATCTGAAAAATTGAAGGAGCTCAACAAAAGCAAAGCAGAAGTTGAAAGACTAAAAAGAGAAAAAGAGGAACTCAAGGAAGAAATTGAAGCAGAGGTTCAAAAACAAAAGAATGAGGAAATTGCCAAAGAAAAGGAAAAGATTCGGAAACAGGAGCAAGATAGGAATGAACTTTTTATCCTGGAACTGAAAAAACAGCTTGAAGATCAAAAGAAGCTGACAGAGGAAATGAAACGGAAGCAGGAACAAGGATCCATGCAAACACAAGGCGAAATCCAGGAACTGGCCATCGAAGACTGGCTCCGAAACAATTTCCCACTCGACACTGTCGAGGAAATTAAAAAAGGAGCCCGGGGTGGCGATTGCATCCAGGTTGTTCACACTCGTACGAAGCAAAATTGCGGATCGATCTATTACGAAAGCAAACGAACTAAGGACTTCTCACAGGGCTGGATCGAAAAGTTTAAACAGGACATTCGGGATAAAGGAGCCGACATTGGTGTGCTGGTTACTGAAGCCATGCCGACCGACATGGAACGAATGGGAATGCGGGATGGCATCTGGATTTGTTCCTACGAAGAATTCAAAGGTCTCAGTGCTGCGCTGCGAGAATCGATCATTCTGGTGAGTAATGCTGTGCAGGCGCAGGAGAACAAGGGTGATAAAATGAGCATGCTGTACGATTTTCTGACCAGCAATGAATTCCGTATGCAAATAGAAGCAATTGTTGAGGGTTTTTCACAAATGAAGAGTGACCTGGAAAGTGAAAAACGCTCTATGCAACGGATCTGGAAACAACGCGAAAAACAAATTGATAAGGTGGTAACCAATACCGTCAACATGTACGGCAGTATCAAAGGAATTGCGGGCAATGCTATCCAGCCGGTGAAAACCCTCGAACTGCCAGAAGTTGATTTTGAAGACATTGATTAAATACATGAAATGGCAAAAGGTATTTGAATTTAATGATGAAAAAATATAAATTTGGTAATTAAATAATCTGAATAACATGCCAAACGAAAATCAAGTTGAAATAATTAATCAGGGTATTGAACAGTGGAATATTTACCGTAGTAAAAATCCTTTAGCTATTATCGATTTAAGTAATTCTGATTTTTCAAGTATGGACCTATCAAGAATTAACTTGTCAAATGCAAATTTAAAAAATTCAAAATTTGCGAATGCAATTTTAGAATACGCAACCTTTAGCGGCTCAAATCTCTCTAATGCCGAATTAAAGAATTCAAAAGGATATAAAACAGACTTTAGTCACGCGAATCTTTTCGATGCTAATTTGGACAAGTCTGACCTTGTTCAAGCGATGTTTGTAAGTGGTTATCTTTATCGAACAACATTTTTAGGTGCTGATCTTTCATGGGCAAATTTTGACAAAGCAATGCTTGAAGAAACTTATTTTATTGGAGCAAATCTGACAAGAGCTTATTTATTGGGTGCACATTTTGAAGATACAGATTTTAAAAATGTTAACTTTGAAAGAGCCAACATTGAATTATTTCAATTAAAACTTGCTGGGAATCTCGAAGGGGCTACAATGTTGAATGGTGAGAAATATAATCCTGAGTGGGAGAAAAAAATATCAACTTCAGAATTTCCAGAAGGGTATAAAAAAAACTGGCACAGCTGGCTTTAAATTTCATTTTATATAAAATTAGGGGAATAATTTTCAACCAAATAATAAGTATAATTTGAAAGTCTTTATTTATTAAGTTCGTAATATTAATGCAATCGTATTAAGCATTGAACTTAACCCAAAAAATCAGCTCAATTTCAATAACCGTTCACAAAGGAATTTAAATTATTTAAAATAGGATAATCTTTAATAATTGGAGCTCATAGAATTAATTCGGCTCAAGATTTTATCCTTTAGCGTGTCAGGATGAAGCACCTTCACATTCTCACCGAAAGACAATATTTTTTGCTCCAACTCAAAATTCGGATATAAGGTTAACTGGATTACACCTCCTTCCTGATTTTGCTCCTTAAGCTTCTGTGATAGATGTATAGGTTTAGTCAATAAATATTTTAACTGTTTTGTATTTGCCCATATTTCAATAACCTGCGGTTCTCTTTCCTGATCCATTGACACTCCAATGATAGCACTTTGTAATTTTAAAAGGTGTTCCCTCTTACTTTTATCAACCATTTCTTCCGTTAAACTAATATTTTCAATGCGATCCAATCCGAAAACTGAAAAGCGGGATTCCTCTGGATGCCATCCGAGAAGAAACCATCGATTATTGTATTCCTTTATTAAATATGGGTGAATCTCAAAATTCATCACCTCATCAACATTAAAAGGCTGATAATTCAACATGATCACCTTCCTATTTTTTATGGCTTTATAAAGAGGATCTATATATTTTAGGCCCTTCACTTCGGGATTATGATCAAGCTGAATAACTTCATCACCTTCATTTTTACTCAGGGTTCCTTTGATCTTACCAACTATTAACTCAACTTCCTTTGTATGGGGAAGGGATTGAAATGGCTTTAATAGATTTAATACTTCGTTAAGGGTATCAATATCTACATCATTCAAGGGATTGTCATTAATTGAAAATTCAGGATCTTCATAGAATATTTCTCCATCTTTGCGTATAATAGGTGCTCCAAAACCCTCCGGAGGATCTTTCCTCATAATCCGAATATCATCTAAAAGTTGACGCATAGATATACCTTTATATATATCAAACTCTTCTGAAAGCTTCTCAGAAACGAATTCCTTCAGATCATCAATGGTCCATATATGGTGCTTTCTTCTGAGAGCTTGATCAATCAATCTGTAACGATAACTGGCATTTTTCCCTATTGGCATTTACATAATGTTTAGTTAGCTCTATATTGATATTTTCAGGTAAAAATATCAAAAAAAACACAAATTTTCTTGGTGTGCAGAAAGACTGCATTTCGGAGTGTAATCTTTGTTTCGAAATTAAAAAATATTGATATGCAAAATGCTGCTCACAAGGAAATAGGAATTCAAGATGAAAATAGGCTCATTTATAGCATGCAACTTAAAAGTCAAGAATGGCAGAGAAAAAGAGATCAAGTACTTTTAAGAGATAATAAGAAATGTCGAAATTGTGGTTCACAGACTAATCTGCAAATACATCACAGACAATACCACACCATTCGTTCATCAGGTAAATTCAAAAAGCCCTGGGATTACAATTTAAAATATTTAATAACCCTTTGTAATGACTGCCATGAAAAGGGTCATCAAAAATTTAGAGTACCGATATTTAAAGTTTAACCTAATAAAAACAATATTATGAATTGGCTGGATAAATTTTTCTCAAACAAAAACAATAAAAGCATGGAAACAACGAACAACCTGGACGTTATGAAAGACCTCTTCATTGATGAGACGCAACCGGTGGAAGAACCATCGATTGAAACCGCTGAAACCAATTTGGTGGTTGAATTTTTAAATCAGGATTTTTATTCGAAGGGTTATTCGGATGGATATAAAAATCACTCTTCTGAAATTATGGAGAATGTTATTAAAGGTATAAAAGCTGAGTTCAGAATATTGATTGATCGTTTGGTAGATTTGAAAAGAAAGGCCAAACAGAATGTTCTTAATATTCAGGCCGAAACAGGAAAAATAACAGAAGGACTTAATATTCAGTGTGCGAATATTATAAAAGACATAGATGAGAGTATAGAAACTCTATTGGAAGAAAAAAAGAATTCTGCACAGGATGAGGGATGGGTGATGAATGTAATTCATAAATATCGCGAAGGATATGCAAAGGGAGCCATGCGCTACCAGGAAGAGAAACTACTGGCAATCACAACAGGAATGTTTAATTAAACATTAATCGATATGTTAAAATTTAGCTGCTTTATAACTGGCGAAGATTATGAAATGCTCAGGAAAGAAACTCCTAAAAGCAAAAAGAAAGTAAATGCATTAGCCACAACCGTTATGATCCCTGTCATGATGTGGTTTGTCAATGGATATTTGCTCATGTACCATATTTTGGAATCCAGCAGGCTTATTTCATTAATAACAGCCTTGTTTTGTGCTATTTTGATTTTTTTGGTGGAGCGAAATATTGTTATGTCGAAAGGTAAACTAGCTTTTATTATGCGTATCCTTCTTGGTGCTGTCATTGCCTTTTTAGGTTCAATAAGTCTTGATGAAGTTGTTTTTAAAAAGGACATTGATCAGCAAATGGCACAAAATAAACTTACTGCAATATACACTGAGAAAGATAATATTAACTCTCAATACGAATCCCAGCGAAACTTATTGATGGATGATATAAATAAAAAGTATGAGGTGTGGAACAATGCATTGGAATCAGCTAAAAAAGAAGCAGATGGTACAGGCGGTAGCGGACAGTCAGGTGTGCACGGTATAACTAGATTAAAGCTGCAAATAGCCCAGAACAAAGAGGCTGATTATTTAAAACAACAGGAAAATCTGAAACAATTGGACGTGAAGATTGAAGATGAAAAAGAAAAAGCTGTAAAAAAGGTTGAGGCAAATTTTGCCAATAATGCATTACTTCAAAGAATAAAAGCAATGTTTGCCTTAATCAAATCTGATGGTTGGATGCAATTTATTTATATCCTGTTTACTGCATTTTTGTTTTTCTTGGAATTCATTGTCGTGATCACAAAAATATCATGGTCTGAAACAAATTATGAGCGAAAAGTAGAACTAATAGAGCAAATAGGACAGAAGAGAATGGCAAAGTTTTATATAGATGATGCAAATCGATTTGAGACAGGAACAGTTTATCCAATGCACAGTGTGGCAAGGACCGCATTAAAAAAAGTATCCAGCTCATCATTTTTATTTTAATAATTAAAATATATTTTCACAGAAATTTTAAATTTGTTCATTGAGATGCTTGCAGGAAAAGATTTAAACTGTGCTGTGTTACATGGTGCAATTAAAAATGGTCTTCATTCATAGCTTCGCTAATAATAGTGGATATCCAAGATATTCATGATTCTAATGATAGTGAAGTAATGAGTATTTTGAACATACTAAAGGTAATTATTTTACTAGTGAATTATTTCTTTAGTTGTGTGTGAAAATCACTGTAAGCATCTTTTTTTTATGGATTTAATTGAATACATATCGGTAAAACCATTTAAATCTTTAAGTTCGCTCAAAGATTTGTCTAATTATGTCAATGAATTAGAAACCCATTTAGCTTCACAGAACTTAAATAAGAATTTGCTTTTATCAGAAAGAAGATTACGATATATCTATGCCCAAAGAAATACACTGTATAGAAGTTTTGAGATTGCAAAAAAAAGTGGGAAAAAGAGAATTATTGATGCTCCAAATTTTCAATTAAAAAAAATACAAGGATCGTTAGCACTAATACTAAGTAGTCAATATGAACTGTATATTGATAGTATAGTAGCTCATGGATTCAGAAAGGGGAAAAGTATTATTTCTAATGCCTCGCCTCATATTTCTAAAAAGTACGTTTTAAATGTCGATATCAAAGATTTCTTTCCAACAATTCATTTTGGGCGGGTTAAAAGTGTACTAAAATTATCACCTTATTTTTTTCAGGAGAAAATGGCACATATTATTGCAAATCTATGTGTTAAAGACGGGAAATTGCCTCAAGGTGCGCCAACCTCACCCGTATTAACAAATATTATATGTTGGAGGTTGGACCATAATCTTTATAATTTGGCAAAAGAAAAAGGTTGCGAATTCACACGATATGCGGATGATATGACTTTTTCTTCAAACGAAAACGTATTTAATGGTAATTTTTTTAAAGAAATGAATAAGATTGTGAAAAATGAAGGATTTCGTTTCAATATTCCAAAAACAAGGTTGATTTTTCAATCCGGGCGACAGGAGGTTACAGGAATTATCGTAAACGAAAAATTAAATCTAAGCAGAATAAAAATTAATGAAATAAGAGCCGCATTAAATAATTGGGATAAAAAAGGTATTGATGAATGTCAATTGGACTTTGTGCAAAAATATAAGGGAAAACCAAATGTTGATTTTCGCGATTGGTTATGGGGTAAATTAATATATTTGAAAATGGTAAGGGGTGAAGAAGATCTTCTTACAATCAAATATATGGATCAATATATCCAGCTTATTAAAAGGAAATCTTAAAGGAAACAAACAAAATATCTCAAATGTGAATAAAAAGGAATTACTTGAAAGCCTCAAAAATGCAACTGAAGAAATAAACAAAAATTCTAAACGGAAAAAAATGAAAAGTAATGAGAGCTTTGATGTGGATAGTTTTATTTTCGTTAAATCTAACCCAACAATTGAACTCAACTCCTCTTCAAAAGCCAATTCATTTTATGGTAGCATAGCAAATGATAGATTAAAACAGGAATTAATTCAGGACTTTATCGAGATGGAGCTTTCGTACTTGCGTCATGAATATTTGGAGTTTTCCAGGAGAATAGAAAAACAGATTGAAGCTCTTGTAAATTTTATTTTTCTTACAAAAATAAGATCGAAGTTAGAAGATGATATTTTCAATATGAAAGCTATGAATAAAGGTGAAGTTTTTAAACTTGGTGAATGTGTATTAAGTCCTAACGCATGGCAAAATGCAAATCAAAAAAAAACCATTGATATTAAATACCTCTCCCTTGGTGTGAAGCTTTCAATCTACTACTTTTACTTTATTAATAGGACAACAAACAATGGCTATGCTTATGCTTTTAATCCGGACTTTCCTCTAATGAATAGAATTACCGCTGCCAGAATTACTGCCAGTCATGGATGGGTCGAGCTAACCCATGAACAAAAGCAAAATGTTCAGGAAATCGAAGAAAACACAACTAAATTCTATTTCGATTGTTTCGGATTACTTTCTAAAATTAGATTTGCACCAGGTGCTCAGCAATATCTGCAATAAATTTAGCTAATGCAAAAAGGCTTCATTAATAGATATTATTTTTGGTTCTGATTCAAAACAATTCATTTATTATGGCTAAGGAAAACAATCTTGATAAATTGTCGGCAATAGAAGAGATCAACACCAAGATATGGTCTGTTTTTGAAGTTCTCAGAATCGAACCCATTGTTCCAGATGATTATTATGTCATTCTTCTTTTACTGTCAGCCCAAAAAGATGATTTGCTTGCCATAGATTTTTTATCAGATAAAAAAGATCCAAAGCCTGTTATTATTGAAAAAATTAATAATGATAATAAATTATTTGCTGAATATAAACCAATCTTAGAAGTTTTTAAGCCAATTTTAAAACGAATTAGCGACCAAGCTCTGGTTAAAATCATTACAATTTTAGGTTCACTTAACCAAAAAATACTTGCCAAAAATTTCCCGGATATTTTTGATAGAGTTTTATATCGTATTTCAGAATCTCAAGGGAAACTAGGTGGTGAATTTATACAACCCGTTGAATTGACACGCTTTATTTGCGCTCTAGCTAATGTGCCAGAAAATTCCCGGGTATTTAATCCTTTTGCGGGATTAGCATCTTTTGGGGTATATCTCGACCAGGGGCAGGAATATTTTGGTCAAGAAATAAATCAAAAAACCTGGGCTTTAGGCACTTTACGAATAATGGCTTATGATAGGCCCGGCGTATCTGAATATATTTTTGATGACTCAATATTGCATTGGCCAGATCATTCAGAAAAGTTCGATCTGATCCTCGCAAATCCACCTTATGGGATGCGTTTAAATCAGAAATATCGGGAGATTGAACCAGATATGAGATCAATAGAACAATTTCTGATTGAAAAAGGTACAAATTCATTAAATGAGAAAGGGAAACTGATTGCTTTATTGCCGCAAGGGATTCTTTTCAGAGGTATGTCCGAACAACGATTAAGACAACAGCTTATTGAAGAAGATTTAATAGATACCGTTGTTTCACTTCCTGGTGGACTACTTCTAAATACAGGAATCCCTTTGGTAGTTATTGTTATAGACAAAGACAAAAAAATGCCGGGGAAAGTTCGTTTTGTTGATGCAAAAAAGTTTGTTGAATCAAAGAGTCCGAGAGAAAAAGTTTTAAATGACTATAGATTGAGCAGTATTGTAAATGGGAGTAATAAAGATTCCGATACTATTAAGATTATCGATATCGAGCAAATTAGAGAGTTTGATTACTATCTAAATGTTTCCAGATATTTTCAGAAACAAATTGAAGGGATTAGACTAAAAGAGATGGTTGAAAATGTACGAGGAAGAAGAAATGATTTTCCAGAGGAAGGAAAGATGATTCGTATTGGGGACCTCAAAGATGACAAGGTCGATTTCAAGCTCAACTTATCTGAAGTTGAAGATACAAAATTAACCAGGCCACATTTAAGATTAATCGATGAATCCTGTCTTTTACTTGCAACTCGCTGGAAAACAATAAAACCTACTTTTTTTGAATTTCAAGATAAACCTATTTTTCTGAATCCTGACATAGTATCTTTAAAGGTTAATGAAGCGATTGTTGATACCGCATATCTTGTTAATGAACTTCATTCCGACTATGTGCAGGAGCAGCTGGATTCATATAGATTGGGAACCACAATTCCTTTTATAAGAAGAGAGGATCTACATGAGGTTATTATAAAAGTACCCTCATTAATTGATCAGCAACGATCCATAGACCTGCAAAAAGCAAAGATGAAAGGCATCATAGAACTTTCTGATAGGATTAAAAACCTTCAAAAAGAGCGTAATGCCCTTGCTCATGGAATGATAACCAGTCAATTCAATGAGTTTGCATCTTTAAAGCACACCTTGGGAAGACCAAGGCAGAATATTTTGGATTGGACAGACAACCTGATCCATTTTTTGAGTGAGAAACATGAAGGATTTGACAAATTAAATAATGCATTCCAAGAGTTCTACGAATCAGATATCCTTTCAGCCCTGCAAGAAATAAAACGTGATGTTAATTTTATAACTGAAGTACTTGAAAAAGGAGAAAACGGATTTTTAGTTGAAGAATTTGATAAAACCTTTATTTCATTAACGGAAATCAACAATCTTATTGCAGAACTCTCAAGTATTAGTTTCAACTTCAAATTGAAGAAATTTCTGTTGAAAGGAGAAAAGATGAAGGAGAGAGGGATTCAGGGGAATAAAATACTTTTAAAGACGCTTATTGATAACCTTTTAACAAACGCACACAAATATGGGTTTGACCTGAAAAGAGAAGGAAATGAAGTAATTATTGAACTTAAAGAAGTAGAGGATTTCCTTTCCATGGAAGTACGTAATAATGGTAAACCATTTCCTAAAAACTTAGACCGAGAAAAATTTATCACAAAGTATTCTACGGCAGACGTAGAATCGGGAACAGGTTTAGGAGGATACGATATTCATCGAATTGCAATCGAATTTAACAACCCAGACTGGGAATTAAACCTAAATATGGACCCAATATACCCTGTAAAATTCAAATTTCAATTTCCGATAAAATTGGTTAATTAATATGAAAGATTTCTTTTATAATATACTTTGGATAGATGATGAGCATGAGACTTTAAGTGGCACAAAAGGACGAGCAAAGAGAAATGGAATAAACCTAATCCCATTCAAATCCTTGAACGGAGGAATGAGTGAATTGGAGCGTAATTACCCTTTTTATGATGGAGTTTTGCTTGATGCAAGATTTTTTGAAAACGAAAATGATATAAAGGGATCAGAGGACGATGATTTCATTCATAGAGCGAAAGAACAATTGCTACAGTTAAAAAAGAAGTTTGAGGTGTTTGTGCTGACAGGCCAGGTTGAAGCATATGATGACAGAACCTTTAATAATGCCTTTACAAGCGTTTATAAAAAAGGGAGTGACGAAGAAATAGACCGACTTTTTGCAGATATTAAAAAGGCCGCTGACTGTCAGGAGGATACACAGTTAAGATGTTCCTACAAGCGTGTTTTCGATGTTTGCACTGAAAAATACATTGGTGAATTTGCAGGACAAGATATCTTATATCTATTGAAAATTAACAATGAATCAGAGATAAGTAAAAATCTAACCCCGATACGAGATATTGTTCAAGATCTGTTTTCTGCTTTTCAAAAGTTTAATTTGCTTCCACTGGAATTTATAACACCGACAGTTGCACTTAATGAAAGTAGCAAATTCCTTGCAGGTAAATCGGCGGATGGATCATATTTTATTGAAAAAGGGTTCAAACATTTAGATGAAACTCATCTACCCAAGCAAATAGCATATTATTTGAAAAGTATATTAGCAACTACTCAACCTGGATCTCACCGGACAGAGATAGATAATCATATCCGAACTGTCAATACACATTACTTGATGAAAAGTATGTTATTCCAATTAATGGATGTTTTGGTATGGTTTAAAATGTATGTGGATTCAAATCCAAAAACTGGAAATTGGGAAAGGATTGAATCATCAATAGCAATAAAAGAATCTGCGTCGATTAATTTAATTAAAGGCAAAGTAATTGAGAAAGAAAGTCTTGCTCGAAGAGGAAAGGATTTTGCATTTTTTAAACCTGAAACTTTAGGTGACAACGTTCTTATCCCTTCCCATTTGGTTAGTAGTCACTCATTGCTGGATGAAATGACAATTCATGTCGAGATTGAAGAGTACATTGATAATCGTAGTGGAGGTTTGAAAACAAGAGTTAAACGAATCGAGATTTGATTTTAATGAAAAAAATTACCCAATCCCAACTCGAACAATACCTCGCCAAAGCCGCCTGGATTCTGAAAGGTCCTGTGGACGCATCAGATTTCAAGGTGTATATTTTTCCGCTATTGTTTTTTAAAAGGATTTCGGATGTTTATGATGAAGAATTTACGCTTGCACTGGAGGAATCGAAAGGTGATACCGAATATGCTTCGCTACCGGAATTTCATCGGTTTATTATTCCGGAAGGATGTCACTGGAAGGATGTCAGGGAAACGACGGTCAATGTCGGGCTGGCCATTGAAAAGGCTTTTCGGGAGATTGAAAAGGCAAATCAACATTATTTGTATGGTATTTTCGGAGATGCCCAGTGGTCGAACAAAAATAAACTTCCCGATTCTTTATTGATCAACCTGATCGAACACTTTTCTCAATACAATCTCTCTAATTCCAATGTTGAACCGGATATACTTGGTCAGGCTTACGAATACCTGATCAAACAATTTGCCGACCTGACCAATAAAAAAGCAGGTGAATTTTATACCCCGCGTTCGGTGGTTCATCTGATGGGATTGATCATGGATGTGAAAGAAGGGGAGACGGTTTATGATCCGGCTTGCGGAACCGGTGGCATGCTGCTCGAATCGATCAATCAGATCAAAGAAAAGGGAGGTGACTACCGGACCCTGAAATTATACGGTCAGGAAAAGAATCTGACCTCTTCATCTATAGCGCGAATGAACATGTTCCTGCATGGATTGGAGGATTTTATCATTGTCAGGGATGACACACTGCGGAATCCGGCTTTTTTCGAAGGGGATGAATTGCAGCAATTCGATTGTGTGATCGCTAATCCTCCTTTTTCATTAAAAGAATGGGGTGCCGACCTGTGGACCAATGATCCGTTCGGACGGAATTTCGCGGGATTACCTCCCAAAGGAAACGGTGATATGGCCTGGGTGCAGCACATGATAAAATCGATGAGACCGGATACAGGACGGATGGCTGTGGTTTTACCTCATGGAGTTCTGTTTAGAAAAGGTGCCGAAGGCAAGATACGAGAGCATTTGATTAAAGCCGATCTGCTGGAAGCAGTGATAGGACTTGGCCCCAATATCTTTTACGGAACACCACTTGCTGCCTGTGTTCTTATTTTCAGAAAAGTTAAAAACCCTGAAAAGAAAGGAAAAGTATTGTTTATTGATTCTTCGGAACAAATAAGGACCGGCCGGGCACAAAACTTCCTGGAAAAGGAACATGTTGACAAAATCTTTGAATGGTATTTAAATTTCGAAAATGTTGAGAATTATGTTCATGTTGCCCGGCTGAGCGAAATTGAAGAAAACGATTTTAACCTCAATATTCCACTATATGTTGAAAAGATCATTGAAGATGATTTACCAACAGTAGATGAAGCTATCATTGACTTAAAAGAGGCATGGAATAAAAGTCAGGAAGCGGAAGATATATTTCGCAATGTTTTGAGTAAATTTTTAAGTTTGAAGGATGAATCCTGATCAGATCAACAAAATATTGGCTACGGGGGAAGGGACCCGCATTGAGTTCAAAGAATCACGCACAAAAGTTCCGTCTGATCTTTACGACACGATAGTAAGCTTCAGCAATACCGAAGGTGGTATCATTATTCTGGGAGCAGATGATGATGGAAATGTGAAAGGAGTGAATCCGGATAACGTTCTATCTATAAAAAAAAACATTGTTACTGCCTTAAATGACAGAGATTGTATAAATCCGCCAGTAGTGGTTTCTCCGGTAGAAATAGATCACCCCGAAGGCAACCTTATCATTCTTCAAATCCCGGTCAGTTCAGTGGTGCATACTCATGCCGGAAGAATTTTTTGGAGAGACGCTGATGCTGACCTCGATATTTCAAATAATCAGGATCGAATTGCCGATTTATTTCTGAGGAAAAGACATGCTTTTTCCGAATCGGAGATTTATCCATACCTTGCAATGGAAGATTTACGTGAAGATTTGTTTGACAGAGCCCGATCCATCATCAGGGGATATCAACCGATGCATCCATGGGTGTCCGCTTCAAATGAGCAAATACTAAAAGAATCTTCATTGTACCGGCAGGAATTTCAAACGGGTAAAGAAGGGTTGACACTGGCTGCTGCTTTGATCTTTGGAAAAGATACAACTATCCATAATATAGTACCTGCCTATAAAATTGATGCAATACTGCGTGTTAATAATATTGACAGATACGATGATCGGTTATTGCTTCGCACAAATCTGATTGAATCCTATGTACAATTAATGGAATTTATCCGGAAACACCTCGATGAAAAATTTTTTATGGAAGATGGGCAGCGTAAAGACCTTCGTGAACTGATCTTTCGGGAGGTAATAAGCAATATGATTGTGCATCGGGAATATACAAGTCCTTTGTCGTCTGAGCTGATTATTTATAGTAACAGGGTGGTCGCGACAAATCCAAATATTCCGAAGTTTTCCGGTCCGATAGATCCCAATAGTTTTAATCCCTATCCGAAAAATCCAAATATCAGGAAATTCTTTTCCGCTTTTGGATGGGCCGATGAATTGGGTTCCGGTATCCGCAATACCAATAAGTATCTTCCCTTTTATGTTCTTGATGCTAAACCTGCGTTTATCGAAGGCGGTACGTTTATAACAGAAATCCCCCTGGTTCATCTTAATTTGAGTGTGTTTCGACAGGAGATCATAAACTGGTTCGGTTTTCCCGAAACACTGAATGATTATTTTGAAAGTAATTTATCAAAACTTCCGCTGGATGTGGATTTGGAAAATTATTCATGGAAGGATATGATATTACATTTGGTACCAGGTTGGAACGATAAAGGTACCAGGCTGGAACCGCTGGACTGGCCTAAAAATCAGGTTTTTGAAGTTGAAGACATAAAAAAGGTACCAGGCTGGGATAGAAATGGTACCAAGTTGCTTCACAAAAAGATTCGGTATCTTATTCGTATTTTGCTATTGACATTGGAACCAGTTTCCCTTGAAAAATTAATGGGTTGGATTGACTACGCAAACCGAAAAACATTTCGTGAAAATTATTTACTGCCATTGCAACAGGTTGAGTTTATACGAATGACCAAACCTGATACACCACAGGCACCGGACCAAAAGTATGTGATAACTGAAAAAGGAAAAAGATTTATAACCGGAGTAAAATTTTAAATAATCTTAAAAAATTACATATGGCCTACGAAGCACCAATTACCGTAAAAAAAACAATCGACAACATTCGGAAAAAACATTATGTTTTACCTTCTATTCAAAGAGAATTTGTTTGGAATACTGAACAAATTGAAAAACTGTTTGATTCCTTAATGAGGGATTATCCAATCAGTACCTTCTTATTCTGGAAGGTTGAGAAAACAAGAATCAAAGATTTTCAGTTCTATGAGTTCCTAAAACATTACCATGAAAAAAATGCAAAACATAACAGTAAAGCAGATTTGAGCCAGGAAGAAGATGTCATTGCCATATTGGATGGTCAACAAAGAATGACATCGTTATATATTGCATTGACAGGTACACATGCTAAAAAACTGCCTTACTATGCATGGAACAATCCACATGCCTTCCCCAAAAAGAAACTCTACCTCAACCTTTTAAAAAAATCAGATGATATTGAATTGGAATATGATTTCAGATTCCTTACGGCAGAGGAAGCTGTTCATACTGAAACTGATTTTTGGTTTGAATGTGGAAAAGTCCTTGAATTCACAGATTTGAGCAAGGTAATGGAATATTTGATGTTGAATGGTTTAATGGATACTTCAAAATTTACTGAAGAGCAGTCGAAGTTTGCATTAAATACCATTAATCAGTTTTTTAATGCAATTAATCAGGAAAAGCCAATTAGCTTCTTTCTTGAAGAAGGAGAAGAACTGGATAAAGTGCTGCAAATTTTTATCCGTATTAACAGTGGTGGCACCAAGCTGAGTTACTCGGACTTACTTTTATCTATTGCCACTGCCCAATGGAAAGAAAAAGATGCACGTGAGGTAATTCATGAATTTGTGGATGAAATAAATAAAATTGGAGATGGATTCGACTTCAACAAAGATTTTGTTCTTAAAGCATGTTTGGTTCTGGCAGATTTTAATGATATAAAATTTAAGGTGGATAATTTCACCAAAGAAAATATGAAGATCATTGAAAGGAACTGGGATGAAGTTGCTGCAGCACTAAGAGTCACAGTTGAGCTGGTTGCCAAATATGGATACAATGGTTATAGTTTAACTGCCGCAAATGCACTAATACCAATTGCCTACTTCATTTATAAGAATGACCTGGTTGATAAAATATTACATGCTGCTTCCAGAGATCAGGACCGTAAATCAATAATTGAGTGGCTCGCAAGGGTTTTACTCAGAGGTACTTTTGGTGGTACTCCGGATGCCATTTATCCGGTTATGAGGAATCTGATCAATCAAAATCCGGATCGATGGCCGCTTCCCGAAATTATTTCCCATTATCGTGGCAAAAGAAAAACAATTTCGTTCTCAGAAGACGATATTGAAAGTATTCTGGACCTGCAATATGGAACAAAAAGAACCTACAGTGCGCTGGCCTTGCTTTATTCATCTCTGAACTTCTCATTTAAATATCACCAGGATCATATCCATCCAAAGTCATTTTTCAACAAACGCAACCTTATTGCTGAGGGAATCACAAATGATGACTTAAGGTATCAATTTATGGATCGATACAACAAACTGGCAAATTTGCAATTATTGCAGGCTACAACGAACATAGAGAAAAAGGATCGCCATTTTGAAGATTGGCTAAACGAGGTTTACCCAAACGAGGCCGATAAAAGAACCTTTTTATCCCAAAATCACATTAAAGGTGACTCTTCGCTTAAGTTTGAAGATTTCGTAGAGTTTTACGACAAAAGGCGGGAGACAATCAAAAACAAACTAATGGGTATTCTAAATGTGAAAGCCGGTGAAGAATTGGCAATAGATTCAGAATAATTGAATTTACGACAATGAAAAAGACGACATTGGAAAACAGACCAATTGCCGAAAAGCTAGGATTTTATTTTAATCCTCAGGAATATTCCCTTGATGGATGGGGAGAAGTAGATTTTTTCAGTTACAAGGATGGCATTCTCATTCTCCTGGAAATTGAGAAGGGACAGAAACATCCCAATACAAATGTTCTGAAAGTATGGCCCTATTTGGCAGAAAATCCGGAAAAGAAAATTTTATTAATCCAATTAATCAGGCCAGAAAACAACGCTCCTGGTAACAGGATAAGGCTCTGCAAATTTACAGGGAAAAAGCTGGAAGAAATGTTTTCAGGCCGGTTTAGTTATTTATTTTATCACTGGCATCCGGATATTCTATCTGAATTGAAAATACGTATCGAGGAAAAATTGAAAAAATTCTTATGACCCAACAACAATTAGAAAAATACCTCTGGGGTGCAGCCACTTATTTGCGCGGGCATATCGATGCGGGCGATTACAAGCAATACATCTTCCCGTTGCTGTTTTTCAAACGGATCTGTGATGTGTATGACGAAGAGTTTGAGCTGGCGATGAAGGAGAGCGGCGGCGACCTGGAATATGCTGCTTTTGAGGAGAACCATCGTTTCCAGATACCGAAGGGGGCGCATTGGGAAAATGTGCGGGAAGTAACGGTGAATGTGGGCATGGCCATTCAATCGGCGATGCGGACCATTGAAAAAGCCAATCCCGAAACCCTGTTCGGTATTTTCGGGGATGCCTCCTGGACCAACAAAGACCGGCTGAGCGATGCCACTCTCATCAACCTGATGGAGCATTTCTCCCAGCACAAGCTGAACATCAACAACGTGCCCGATGATCAGTTAGGTAATGGCTATGAATACCTGATCAAGCAGTTTGCCGACGACAGCGGACACACGGCTGCCGAGTTTTACACCAACCGCACCGTGGTAAAGCTGATGACCCTGATCATGGACCCGCAACCCGGCGAAACGGTATACGATCCCACCTGCGGCTCGGGCGGTTTGCTGCTCAATTGTGCCCTGCACCTGAAAGAACAGGGGAAGGAATACCGTACCCTCAAACTGTACGGACAGGAGATCAACCTGATCACCTCGGCCATTGCCCGGATGAACATGTTTTTGCATGGCATCGAGGAGTTTCAGATCGTGCGGGGCAATACGCTGAGCGAACCGGCTTTTCTGGAAAACGATGAACTGAAAACCTTCCATGTGATCCTGGCCAACCCGCCTTACAGCATCAAATCGTGGGACCGGAAGATGTTTGAGGACGATCCCTGGGGAAGAAATATCTGGGGCACACCTCCTGAAGGACGGGCCGACTATGCGTTCCAGCAGCATATCCAGAAAAGCCTTGATCCCGAAAACGGAAGATCGATTACCCTTTGGCCGCACGGTGTTTTGTTCCGGGATGCGGAAGCCGCTATGCGCCGGAAAATGGTGGAAAGTGATGTGGTGGAGTGTGTGATCGGACTTGGACCCAACCTGTTTTACAATTCCCCGATGGAGGCTTGTTTACTGATTACCAATAATGCCAAATCTGCAAACAGGAAAGGTCAGATACTCATTATTAACGCATTAAAGGAAGTTCGGCAGGATAAAAGTATTGCTTTTCTTGAAGAAGAACACATCCGAAAGATTCATAAAGCGTTTCGGGATTACGAGGATATTGAAGGTTTCTGTCGGGTTGTGAGCACACAAGAGGTATTGGATCAGGGCGGGAATTTAAATATACCGATGTACGTAAGTAATGTTGAAAACCACCAGGATTCAAAAACCTTTGATCAAACATTGGATGAATGGCATAAAAGCTCAGAGAAATTGAAAGAAAGTATGAATAACCTTTTCGAAATACTTGAAGATAAATGAGAGTGGATTCAGTCAGCAAAAAAATAAAATTGAAGAATATTGATAAGGCTGAATGGCAGAAGTTCAGGTTTGATGAAATAGCTTACAATATCAATGAGCGGGTGGAGCCACTGGATACCGATTTGGAAATATATGTCGGATTGGAGCATTTGGATCCTGAATCAATACATATTAAACGTTTTGGAAAGCGGGAAGATGTTAAAGGAACCAAACTGAGGGTACGACCAGGTGATGTAATTTTTGGCAGAAGGCGTGCATACCAGCGGAAAGCTGCCCTGGCAGAGTTTGATGGTTTCTGTTCAGCCCATGCAATGGTGCTCAGGGCTAATCCTGATGTTATCGATCCGAATTTATTTCCCTTTTTCCTGCATTCAGATACATTCATGCATAAAGCAATTGATATTTCTGTGGGGTCACTTTCACCCACCATTAATTGGGGAACCATGAAGAAACAGGAATTCCTCCTCCCACCCAAAGAGCAGCAAGCCCAACTGGCTGAGTTGCTTTGGGCGATGAATGAGGTGGTGGAGAGGGAGTTTATTTTAAAAGAAAAACTTGAAATTGGGTTAGATGCAAGCATTGAAAACGAAATTCATGGATTGAGTATTAAAAATAAGACTATTAAAGAGGTAATAGCTGAATTAGCTGAAGAAGCAAATGTTGTGAGTTTAGGATCACTTGGTGATTTTTATAAAGGAAAAGGAATATCAAAAGCCGATGTTGTTGAAAATGGATATCCATGTGTAAGGTATGGCGAATTGTACACAAGACACTTTAGGATTATCAGGAAATTTCATTCATTTATTGATCAAAATTTAGCGAATAGAAGTTCTCAATTAAAAACGAATGACGTTGTTTTTGCAGGTTCGGGAGAGACAATTACCGAAATAGGGCAATCAGCCGCGTTCACCGGGGATGAAATAGCTTTTGCAGGAAGTGATACTATTATCTTCAGACCACATGAGATGGATGGAGGATATTTAGGTTACCTTATGAATTCTCAACTTGTTCGGCAACAGCTAAATAAATATGGAACAGGAGCTACAGTGATGCATATTTATCCATCCGAATTAAGAAAAATAAAAATTCCACTAATTGATTTCGAGAAGCAGGAAAAAATAGGTATGAAATTAGAATCATTAGCAAAAACGATTGCTCTAGTCGATTCAAAAATTAATGATTCCAAAGCTTTGCAAAAGAGTTTGATTAATCAGATATTTTAACAAATGGCAGATATCAGCAACATTCACGAGAAAGTGTTTGATTTTCTTTATGGTTTACATCAAAAGGAAAAAAGAAAAAACAAAGAATTTCACTTTTCACTCCGAAAATCAAATCGATATGAGCGATTAGAGAAGGGATACTGGTTTCATGGAAATGAAGGGTATCTTGCACTTTCTTTTTGGTCTGGATTTGATTATGCTAACAAAACGCCAAATTTATCATTCATAATTTTTCCAGATGGAGAAAGTATGTTTGAGGTGGTTGCCAGGGACTACGATATTAAACTCGAATTCATAGAGAAGTATATAATTGCAGAATTCTGGAGTTTTAAACCACATGGTCATTCAAGGTATCAACGATATAATAAAACGAATGACTATATGAAGGAATTGGAGAAATTTATTTCATTTGAGAAAAGGAGGATTGATATAATAATATTGGAAAATGAGTTCATTTTCTCAAATTCGAAAAAGAGGGAAAAAATAGGTTTTATTTCAAAGTCAGAATTTAATTTTAATGTCAAAAGAACATTGAACTGGAGAGAGAAAATTATTGAAGGAGTGCCCTATTCAATAAAAATTGCTCTTGACAAATTAAAAATTGAAAAATTCGGTCCAATTGAAAAATTGGAATATAAATTTCCTGAAAACAGGCCACATTTCATATTTATTACAGGAGAAAATGGAGGAGGAAAAACATCTTTATTACGAGCAATTACATTAGCATTTACAAATTCACATGATTTTATGGTGGATAGAAAAGACGGTAATGATTATGGTGTGGAACTTTCAATTCACTGGGGAAAAAGAAGAAAAACAAATAACGCTCATAATTTTAGTTCAAATAAGGAGGATGAATTATTGTATAATGGATTTGCAGCCTATGGTCCTCATCGATTAGTGAGTACTGAAAGAATCGGAGATTATGATGAATTCAAATCGAACCTGTCTTATAATATTTTCAATGATGATGGAATATTATTCGATGTCTGGAACAAGATTGGTGAATGGAATGATAAAAAAAATACTAACAGGCTTTTTAAAAGAATGGACTCTATCCGGGAAACCCTTCACGACCTAAATGAAAAATTGAATAACATTTACTTTCCTGGGGAATATCAAAATAATGAAAATACTCTATACGAAGAAAATGATAACGATGGTGAAAAGTTTCCACCAGTGGTATTTAAAGAATTGGCTTCTGGCATAAGAAGTATTATTGGAATGTTTGGGGATATGATGATCCGGTTATTTGATCAGCAACCAGATTCAGAAGATGTTGCAGATCTGACCGGCGTTGTATTAATAGATGAAGTTGATTTACATTTACATCCCAGGCTTCAAAAAAAGCTTATTGAACAATTGGATGCAACATTTCCTAAAATTCAGTTTGTTATATCTACCCATAGTCCTATACCCTTTCTTGGAGCACCAAAAGATTCAGCGATAATAAGGGTAATCCGAGAAAAGGATACGGAAGTTACCCTACAAAATTTAGACAATATAGATTTCTCCAATTTGCTTCCAAATACAATCTTAAGTTCTCCCATATTTGGATTTCATGAATTATTTCCTATTTCACATGATCCTCAGACAAAAATCAGAACAGAAACTCGATTTAATGAAGTAATAAAAAATAAAGAGTTAAAAGATAAGGTAAGAGAGATTGCTGCTAAATTAAATGAAAAAAGATGATACATATTTATAAGAATTTCAATAGTCTAGTAGCAAGAAACCACCTTGAGTCTGCAAATTACAGATTGGATGTGCAAAATTCTGTAAATAATCGAAAGGGCCAATATAATAGCTCAAGATATGGCCACGAAGTTGTGCGTACAGAACTTCAGCAAATTTATCATGATAAGTGTTGTTATTGCGAATCAAAAATCCCTCCAGTTGCTACTCCCCAAATTGAGCATTTTAGGCCAAAAGCAAAGATAACAGGAGTAAATGATAATGGATACTATTGGCTTGGTTATGAATGGTCTAATTTGTTGATGGTCTGTCCGGCATGTAATGGAATTAAAAGTTCAAAATTCCCCTTACATATAAATAATCGTATTGTTAATCATCCAACTACTAATGGCGGTAATTTAGACTACACTCTATTTTCTTTGACTTCAGGGTATTTGAAAAATGAAAGGCCATTGATAATTAACCCAGAAGTTCTCTATCCTGAAAAGTTGATGTATATTGATTATTTCTGTAAATTAAATCCAATAAAAGGAAATCGTTATGCTGTTACAACTATTCGGGAATTAAAGTTAAACCGGGATGCCCTAATTGCTGCAAGACAAAAAATAGTAGATGATGTTATTATTAGAATCGAAGAACAAATTGTTATTAAATTTGAAGAAAACACAACCAATAACCAATTCAAAAGACAACTAAATATTATTTTTAAAGATATTGTGAAGAGAATGAGCCCAACCGAAGAATATACTTTGCTTGGGATAAATATGGTTATGAGTTTTGATGAATTAATACTTGAAGATATTGATCCATATTTTCATGATACCATCATGGATTATTTTATTGAGTTTCTGGATAATATTGATTAATAAAGAGTTTATTTATATGAATTTAGGATAAAAATAATTTGGAAGATAATTTCATTTAATGATTCAAAAAGTAATTAGACATAGTTTGCCATCGCGGATCATCTACCATTTAAAACTTGGTAAAGATGATGCTGGTAGTTCAATCATTTCTAGAAAATTCTTCGAGGGTATTTCGCTATTAAAATTTAAGTCCCCTGTAACAAAAAAGTCACCTAAGATCTACCTGATCAAACACAAAGATGAAATAGTTTATGTAGGTTTTACCACCGATTCCATTTCAAATCGCTTACGAACCGGCCTGGCACCGGGCAGATATATTAAAGATGATATTGATCCTTCAGAAGGTTCTCATGGCTATCATGGTTATAAATGGAAAGTACTGGAGGAAGTGGATTTGTATGTCTGGGTTTTTGAGGGAATTGAGTTGCCAAAGGAGAAGGAAAAGCTGGACCCAGTCAAACAGATGTTTGAAAACATAGAAGCGGAAATGGTTTTTCAGATCAAACAGCAAACCGGCAGGTGGCCGAAATATCAAAGCGAGATACACTTTTATTCGCTGTTTGATGGGCATGAGCTTTATAGTTCAATACGCTATTTTGGCATGAATGAAAAGGAAATAGCTTTAAAAATATTACATGATTTATTATAAGTTTTTTAACAAGAATAAATATTTAAAATAAATGGAATTAAACCAGAATAGTAGTCAAATCGATAATGAGGTTCAAGATGCGCGAAATAATCAGCGTTTATCAATACCTGCAAAAAGACTACAAGAAAAACTTCGACCAATCACTAGTAGATTTGAAGATTTTCAGAAAAGGTGGTTCTGGGAATTGTTGCAAAATGCAAGTGACTATAATGACGAAGTTAGTGTTCAACTCGAATTATTTGATGATAGAATTGTTTTTAAACATAACGGTCTACCATTCAGACCTGTGGATGTTGAGAATTTAATAGCTCCGGATTCAGGAAAGGATGATGCAGAACTGAAGAATATAGAGTTAATAGGAAGATTTGGTTCAGGCTTTATTTCTACCCATATACTTTCATCCAAAGTGCGCATTGAAGGAATAATAAAAGGTAAACGAGTTGAGGGGAAATACTACAAGTTTAAGTTTGATTTAAACCGCAATCATTTTGAGGATAAAGAACTTCTGAAAAATTCAATACTTGAAGCGGAAAAAATGTACGATCAAAATCGAATTGAGACTTCCTATTTAGAAGGAACATTTAATTCGGTGTTTACATATTTCCTTGATCATCCATTTGGTGGATTGGATAATAAACCTTTTGTTGCTGCCGGATTATCAGAAATAGATGCGGTTCTTCCTTACACTTTAACTTTTATGCCTAAAGTACAAAGTGTGATTATTAAAAACTTTTCCAAAAATCAAGATTTGAACAACTTTCAAAAGAAAGAATTTCGAAGAAAAAAAGTCGATTCAAATTTGTTTAATGAAATTGAGTATATAAAAGATACATATTCTAAAACCTATAGGATAGCTCAATTCAATGTAAATGAAACAACAGTTGTCATTGAATTGAAAAATGAAATACTTCAACAATATCCACATGGAGTTTCAAAATTATTTTGTGCCTTACCACTTGTGGGTACTAGTTCATTCCCTCTACCTTTTATTGTAAATTCTAATAATTTTAAACCAGCAGAAGATCGGGATTGGATTAGCCTATCGCAGAATGACAAAGGAAATCGAGATGTATTAAAAGATAGTCTTGTAGCATTTAGTAACCTTTTAAGATATTGTGAAGAAAATAAAATTAAAAATATGTTTCATCTAATAAATTGGCCTGAAAGTCAATTTGATCCAAATAAATCAGAAGGAATTTGGTATAGAACAGAAATAAATCCACGTCTTCATGATCTCTTAATTGAATCTAAAATTGTTGAACCAGCAACTGGAGTAGATTTTGTTAAGATGAAAGAACTTAAACTACCATATACTGATCAAATTGAAAATTCAAGTGAAAAAGAAAATTACCTTTTTGGATTATTTGATTTATTGGTAAAACCTTTCGGAAACAATTTACCAAAGAAAGATGAATTTCTTTTTTGGTACAAAAATGTTAACTTCAGTCGATTTAAAAGTATTAAATATGATCTTTCAGATCTAGTAAATCTCATTAGTCTTAAAAGCAATTTAAAAAGCTTATCAGAAACTTTAAATGTTGACTTACATTGGTTGAAAAATGTAATTAAATTCACATTAATACATCGTAAAGAACTGTTAGATCAGCACAAAATAATTCCAAATCAGAACGGTAGTTTTCATCTTAGGAAAGATGAGATATTTTTTGATAGAAATATACCTTCAGGCCTAATTTTAATCTACATGAAACTAACAGGTGTAGATTACAAAAATCAATTGCTTGAAGCACAACTATCTGATGTTGAATCAATTTTACCTTTAGAAAGAGAAAAAAATTTGGATACAATAGCAAAGGATATAGATAACGAATTTAAAAAGGTTTTTGAGGGCCAGGTTGCGAAGACAAGTGAATATTTGGAGAGTCTGCGAATGCTTTTTAAATGGTTGGGTGAAAGAAAGTCTGAAGAAAAAGAATTAAAGAAAAAGTTTGAATGGTTTTATAGTAAAAGAGCTCAATTATTTATGGAAACTTTCAATGATGAAGATAGAGATAAAGCATTTTCAATAGTACAAAGTGGTAAACTGCAGTCATTGGCAAAATTAGCAGAATCAAATATTACCGCTGCCGAGATTCAACAATTAGCAGAAAATCCTGATTTAGTAAAAAGGATTATTAGTTATATTCAAAGGGTAGTAAATGATGAGGATTATGCAGATGAGCATATTGGTTTAGTTGGTGAACAGATTGTTTTTGATGAGTTAAAAATAATATTCTCTGATCCTAATTATCAAGTAAAATGGAAAAGTAAAGAGGGTGAATCGAAATATGATTTTGAAGTATCGAAAAATGGACAGATTATTCTTTATATAGATGCTAAAACGACTAATACGGGGATAGCCAATACAGATTCAATACCATTTTTTATGAGGATGAGTCAATGGAATTTTTTAAAGAATGATATAAGCTTGAATAAATATATTTTGGCAAGAGTTTTTCTAAATCACGGGCAGGATATTAGAATTGAATGGCTAAATATTAAAAGTCATAAGATCGATAAATTTTAAAGAAAAATGTCCTTCAACGAATTAAACAGTGTCGAAAATTTTATCATTCAGCAGCTTTCCGGGGTCAATTTGAATGATCAAAAGTGGCAGGAACAGTAGGTGCCTTACGGATTTATTTGGAAATACAAACCGGCAGGTGGCCGAAATATCAAAGCGAGATACACTTTTATTCGCAGTTTGATGGACATGAGCCGGAAAAGACAGAGGTGTACCTTAATTTAAAGGTGGAAGAAATAGCCGGTTTAATGATCGAATCGAGTGTAGAACAATAGGTGATATTATTGATATTCCATATTCCGATATGGAATATGAATTTATAAAAGCTTGTATATGTGTAAATAAATGTCTAATATTGCATATTGCAATATACGATATAACAGATGATAAAACAGGTTCAACAAGTCATGCGTCCACAGGACATCCTGGTGCTGCTCAAGATTGTAGCACAGAGAGATCAGCCCTGGTACCACCATACCCTGGCCGATGCTTTGTTCATGAGTCAGTCGGAGGTATCCAAATCCCTGGAGCGTTCGCGTTATGCCGGTTTAATGGATGCTTCCCGTAAAATGGTAATGAAACAATCGTTGCTGGAGTTTCTGCAATACGGTATTCGTTATGTGTTTCCGCAGCAACCCGGCCCGGTCGTCAGAGGAGTGCCTACCGCCCATTCCGCTTCGCCCTTAAAAGAACAAATAGCAAGCAATGAAAAATATGTCTGGCCATCGGCCACCGGTTCTGACAGGGGGCAGTCGATCATTCCGCTGTACCCATCAGTCCCTAAAGCAGTCAAATTGGATGAGGAATTGTATTACATGCTGGCACTGGTGGATGCCATTCGGGTGGGAAAAGCACGGGAACGCGAAATGGCTGTGGACCTGCTAAATGAAGTATTTAATCTATGATCAATCTATTTCATGAGTTTTAACGAACTAAACAGCGTAGAAAATTTTATCATCCAGCAGCTTTCTGGTGTCAACCTGAACCAGCAAAACTGGCAGGAACAAAAGGCGCCTTATGGATTTATGTGGACATACAAACCGGCGGCTGAACTGGAACGGGGTGTTCAGGAAGTGATGGTGGAGAAGGAACTGCGGGAGGCATTGATCCGTTTAAATCCGGAAATCGAAAAAAGACCGCAACGTGCCGATGAAGTGATTTACCGGCTCAGGGCCATCCTGATAAAAGTGAACCATACCGGGCTGGTCAGGGCCAATGAAGAGTTCACCCGCTGGATGCAGGGCGACAAAACCATGCCCTTCGGCGAAAATAACCGGCATGTTCCGGTGAAGCTCATCGATTTTGAACAGCCCGAAAACAACAGCTACATCATCACCAACCAGTATCGTTATTATGCCCGCGAAACCAAAATCCCCGACATTGTGCTGCTGATCAACGGCATCCCGGTGGTGATCGGTGAAGCTAAAACACCTATCCGTCCATCAGTATCCTGGCTGGATGGCGCGCATGAGATCCATACCGTGTATGAAAATGCGGTTCCCCAGTTATTTGTTCCTAATATATTTTCATTTGCCACTGAAGGAAAGGAATTGTTTTATGGTTCGGTACGATGCCCGCTGGAAAAGTGGTCCCCCTGGCGGCTGGAATCAGAAGAAGATGATCTGATCAAAAAGCTTGGATTGGGTGAAGTAGGAAATGAAATGAGCGACCTGTTGCATCCCAGGCGTTTACTTGATATTCTGCAGAATTTCGTTTTGTACTCTTCCGACAAAAAAAAGCGACGGATCAAGATTGTATGCCGCTACCAGCAATATGAAGGCGCCAACCTGATCGTAGAGCGTGTAAAAGAGGGTAGGATCAAAAAAGGATTGATCTGGCATTTCCAGGGTTCCGGTAAATCGTTGCTGATGGTTTTTGCCGCCCAAAAGATGCGCCGTATGCAGGAATTGAAAAGTCCGACTGTGATCATCGTGGTCGACCGGGTGGATCTCGATACACAGATCACCGGAACATTCAATGCAGCCGATGTGTCGAACCTGGTGGCCACCGACAGCATCCGCGAATTACACGATCTGCTTGAAAAAGACACCCGCAAGATCATCATCACCACCATCCATAAATTCAAGGATGCTTACCCGGAAATGAATACCCGCGAAAACATCATCGTAATGGTGGATGAAGCACACCGGACGCAGGAAGGCGACCTGGGAAGGAAAATGCGGAACGCCCTGCCTAATGCATTTCTTTTCGGTTTGACCGGTACACCTGTGAACAAGGCAGACAAAAACACCTTCTGGGCATTTGGATCCGATGAGGATGATGGCGGATATATGTCGCGATATACATTCCAGGATTCATTGCGTGACCATGCCACACTTCCCCTGCATTTTGAACCGAGGCTGGTTGATGTTCATGTTGATAAGGAAACCATCGACAAACTTTTCAAGGAATTAAAAAACGAGGCGGCGCTGAATGATGAAGAAGCCGATGCCCTGAGTAAAAAAGCAGCGAAGATGTCGGTATTCCTGAAATCACCGGAACGGGTAAGGACTATTGTAAACGATCTCGTTCATCATTTTCAGAGCAAGGTGGAGCCACACCAACTGAAAGCGATGATCGTAACACCCGACCGCTTTGCCTGCGTGCAGTACAAGGAAGAACTTGATAAAATATTGCCCGGAGAAGCCAGCGAAGTCGTGATTTCAACCAATGCCAATGATGACTTTGATTTCAAGCAGAAGTGGGGAATGGACAAGGACCGGCAGGAAAAAGTGATAGAAAAATACAACGATAAAGATTCGGAACTGAAGTTTTTGATCGTTACTGCCAAACTGTTAACCGGTTTCGATTCGCCGATCCTGCAAACGATGTATCTCGATAAATCCTTGAAGGATCATACCCTGCTTCAAGCGATCTGCCGGACCAACCGGTTGTACCCAAATAAGAATTTCGGTTGTATCGTAGATTATTTCGGGATCTTTGATGACGCTGCCGAAGCTTTGCAGTTTGACGATGAAAGTGTGAAGAAAGTGATCACTAACCTTGATGCATTAAAAGAAGAGTTGCCAAAGGCAGTTTCTGCATGCCTGGTTCATTTTTCAGGAGTTGACAGGAACCTTGAAGGATTTGAAGGATTGGAAGCGGCTCAGAATTGCATCAACTCGGATGATAAGCGGGATGCCTTTGCAAGGGATTATTCCTTTCTGACTAAACTCTGGGAATCCCTTTCACCGGATAGCATTCTGAATCCATATGAAAAGGATTATCGCTGGCTAACGGAGGTTTATCAGTCGGTAAAGCCTAGTGTGGATACCATTGGTAAATTGTTGTGGCATTCCCTCGGTGCAAAAACCACCCAGTTGATCCATGAAAATATTCATGTGAAAGGCATTGAGGATGATATGGATGAACTGGTGCTGGATGCAGAATTGATCGATGACCTCTTTAATAACCCAAATCCGAAACAAGCCAAAAAACTGGAGAAAGTATTGATCCGACGTTTTAAAAAACTTCCCGGTCTGCCTGCCTTCAAAAAACTCAGCGAACGACTTGAAGAACTGCGGGACAAAGCAGAACGAGGATTGATCTCAAGCATCGAATTTGTAAAAGAACTTTGTAAACTGGCTAAAGAAACCCTGCAAGCAGAAAAGGAGATATTAACCCAGACTGAACAAAAGTCAGCTAAAGCAGCACTTTCAGAACTATTTACAGAAATGAAAACCGATCAAACACCGGCAGTGGTAGAACGAATCGTTAATGACATCGATTCCATTGTAAAAGTAGTTCGTTTTGATGGTTGGCAAAGCACTACTTCCGGGGAACGTGAGGTTCAGAAATCGTTGCGGAAAACATTGTTTAAATACAAACTGCATAAGAACCAGGAGTTGTTTGACCGGGCTTATGGGTATATAAAGGAGTATTATTGATAGTTAAAAATCATAATAATTGGGATTCTTAATAATTTGATATATTTGAGGCAATCAAAGATATTAAAGCTGTGATTTTCGACTATTCAAAAGTTTTTACAAAGATATTTACACCGGTTGGTTCTCTTTGGCAGATACCAAATAACAGATGGACAACAGGGTTTGCAAGGAACAGAAGGAATGCTGATGTTCACCCTGCAATCATTGAAAGAATAAGAAATGATGGAGTTTCAATCCAGATTGCTCCAGGTACAACCCGAGACTTCAAAAAAGGCATTTGTGTGTTTAAGGTTAATTTGAAAAATAGTGATAGGACGACCCATTTTTTATTGAAGTTATCGATGCCTTTTGCTATAGACAATCTGTTGCAACTCAAAAGCGGATGGAACAATCAATTTGAACTTGAAAGAAAAGAACTGAAAGAATTTAATTGGCATATAAAAAATTGTAAAGGTTGAAATTATACGATTCTCTCATAGAATTATCCAAAAGGCAGGTATCCAAAAAAGGATATAAAATTCTCATAAATAGAGTTTTACAGCTAAATAATCTATTTGACTTAATTCTGGAAGATTCCGTTATAACCAATACCAAGAAAAGTACCTCAATATCAAAAAAAGCCTTCTTTAAAAAAACAAATGATTTCTTATTAAGAATAGTTAGAGAAAAGACCTTGATGAATATACAAAACATCCAGGAGTCTTTCGCCGGATATCTATTTGATGGTTTGGTTTTGAAATATTTCACCGAAAAGCATAAAAGTGTTGCCTTAAAAGAAGAAAGAATACCATCTAAGGAATATGAGAGGCATATTTCAAAAGTAGTTTCCCAAATTTCTAAATCACAATGTCATCGGATACTTTCCAATTACTTTGAGAATGAAAATAGTACCAAGAATCCTTTAAATGTGCAAGCCTCTGAAGAAAAAGAGTTAATGCTGATAAATAATAAAACATTTGAGAATATTCTGAGAGAAACCTTTACACCTACAAACCTGGATGAAGGAATAAACATTCTTAAACTACTTCATCAAGAAATTATAACAAAAATCGAAAACGATTCAAAGTCTTGTTAAATGCTTGCTATGAACAAAATATTAAAATACCTTCAAAACTCTAAAATGCCTGATATGGGAGATTTTGATGATGCTAATAATGAGTCTTTTAATAGAAATTATGTGGAGTTTATTTCGGAATTAGATAAGCTTGACAGCAGCAATAACGAGAGGAAAACCAGTAACATCAATCCGGTTCCTAGAGCTGGTCAGATATGGATTTGTAAACAAAAGTACACAGATCAACAAGGTAATCTGATATCAGGCAAGATTCCATATTATATTCTAATTGTAAATACCCCAGATACTTTTGGTGACATGGAATTTGTAAGAATCCAGCCACTTTCAATTTTTACCGAATTTAGTGCAGAGGATGATATTTTAGTTGAAGATGCAAGTATTACAGGGTTTAAGTTTTTGATTGAAACCTGGAATGAACAGCCAATTGATATTTCTATTCTTGATCGCTACATTAATCAACTAGATATTCCATTGATAAGCGAAGATATTCATGTGGTTTTATCCGAAGATCAAAAGTTATTCAGAAAAATTGAAATTGAGAATAGTGCTTATCTAAGACATTCGGTTGTATCCTACCTGTCAAAAGATAATAGAATGAATAAAGGAAACAGCATGTATTATTATCTTGCTGCAACAGCTGCACTTATTATTACCGTCTTATTAATTTGGCAACCTCAGAAAGAAAGCGACAGTAAAATAATAGATAAATATCTCGTTGCAATTGCAAACCCATATGTGTTTGATTCAATTGGTGAAGAATCAACTTTGAGAGGTGAAGAATGTGAAATTGAAAACTTGACTTGGGAAGAATGCGAACTAGCTAGAAAGGCTATGACTTTTTATGAAAAGGATAATTTTGAAAGGGCTTCTCAAATCCTTGATAAACTATTGATTCCAAGGGGAAAAAGTAATGAACTATTGTTCTTTCTAGCAATAAGTCAACTTAAATCAGGAAATTCAGGGGGAGCAATTGTAAACCTTAAATACCTCAGTACTTTCGAGAGCTTTATTTATAATGAGCAAGTCGATTATTATTTAGCACTTGCATATATTGAAAATGGAGATAGAAAAAAAGCTCGACAACTACTTAAAAGAATCAAAGATAATTCAGGAGCTTATTCGTCAATATCAAAAAATATTTTGAAGGAATTAAGATGGTTTTAGAACTAAAAACTCACAATAATGATATATTTTATTGTAGCTTTATTTCTCTATTTAGCTTTTCAACTTTTCAGGGCAAAAATAGAATTTAATCAATTAACACAAAGACTTGAGTTTGCATTATATAAAGTAGATCAAGCTTTGGAAACAGATCCAAATAATGCCAACCTTTTATGCAAAAAGGCCTCAATATTCCAAGAGATGCAAAACTTTCCTGAAGCCATCAGGTATTATAATGTTGCTTTGGATATATTAGAACATCAAGAAATTGATCAAGATATTTTAAATGATATCTATCTGAGTATTAAGTATAATCAAAAACCATTGCCCTGGACAAAGGGCACTGCTATAAAAAAGAATAATAGTTACCTTACATATTTTCTAATAAGAAGGTTTGGAAATAAACGAATTAAATTCTAAAAGCATGGTAGTAGCGATCATAATTTTTATTGTTGTAATAATTGGATGGTTTTTGATTGACCGAAATAGAATGATAGTTAAATTGAAAAATGAGGGAGGTATTAGAAGCAAATACAGAGAGTTGATAGATTTGATGTTAGCAGGACATCCGAATAATAAAATATTTCGTGAAGACTCTACCTCTCTAGATCTGGGTGTTTCATCTTTTGGAACTTCGACAACATTTACGCTTTTAATGGCATTTAAAACAATAACTATTAGTTATCATGTTCGAAGTGAAATTTTTGGTAACCATTCTTTAAAGTGGGATTTTGGAGCAAATGACAATCAGGAGTTTATGTTTAGGTATATTTCGAAGGATATTGAGAAATATTTTGAGAATAATATAAGTAAAATTGAAGATTCACAAATGAAATACATAAAAAAAATGAATGATAAACTTGAATTATAGGCTTTCGTTGGCTAAATCCCAATTTTAAAGCAATTTTTAATAGAAAAACAATTAAAACCTTTATGAATTGCTAAGAAACACACTTATCTATCCAATAATAATTATTGTCTTAGGACTTTATATTTATATAAATTTTGAGGTTCTAATATGGGATTTGATTTCTCCGGAAGGATTTTGGGGGTTTGTGTGGTTTTATAGTGCGTCTGTAATCGGTATTATGCTTTTTGTTGGCTTTCTGGAAGTAATTGAATTTATAATTCAATGGCGTAAATTGGGAGGAAAAAACTTATTAGAGACAATACCAATAATTGCGATTTATGTATTGGGAGCATTTTTTTATTTCGGAATGCCGGCACTAATGTCTAAAAAACTTAATGACAAGTATAAACATATTAATAAATCTGAAAGATATTTTTCCGAGGGCAAGTTCGATAAAGCCCTTTTCTATGCGGAAAAGGTTTACTTAAAGTCTCACAAGCCAAATAGAAACAACCCATTTTTTCTAATTCCATATTTATATGTTAATTATGTCCAAAGTGAGACTGTTAGAAAGATTAAAATTTACCAAGCCGAGCTTAATTATGCGTATTGCCTTCAATCGTCTGGTGAGGATTTAAATCTTGCAGATTCACTCTATAATAATTGTCTTCAATTGGCTAAAAGTGAGTTCCGTGATAACAAAGACTTCTTAATTCCACCCTTGGCGGGGCTGGCTCAAATTTCTATGGGTAAAGGGGAGTATGAGCAAGCTGAAATGTATTTCAAAGAATTTTCGAATTTGGCTCTAAAAATGAGACCTGATGATGCTAAGGAAAATTTGGATGTGATGCTTTTTTATTACATGCTTGCAGTTAGGAATGGAAATGTTGATCAAGCTATAAAAATATTAGATCAGACAGTTTCAATCATAGAAAACTCCGAAGATTTGAAAGAAACGTCCTCACATTTAAGACTATTGTGTATATTGATTGAAGATAATCTTAGGATTCATAACCTTGAAAAAGTTGGGGAATTGATTCATAAGGCAGAAAATTTCGCAGATAGTAAAAAGAAGAAGGAAGTATATTTAGACTATCTAAATGTTAAGGCGGACTACTTTTTTAATCTTGCTCACAACCCTCAAACTAAAACTCCACCAAGACAGATTTCCGGTTTAAAGAATTTTATTAATTCCTTGTTTGGGGGAAAAAGAGAAAATTTTAACTATATAAGCGAAACAGAATCTCTTTTAAAGAAAGTTACAATAGAAAGGGGTAAAAGAAGTGGTGAAGATCATATTGATTTTGCTATTATATTGAAAAAAATTGCAGATTTTTACCTTAGAACAAATTCTTATGATAAAGCTGAAGAATCGATAAATCAAGCTTTGCAAATCGTAGAAACACAAAAAGACAATTCAATAAATGTTTATTATTCAATACTTTTTTCAGCGGCATTAATCCATTTCGCAAAGGGTGAAAAAGATATCACATTAAATGAAATAACTGACTTCGAGCAATATTTAATAAGACAAATTAATTCAAATTTTGCAATACTTTCAGAACAGGAAAGAGAAAGCTATGTTTCAAGTTTGGGAAGTTATTTTGATCTGATTAATTCAGTTTATATTGCATTAAATGATTCGAATCTAGTTTCAAGGATTTATAATAATACCCTTGCAGTAAAAAGTTCTGCTTTGTTTTCAAGTTTTAATTTCAGGGAGTCACTAATTTCATCTGGGAATGACAAACTTATTCGGTCCTACAATCAATTAAGCAAAAGAAAAAGAGATTTTGAAAGATTACAAAATACTGGTGTACAAAACCAGGAGCTTTTATTTCGCATGTACGATTCTATACAAAATGTGGAATCAGAGATCAAAAAAGTCTTGGCAAATACATCCAAATTTAATGAATTTAAGATTGATGCTGTTAATTGTCTTGATTTGAAAAAGGTATTGCAAGATAATGAAGTCGCAATAGAATTCTTACGTTTGCCAATAAATCCTTTAATGCAAGATAGTGTTAAGTATTATGCATTGATAATTAAAAAGGACTTTATCAGACCCTGTCTTATTCCACTTTTCAACGAAAATGAAGTTATTAAAATATTACAACAGAAAGGAAGTACCCAAACAAAAATAAATAAGATATATTCTGATGAATCTATTGTACTTCTAAAAAAGTTAATTTGGAATCCCATTAAACAATATTTACCAGATTCTGGAAACGTCTATTTGTCAGTGACCGGAATATTACATCAAATTTCATTTCCTGTCCTCACTCTGAATGAAAAATATAATATATCGATTGTTAGTAGCACGCGTTCATTGTTATATAAGAATCGTGATGATATTCTGTCAGATTCAGCCAAAAAATCAGCCCTACTCTTTGGAGGTATTGATTATCAAAAGAACAAAGTCAGTCCACGTGAAACTTGGCCAGACACTATTAAAAATGAAATAACTCTTGTTACATATTTAAGGAGTAGTTTCAGCCAACTTAAATATGCTGGTTTTGAAGTTGACTCCATTTATTCTATTTTAGAAAAACATGAATGGAATTGTGATACGGTTAAAGGTAAAAACGCGACAATTAATTCCTTTAGGAATTTAATTTCCAATGCTCCCAATATCGTTCATTTAGCTACACATGGATTTTATTATCCTGGTAATCAAAGTTATCGTGCATCAGAAATATTATTTGGATCGAGTGAATATTCTTCTTATTTGAATAATCCTATGTTCAGGTCAGGTATCGTTTTTGCTCCATCACAGAAATTGAAAACAACTAATCAATTAAATAATGGAATACTAACTTCATATGAAATATCTCAGCTCAATCTTTCTGATATTGACCTTCTCGTCTTATCTGCATGTGAAACAGGACTTGGGGATATTAAGGGGTATGAAGGTGTATTCGGTCTGCAAAGGGCATTTAAATTAGCTGGTGTAAATAGTCTTATTTTATCCTTATGGAAAGTTTCTGATGAAGAAACATCTGAGTTAATGACTTCATTTTATTTATACTACATGTCAGGAATGACTAAACAAAAGGCTCTAAAAAAGGCTCAATCGAAGATTAAATCAAAATATAAAGATCCATTTTATTGGGGTGGTTTTATTTTAATTGAATAAGGAGAAATTGAAGTTGCTATCTTTGACTGAACGATAAGTTAAGGTATGTTTATAAACTAAAAAACGGATAGATATGCCAAAAAAGAGAACCACTTATGATCGGGAGTTTAAGCTTAAAGCTGTCGAATTAAGTTATGAACGAGAAGAAAGTACGATTGATGTAGCCCATGAGTTGGGATTATCTCCAAAGTTATTATACAAGTGGAGAAGTCAATTTTCACGGGAAAAGAATAAGAGTTTTCCGGGTCACGGGAAACAGATATTAAGTAAGGAAGAAAAAAGGATTTCAGAGTTGGAGAAAAAGCTACGAGAGACAAAGCTTGAGCGAGATATATTAAAAAAAGCAATCAGCATCTTCTCCAGGAACGATGGAAAATCTATCGATTTATAAATGTTTACCGCAGTAGATTTCCCATTGAGAAGATGTGTAGGGTTTTTGGAGTAAGTAAAAGCGGATATTATTATTGGCTCAATTCCCCAGCGAGCAGGCGCAAGCGGGAGAACCAGGAGTTGTTGGATCAAATTCGCAGGATCCATAAACTGAGCCGGCAGACCTATGGAAGCCCACGGATAACAAAATCACTTAATAAAGAAGGATTCCTGGTCTCACGTCCAAGGGTGGCCCGGATCATGAGGGGAGCAAACATCAGGGTTAAATACAAAAAGAAGTTCAAAGTGACCACAGATAGTAAGCATCCATATCCAGTTGTTGAGAACGTACTCAGCAGAGACTTCAGTCCGGGAAAGATTTCCCGGGCCTGGGTATCTGACATAACTTATATCCGAACCAGGCAGGGATGGCTGTATCTAACGGTGATCCTTGATCTGGGAGATAGAAAAGTAATCGGCTGGGCATTAAGTGATGGATTGAAAACCAAGCAAACCAGTATTGCGGCATGGAACATGGCATTGAGGAACAGACCCTTAACAGAACCTTTGATTTTTCATTCTGACAGGGGAATACAATACGCATCTCATGAATTTACTTCACTGCTCGATAAAAACAAATTTGTAACAAGAAGCATGAGTCGAAAAGGTAATTGTTGGGATAATGCAGTAGCAGAGAGCTTTTTTAGTACATTAAAACGCGAATGGGTAAACAGATTTGATTATCTGACCAGAAGCCAAGCAGAACTATCAGTCTTTGACTATATCGAATGTTGGTACAACTCAAATCGTTTACATTCTGCTGTAAATTACAATTCACCGAAAGAACAGGAATTAAAATTATTAAAACTTAAAAATGTTGCTTAACCTTATCTTTTTGTACAGAATTTTGTTGCAATTTCAAATTATAAAATGAGAAATATATCTATAATTCCCCCATTCTTAGGACAGAATTTTGCAATATTTAAGTTGGAGTGTAAGCTTCCCCATTTTTCGGGCCAATCAAAATTAGAGTTTTTATTTAAAGCCATGGGCTATTTCCATAGGTGTTTTGTTGTTTAAAGATTCATGTGGACGATGATAGTTGTAATCATTCATCCATAGTTTGACTTCCTGTCGTACTTCACTCAATGTCCTAAAAACGTATGCATTTAGCAGCTCTCTTCTCAGTGAACCATTCAATCTTTCAATATAGCCATTTTGAGTTGGCTTGCCAGGCTGTATAAATACCAGGTCTATTTTCTTATCCTTGCACCATTTGTCGAGCTTGTCAGATATAAATTCAGGTCCATTATCTACACGGATCATATCGGGCTTACCTCTTTCGGCTAGAAGCTTCTCAAGTGTCCTGATCACCCTTAATGATGGCAATGATGTGTCTGCCTCAACATCGAGTACTTCCCTGTTAAAATCATCTATGATGTTCAGCAACCGGAACTTTCTTCCATCCCATAAGCTATCATTCATAAAGTCAAGCGACCACACCTGGTTGATCCGTTCGGGCTGGAAAAGGGCTTGTTTTACCCTTGCTGGTAGCCGTTTCTTAGCTCTTCTTCTGATGTTCAGTTTCATTTGCGTGTACACTCTGTAAACCCGTTTATGGTTCCATTCATAGCCTTGTTTCCTCAAGCGGTGATAGCACTTCCAAAATCCAATGGACGGATGTTTATCAACCAATGCTGCCAGAAGGTCAATAATCAGGTGATCATTCTTAATCCTGGTCTTGTATTGATGAGTGGCCCGGGACAGGTTGATTGCCCGACAAGCCTGACGCTCACTCAGGTTGTGTTCTTGTATTAAAAAATCCACAGCTTCTCTTTGCTCATCAGGCCCTACAACTTTTTTTCTATCAGATCCTTTAAAGCGTAGTTCTCCATGCTCATCTCTGCATACATCCTTTTTAATTTGGCGTTTTCTGCCTCTAGCTCTTTCAGGCGTTTAACCTCACGAACTTCCATTCCACCATACTTTGCCTTCCAGTTATAAAAGGTTGCCTGGCTGATTCCATGTTCCCGACAAATGTCTGCTGTCGGTATCCCTGCTTCTTGCTTTTTCAGGATTGAAACAATCTTTGTTTCTGTAAATCTCGATTTTTTCATTGTTCTTTTTGACCGTTTAAAATTAGTAATAATTCATACTGAACGCGCCCTGTCGGGCTTGTCGAACTCTAATTTTAATTGGCCGAAGTTCAGGGAAGGTTACAG
>Ga0116152_10000125_pt1 | contig 59576 bp, 56 predicted proteins | sample AD_UKC119_MetaG_FD_89894 | JGI IMG/M metagenome (GOLD analysis project Ga0116152, IMG submission 89894) | Active sludge microbial communities of municipal wastewater-treating anaerobic digesters from Hong Kong - AD_UKC119_MetaG | ecosystem: Engineered > Bioreactor > Anaerobic > Digestate...
CCATCATTGTTACTACGTGTGCGCTGATGACGCTCACGGCACCCCGATCATGCTGCGCGCCGAACAAGATGGCGTGACGCCGGAACAGTTGATTGAACAAGTTTGGCGCGAGCATCAAGCCGATTTTGCCGATTTTCTGGTTGAATTCGACAATTATTATTCAACACATTCTCCGGAAAACCGCCATTACGCTGAATTGATCTACCATCGGCTAGATGCGGCCGGCCATATCAGCCGCCGGGTCATTACTCAGGCTTTCGATCCGGAAAAACAGATGTTCTTGCCGGATCGCTTTATCAAAGGCGAATGTCCGCGTTGCGGTGCTCTCGACCAATACGGCGACAGTTGTGAGAATTGCGGAGCCACCTATTCGCCCACTGATTTGAAAAATCCCCGTTCAGTTATTTCTGGCGCGACACCGGTCACTAAGGAATCACTGCACTTTTTCTTCAAGCTGGCCGATTTTGAGGCCATGCTACAGGATTGGATTGTCAGCGGGCCGATCCAGCCCCAGATGGCCAATAAACTCAACGAATGGTTCACCGCCGGCTTGCAGGAGTGGGATATCTCCCGCGATGCGCCCTACTGGGGGTTTGAGATTCCTGATGCGCCCGGCAAGTATTTCTACGTCTGGTTAGACGCACCCATTGGTTATATGGCCAGCTTCCAGAATTATTGCGACCGCACCGGGCTACATTTTGATGATTTCTGGGCTCCAGATAGCACTGCTGAGGTTTATCACTTTATCGGCAAGGATATTGCTTATTTCCATATTCTATTTTGGCCAGCGGAATTGACTGGCGCTGGTTTCCGCAAGCCAACAGCGGTACATTGCCATGGTTTTCTAACCGTGGACGGACAGAAAATGTCCAAATCACGCGGTACTTTTATCAAGGCCCGTACCTATCTCCACCATCTGCGCCCGGAATACCTGCGTTACTACTTTGCCACCAAGCTAAACGATGGCATTGACGATCTAGATCTGAATTTCGAGGATTTCCTGCATCGGGTTAACAGTGACCTAGTAGGCAAGCTGGTCAATATTGCCAGCCGCTGCGCCGGTTTCATCACCCGCCGGTTCAGCGGTCAACTAGCCGATAGTCTGGCTGAACCGGCATTGTATGCCGAGTTTGCCACAGCCAGCGAATCGATTGCTCACGCCTACGAAGGGCGGGAATTCGGACGGGCGATGCGTGAGATCATGGCGCTGGCCGATCGTGCTAATCAGTACATCGACGAGCGGAAACCGTGGATTCTAGCTAAGCAGCCCGACGCTCATGACGAAGTGCAGGCAGTGTGCAGCCTAGGGTTAAACTTATTCCGGGTTCTCATCATCTACCTCAAGCCGGTATTGCCAGGTCTGGCCGCTCAGGTTGAACAGTTTCTGCAAATTCCGCCACTGCGCTGGAATGATCTTGAAAAACCATTGTTAGATCATAAAATTGGCGAATTTAAGCCATTAATGCAGCGGGTGGATATGGCGCAGATTACCGCCATGATTGACGAATCCAAGGAGAATTATTCACCTGCTCGCGAAGTGCCCGCTTCATCTCCCGGACCACTGGCTGATGACCCCGTCAGTCCCCTCATTACTATTGAAGATTTTGCCAAGATCGATCTGCGGGTAGCAAGGATCATCAAGGCCGAGGCCGTGGCTGGCGCCGATAAATTGGTGCGTCTGGAGCTCGATCTTGGCGGCGAAATCCGCCAAGTGTTCGCCGGAATCAAGCCGGCTTATGCGCCGGAAGAGTTGCAAGGACGGTTGACTGTGATGGCCGCCAACTTGACCCCGCGTAAGATGCGCTTTGGCGTTTCGGAAGGCATGGTGCTGGCAGCCGGCGGTAGCAGCGGCATTTACCTGCTCAACCCCGATAATGGCGCAGAACCGGGGATGCGAGTGAAGTAAATTTCCTGCCTGCTTGTACAGAGGATGCCAATAACTAGAGTGGAGTGAAAAATAAGGACCGCTACACTATAGCGAATCCTGACCTGTGAGAGACCGGCATCATCGTTCCTATGCGACCCGCATCCGCAGATCGACATGGTAATTGTCCTGTCCATAATTATGTTGATTGCTTTGTTCCTGATGGGGCTGGATGACCACTCTCAATGTCATAATATGCTAGAGGTTAGCAACGTGAAGCCGTGGATCAACGAAGACATTTTCAAAAGCTGGACTGACGCTCAGAAACGTCTATGGGAAAGTCTGTGTTCGGCTGTGCCATTCCAGCCGCCAGCTGGTGTTGAGGCTTGGCGGGAAACTTATCTCAGGAATCTGGCAACCTGGGAATCAGCGGTTAAGAAGACCTTACAACAAGAAGCAAGCTGGGTTGAGCAGTGGGTACACAAGGTCGCCCATGAGCAGGGAACACCAGAGGTTATGGCTTCCTGGGTACAACAAATGGAGGATGTGTTGCAACGCTGGATTCGAACGCAGAACCAGTGGTGGGACGAATACTTCGCAGTGCTGCGTCAAGGTGGAATTGCCTACCCGGACTGGACCGGCCCGCAAGTGCCGCCGGCAGAACCGGTCGCAACGAAAAAGCCGGCCCGGGCGCCAAAACCCCAGGTCAAAGTGGCTTCAGCTCCACCAGTAGCCGAGCCGGCAGCAACATCCGAGCCGGTTCCGCTGCCCGAACCACCCGTCGTGGTACAAGCCGCGCCGGCGCCTCCGGCCGAAAAACCCGCGAAGCCGATACCTGCTATTCCCCCCGCCCCTCTTGAACCGGACGATCTTAAACTCATTAGCGGTATTGGCCCGGCTCTGGAAAAAAAGCTAAACGCTTGCGGCATCTCCCGTTATCAGGAACTGGCCACCTTGAGCGATGCTGACATCGACCGGGTTGAAGCCGCTATCAAATCATTCGGACGTATCCGCCGTGATAATTGGATCAGCCAGGCCAAAACGCGGCATTTCGAAAAATATCAGGTGCAGATCTAGCCAATGGCATGGGGTCGAGCTTACTGCCTGGCCCCATGCCAGGAGTCGAATGTTCAATGCCCGTTCATACCATCGCTACTATACTGAACAGCCAGGTTTCTCTAGGTTGTCGAATCACTGTGCAGGGTTGGGTGCGGACTCGTCGCGATTCTAAGGCCGGACTGTCCTTCATTGCGCTCCACGATGGTTCGTGTTTTGATGCGCTGCAAGTCATTGCCCCAAATGATCTCCCTAATTATCTCAGCGAGGTCGTGCATCTGACCGCAGGTTGCGCATTGCGTGTCAGTGGTGAAGTCGTCGCCTCTTCCGGCAAAGGGCAAGCCGTGGAACTGCATGCCGACCAAATCGATGTTGCCGGTTGGGTTGAAGATCCAGAAACCTATCCGATTGCACCCAAGCCGCACAGTTTTGAGTACTTGCGCACAGTCGCGCACTTGCGGCCACGCACTAACAGCATCGGCGCAGTGGCCCGGGTGCGGCATTGCCTGGCACAGGCTATTCAGCGGTTTTTCCATGAGCAGGGTTATCTCTGGGTACATACCCCGATTATCACCGCCAGTGATTGCGAGGGGGCCGGCGAGCTATTCCGAGTGAGTACCCTGGATCGGGTCAATCCACCTCGCACTGTCGAAGGCCATATTGATTTTGAGCAGGATTTTTTTGGCCGCGAAACATTTTTGACTGTCTCCGGCCAGCTCAATGTTGAAGCCTACTGTCTGGCTTTATCCAAGGTCTACACTTTCGGGCCAACCTTCCGTGCCGAAAACTCCAACACCAGCCGCCATCTGGCAGAGTTTTGGATGGTTGAGCCGGAAACCGCCTTCGCGGACCTCCACGCTAATGCTAATCTAGCTGAGGCATTATTAAAATTTATCTTCCAGGCGATGCTTGAAGAGCGAGCCGATGACTTATCCTTTTTTGCCCAGCGGATTGATAAAACCTGCATCCAACGGTTGGAGCAGGTAGTCAATTCACCCTTCGAGCGCATGGCTTATAACGAAGCGATCCGCATTCTGGAACAAGCGGACCGGCCTTTTGAGTTTCCCATCCAGTGGGGTATGGATCTCCAGTCCGAGCATGAGCGCTATCTGGCTGATGATTACGTGGGACGGCCGCTGATATTGATGAATTACCCTAAAAAAATCAAGAGCTTCTATATGCGCCTCAATGATGATGGCCAGACGGTGGCGGCAATGGATGTCCTAGCGCCAGGTATCGGTGAAATCATCGGTGGAAGCCAACGCGAAGAGCGGTTGGATGTGCTGGATGCACGGCTGGATGAACTGGGCATGAGCAAAACCGCCTATAATTGGTATCGGGATCTGCGCCGCTATGGCAGTGTACCGCATGCCGGATTCGGGCTGGGTTTCGAACGCACCATCAGCTACGTGACTGGGATGAGCAATGTGCGTGATGTCATTCCGTTTCCGCGTACCCCGCGCAGCGCGGATTTTTAGTTTTTCAGATTCATTGATTCAAACCGGTTCGCCTTTATGACCACCACCTCCCCATCTACGCCATCCAAGAGCAAGGGCCGGCGCGCCAATGCCCTTCCTGTGGGTTGCATGCTGGACGAGTATCGTATTGACTCGATTCTAGGAGCTGGCGGATTTGGTGTGACCTACAAGGCACGAGACACCCATCTGGATACCTGGGTTGCCATCAAAGAATACTTTCCAGTGGAATGGTCGTTTCGCGATCCTAATGGAGTGACCGTTCACCCTAATACCCAAGGAGACACCAGCGACACTGAAGGCGCAATATCGGACTATCGCTGGGGATTAGAGCGTTTTCTTGATGAGGCGCGGGTACTGGCTCGAATTCAGCATCCCTACGTGGTACGGGTCAAGCGCTATTTTCGAGGTCACGGCACTGCCTACATCGTGATGGATTATGAGGAAGGCCAACCGTTAAACATGATGCTACAGGGAGAAGAAACGCTGCGCGAGGATGAAGTGCGTGGCCTATTGGAAGATGTGCTGCCTGCACTGCAAGCGGTACACGAACAAGGTTATCTACATCGCGATATCAAGCCTTCCAATTTATATGTGCGCGCCAGTGACCACCGGGTACTGCTAATTGATTTCGGTGCAGCCCGGCAGGCGGCGGGACGTCACAGCCAGAGCGTCACCAGCCTGGTCACACCAGGTTATTCACCGCCCGAACAGTACACGACCCGTAATGACCGGTATGGGACCTGGACCGATATCTACGCTCTCGGCGCCGTTTTATACCGTTGCATAATCGGTCACGCCCCGACAGAAGCGGCTGACCGGTTGCTCGACGATAATATAGAGCCTGCTATCAAGGCAGGTGCGGGCCGCTACAGCACCAATCTGCTGCGGGTAATCGACCGGGCATTGGAAGTACGGCCGGAACAACGATTCCTCACTGTCGCGGATATGCAAGCAGCGCTCGCTGGCTCACACGATGACAACAGTGATGAAACGGTGATTATGCTGCCGATCACCCCTGTTAGACCTGCCCCGATATTTGAAACACCGCGGGTCACCGGCCGGCTGGCGAATCCCATAGCGAATGATCCGCTAAGACCTGAATCGCCGCAACTCACGGATCATTCACCGAAATCACTGCTGGAGCCCGTCGAATCCGATTCTGGCGGCTGGCTGAAATTCACGCAACCACCCGCGGCTGCCCACACCGCTTCAGTCGAGCAACAGCAAAATGCTGTGCAGACGCCTGCATCCCGATGGCGGTTAGCCGCCTTCGCTACAGGCGGTATGGCGTTGGCAGCTGTAGCAGCAGCGCTCATCTGGCTAGGCTTGTCCAAGCCGATCCCGCAAACCTTGGAATCAAAGCCGCTGCCTCGCTACCGCTTAGGCGAACTGGAGCCATCGGCCGCAAATCCGCCAGCGGTTCCTAACACTCCAGTATCAACCACAACACCGTCCACGCTTTCTTCAACGCCTCATAAGGTTGTTGATTCGCCGGTGCCAGCCGGAAGCGCAGAGCCGGCACACTTACCAGCTCCGCTGGAAAAACCGGTGATCGAAGACGGGTCTGCAGCCATGAAGGGCATGTCAAAAACAGCCGGTGGCTCACCTGAGTTGCCGGTAGCCGGAGGCGAGCCTCAGCCGCCCGTTATGAAGGGGACACCGGAAATGACAGATTCGCCAGAATCCCCAATAGCGCAGGACACGTCCGGATCGACAGCCACAAAGAGTAGACCGGAAACAACCCAAGAGGAACCACCAGCAAACATGACTAGTGCATCACAGGTTCCTAGCACAGCACCCGCTCCCGTCGCACCAAAAGGCCAACACACTGCAGGCGAGGAGTTAAAAGCACCTAAGAAAGCCCAACGCTCTCAGAGGGCCACCCCCCAAAAAGCCCGTCCGTGGAAAGTGATACCTTATGATCCATCGGCAAAGAAACCGTCACAAGGTCCAGCCGCAGCACCGAAGCGTGGTAATCTCTGGGGCGCTCCCAGCGACTCAGGAGGAGGGTTTAATCAAAAATGAGCTTCAACTTCTGGCCCTTTTCGCGACAACGACGCAAGTTGCCTGAACCGGTGCCGGTGCGAGCGCGTTTTATTCGTACCGATGCAGTGGGTAAGGGGGATTTACGGTTACAATCGGCCCTATGCCGGTTGGGCCGCGCACCCGATAACAATATATGTTTCGATAACGACTCAGTCTCGAATTACCATGCTGAGATTTATTATTTACCCGATGGCTCATTCCAGATTTGCGATTTGAATTCCACAAATGGAACCTGGATCAATGGGAAGCGGATTCAAAGCCAGATGCTTGGAAATGGCGATGTCGTAGAGTTGGGTGAAGTGCGCCTGCATTTCCGGGTGGACCATTCATAAATCAGGTGGTTTGCTAAACACCGCCTCTAAGATCAGGAGAAGTCGCATGCCTCTGTATCGCGGCTTTAAAAAAGGTGGTTCCTCTCCGAATCCACCTGTTGAGCCAACTCGCCGCATTGCCCGCCCCGAAGCAGCTAATCGCTCTCGACCGGCAGCAATGCCATCGGCAAATTCAGTAGTGACCAACCCTACAGCCATGGCAGGCGCTGCATTGTCTGACTTAGTGGTGGGCTGGCTCGTCGTGATTGCCGGCCCTGAGCGGGGCAAAGTATTGTCACTGGGTTATGGCGTCAATGACATCGGCCGAGGGGCAGGCGCCCGCCTCCGGCTGGATTTTGGCGATGAAACCATCGCTCACGAAAATCAAGCCGCTATCATTTACACCATGCGGTCCCGGCGGTTCTATTTGCAATCAGTTGCCACTGGAACTTGGCTGGATGGACGAATGATTCAAGAATCGGTGGAGCTGAAAGGCGGCGAAATGCTGCAAGTCGGGCAGGCTCGTTTGCGGTTTGTACCGCTGTGTGGCCCCAGCTTCGACTGGTGCGCTGGCGGCTAACCGGGAGAAAATGGCATGGTGGCGTGGATTCACGATGAAGGAATGGCACAAGGCAGCCGTTCACGCCAGGAAGATGATTATGGAGTTTTCGAGCTGCCATCAGAACTAGGCGCAGGCGACCTGCTGTTGGTATTAGCCGATGGCATGGGAGGTGAACAGGGTGGCGCCTTGGCAAGCACTCTAGCGGTGCGTGAATTTATCGAGACCTATGACGCCGTATCTGCCACTACAATTCCCAAGCGGCTCGAACAGACCTTGCTGCATGTCAACACTCAGATGGGACGAAAAGTAGCTACCGATCCAGAGGGATTGAGTGGAATGGGCTGTACACTGTTGGCGGTGGTGCTGGCTGAAGAAGGTTTGTACTGGATCAGTGTCGGCGATTCGCCCCTTTGGTTGTGGCGGCGGGGGCGGTTACATCGTCTGAATCAGGATCACGCCTATCGCAGCATTTTAGCCCACCGGGTCGCTGCGGGTGAAATCAGCGCGGATTTCGCTGCCCGGCACCCCGACCGCAATGCGCTGATGAGCGCCGTGACAGGGGATGCGCTCGATTTAGTGGACTTGTCACACCATGCCCATACCCTCAAAGAGGGCGATCAGATCCTGCTGGCAAGTGATGGCGTTTTGACACTGAGTGAGCAGCAGATTGCAGCGATGTTAAAAAGAAATCCCCAGGTAAACGGCACCCCCTGTCAGACACTGCTGGCGGCAATAGCCGCCCATCAGCGTCCATATCAAGATAACATCACGGTATTGTGGGTCCGCGCCGCCGAATTTTCAGTGCATCGTTCCTGGTGGCATCGCGTATGGGAGCATCTAGGCAGGGGTTGATCCTGATACCAACCAAGCCAGCAAATCAAGCGGCTTCTCCAGAAAACCATCCGCCCCCCATTTTTCCGGGCAATCCTCGCCGCTCAGATAACCAAATTTGGCTACCAGTGCCATCATGCCTGCTCGTTTGCCGGCCTGTACATCGCGTTCGGCGTCGCCAATATACAGCGAGCAGGCCGGCGCTACACCAATCTGTTTGCAAGCGTGCCATAACGGTTCCGGCTCGGGTTTACGCTTATCCAGCGTATCACCGCTGACCACGCAGGCGGCCCGCGGCCACAGCCCTACCGCCTTCACCAAAGGTTCAGTGAGCCACCCAGGTTTGTTGGTCACGATGCCCCAATGGATAGAATCTGCTTCCAAACGCGCTAGTACTTCGCTCATACCAGGAAACAGCACGGTATCAACAGCGATAGCTTCATAGTAAAGCTCTAGAAACCGCCGGTTGCACTCGGCATAGAGAGGGTCATCGACTCCCAGCCCGAAGCAGGCTTTAAGCATACCGGGCGAGCCGTGCGAGACGGTTCGCCGGATGGCGGAAAATGGCGGTTCGGGAACGCCGTACTCACGACAAAGCCGATACAACGCCGCTGCTAGATCCGGTGCTGTGTCCAGCAAGGTGCCATCCAGGTCAAATAGCACACAGGCTGGCAATTGATCATCAATTGAACCAGAGGTCATATGGTATCTGGCCGGCAGTAGAGCATATAGTTGACCGACACACCCGGCCCCAGCCAGTAGCGGCCCGTCAGTGGATTGTGATGCAGACCCGTCATTTCTTTCATTACCAAACCGGCCTCTCGCGTCCAGCCCTCCAATTCTGAGGGACGAATGAATTTACGGTAGTCGTGAGTACCCTTGGGCAGCATCCGCAACACATACTCTACACCAATAATAACAAACAGATAGGACTTAGGGTTACGATTGATGGTTGAGAAGACCAGATGACCCTCCGGCTTGACTAATCGAGCGCAGGCGCGAATAGTCGAGGCCGGTTCAGGAACATGCTCCAACATCTCCATACAGGTCACCACATCAAAACTACCTGGCTCGCTTTCAGCCAATTCTTCAGCAGTGATGCGCCGATAGTCGAGGACCGCGCCGGATTCGAGCTGGTGCAACTGTGCCACGGCCAGCGGCGCTTCGCCCATATCGATGCCGAGTACTTGAGCACCGTGCAGCGCCATACTTTCGGCAAGGATGCCACCGCCGCAACCAACATCGAGCGTCCGCTTTCCGGCTAAACCACCGACCCGCTCATCAATATAAGTCAGGCGCAGGGGATTGATATCGTGCAGAGGTTTAAATTCGCTATCCGGATCCCACCAGCGACTGGCGAGCTCCTCAAATTTAGCGATTTCCTGATAGTCCACATTTGAATTAGCGGTTGTCATGTCCGGCTCTATTGGCTAAATGAAAGGTTTCTGGCAGGTTTGGCTGATACAGATTGGATTTTATGCCCAACCGGTTCCAATGATTCGATCCCGCCATTCCCGCGCATGCTGGATGATTTCCTGTGTATCCAGGGTGATCAACTGCCGGTCCGCCAACAACCGGCGGCCAGCAACCCAAACGTCGCTGACCTGATGGCGCCCTGTGGCATAAACTAATTGTGAGACTGGATGGTAAACCGGCTCGGTTTCCACCATGCCGAGATTGACTGCAATAATGTCAGCCGACTTACCTGGCTCCAATGAGCCGGTTTCTTCAGCCAGACCCAGTGCACGGGCGCCGTTCAGCGTCGCCATGCGCAGGATCCGGGCCGCTGGAAGGGCGGATGCATCGCCAGCCATGCCCTTACCCAGCAACGCTGCGATGCGCAACTCGCCGAACAGGTCAAGATCGTTATTGCTAGCTGCACCATCAGTACCGATAGCGACATTGACGCCAGCCGCGTCTAATCGAGCGATCGGGCAGAAACCGCTGGCCAGCTTAAGATTGGATTCTGGGCAATGCGCCACATGGGCGCCAGCATGCGCCAGCCGCTCAATTTCACTGGGCTCCGCTTGGGTCAAATGGACAGCCAATAGTTGCGGCGATAACAGACCCAGCTGCTCCAGGCGATCCAGTGGCCGGCAACCCTGCTCAGTTACGAATTGCGCAATTTCGGCAACGGTTTCGTGGACGTGGATATGCACGGGGATATTCCGGTCAGCAGCCAGTTGGCCAATTCGTTCGAGTGCTGGCGCTGATACGGTGTAGGGAGCGTGAGGCGCAAAAGCGGTATGGAGCAACGGTTCAAATTTAAGTGCCTCATGCAGCGCCAGGCCTTTATCCAGATACTCATCCAGATTTCGAGCGTAGGCCGAAGGGAAGTCCAAAGCAATCAACCCAACACACGCGCGCATTCCGGCTTCACGGGCGACTGCAGCCGCCGCTTCAGGAAAAAAATACATATCGTTGAAGCAGGTCACCCCGCCGCGCAACATTTCAGCGATAGCCAGCCGCGTTCCGTCGCGGACAAAATCAGCATCAACCCAGCGCATCTCCGCAGGCCAGATATGATCTTGTAACCAACGCATCAATGGCAGATCATCAGCTAACCCACGCATCAGGGTCATACTGGCATGGGTATGCGCGTTGATTAGACCAGGCATCAGCACATGCTGGTCAAAGTGCAGATGTGTTTCAGAAGTATAACGGATCGCGGCTTCCGCTTGGGGCAGGATGGCCAAGATGCGGCCTTCATGAATAACGAGGGTATGGTGCTTAAGAACTTGCCCTTCCGGTTCGACCGGAACGATCCAGCGGGCGTTGAGCAAAGCAGTGGCAGCTTGCGGCATGCGCGTTCTCCGGGCGGTGACACCGGATTATAGCGGCGAATCTACGGGGCGCAAAAAAACGCCCCGGCGGTTTGCCGGGGCGTAGTTCCTATACGCTAAGACGCCAGAAGCTTACTGGCTGATAACACGTTCCTTAGCTGTCACGGTGATAACCACCCGGCGGTTTAATGCACGGCCAGCGGGGTTATCCCGGCCATTTGGCAGCGTATTCGGGGCCACGGGGTCGAGTTTGCCGCGGCTCTGGGTGCTGATCAATGAGGCAGGCACTCCTTTGGAGACCAGATAACTAGCGACACTATCAGCGCGACGCTGGCCAAGACGGAGGTTGTATTCCTGGCTACCCTTGCCGTCGGTGTGGCCAACGATCAGAATCGAAGAGACTGAGGCAACACGCCGCAAATCAGCCGACAGACGGTCCAGCTTAGCCATACCAGCAGGCTTCAAATTAGCCCTGTCAAAATCAAAATAGGCATCAGCGCCCAAAGTCAAAGTTTCGACCACAGGCGCGGCTGGAGGTGGCTCAACGACAGCAACAGCACCACACTCTGGAATATTTTTCTCGGCTGTCCAGAAAGGCGTGCGGATGCAATTGCCATAGGGATCTTTGACGATCTTGTCATAGGGATCCACAGCGTAAATGCAACCGTACTTATTAATCGCATGTGCCGGCAGTGCGGCGAACAGCATCATCGAAGCAGCCAGACCCAGGCTGAACTTATGCAGGTTTACTTTCATCGGTATACTCTCCCAATAGGCGCTGAAAATTCAGTACACGGCACATCAAGAATCTCAGGTCGCGGGGACCGGGTCAGCTTAACCGCGATCATCCACTTAACCAGTATACCCGAGCGGTTGCCATTACGAATGGCCAGCCGGCCGGTCTTGAGGTGTAATGATACAACACTGTGTCAGAATTGCAAAAAATGTTGTTCAAAGAATAAATAACATCATTTTGCGCGTTATCCTGGTATTTTGGCAAGATTTTTTTCGTTACCTGCCTGCAAATCCTGCTTGTTGCTAAACCAGCAATAAGCATTAAATCTGCTGAACCCACCTCGGATGGTGATTTTTCAAGATGAGGCTCAATGATACCGCTTAATCATGATCACGTTCGCGCCATTATTTGGCGCGATAATACTTTGGAACTGCTCGACCAGCGTCTTCTACCAGGGGAAATCCGCTACCAGCGGTTGACGACTGCTGCCGAGGTTGCCACAGCGATTCGCTGCATGGTGGTGCGAGGTGCGCCGGCTATCGGTATTACCGCAGCCTATGGCGTAGTGCTGGCAGCCAGGAACAGTTATGCCAAGACACAAGGGCACTGGCAAATTGCAATGCAAGAAGATCTAGATCGGCTTGCAGCATCCCGGCCTACCGCCGTCAACTTGTTTTGGGCGCTGAGACGTATGAAGCAGGTTATCGCCAATACGTCCGGTAATCCGCTTGAGAGGCTGCTGATTGAGGCGCGGACGATTCACGAAGAAGATATTGCCGCCAATCAATGTATGGGTCTGCTGGGCGCAGAACTGCTCGGTGAGTGCGGAGCAGTCCTAACGCATTGCAATGCTGGCTCGTTGGCTACTGGCGGCTATGGCACGGCATTAGGGGTGATTCGCGCTGGCTACGCAGCAGGGCTGATTGCGCAGGTTTATGCCGATGAGACGCGCCCTTGGCTGCAGGGCGCACGGCTGACTGCCTGGGAACTCGTACAGGACCGGATTCCGGTCACATTACTGGCGGATGGTGCGGCGGCATCACTGATGAGGCAGGGTATGATCCGTTGGGTCATCGTTGGTGCAGACCGGATTGCTGCCAATGGCGATGCCGCCAACAAAATCGGTACCTATGGCTTAGCGGTAACCGCCCGCTATCACGGTGTTAAGTTGATGGTGGTCGCGCCAGCTTCGACTGTCGACCTAGCGGTTCCCAACGGGACGGGAATTCCTATCGAACAGCGCGCTGCTGATGAATTACTCAACTTTAACGGCTACCCGGTTGCTCCTGCTGGGGCTGATGGATGGAACCCTTCGTTCGATGTGACGCCTGCGGAACTCATAGATGCATTAGTGACGGAACGCGGGGTAATCTTGAAACCGGATGCGGCAAAAATGGCTGACATGATGGGCATCGAAAATCCAGCCTGCTAGGTGCAGGCAGCAGCCTAGAGGGTAATTTTCTGGTTTGGAGGCCAGCTTGGTTTTGACCGATAACCCGGCCCGGTGCTGTATCGAATCAAACGGCCCGGACACAACTAGATAGAAGCGGAGATATCGAGCGGGTCAAGCCGCTTCAATCCGTATCCGTCGAGGATACCGGAATCATCAACGTGTGATCTTCATGAACCAAGGCCGCTCTATGGAGCGTATTTTCGGTCGCCGCTATGAAAAAACCGCGAACTGGTCCGGTAACCGGGGTATTCTGCCGGAAATCCTGCAATCCTCCACAGTAGAAATTATTACAAATATCAGAGCGCATATCCCGAGGCAAACTACACCCATCAGCCTGATGGTAAACACAGGAACCTTGCGTGGTCTCATCGCCCACATGGCTCATGTAAGCAGCTAGCACCTTGCGGGAGCGTTGATCTGGGTGTGCCGTCCGGTAACGTTGCAGGGTCGCAGCTTCCAGGTAGGCATAGGTAAACGCCCCTCCCCCGCAACACGATCCCTGGCAACAGGCACAAGCCTGACCGGATGCCGCTTGAAGCCGGGCTTCCTGATCTGCGGGGGGTGCCGTCTGATTTTGATCTTGATTGAATACTACAGGGACAGGTGCCGCAAACACCCGGTCAACTAGTTGCTTCAGGTAATTACGAAACTCCCGCCGGCGTTTCGCAGGCAGCCGGGTGATCTTGGATAAGGAGGCGGGGATGACCGCCAAACGGAATGACTTGGCGTTACGAATGCCAAAATCACCCATCACCTGATTACGGAGCCGCTCCGCCTTCTCTCGCAAAGCCAGATACCATCGTTCACGCTGTTCATGTTCTTGACGGGCGCGATCCGCGACAGCGGCCCGCTGACACTCCGGAGCGGCGCAAACCCCGAAGTGCTGTTCTCTGATAGCAAGCGGGCGTCCACATTTTTTGCAGAGCTTGTTCTGTTTTTGCAACAAGGAATAGCGCCAATCACATTCTATCCGGCCACAAAGCTTATTTTTGCGTGCCTGGTGGAAAGGCAGAGGCGTATTGCAGACCAAACAAACAGGCGTACCTGTCAATCGGAAATTCACGCAGGTCATCGTCAATCGCTCCTCCTTACCATTTGGAATCAACATTCCAGAGCCAATACCCCATCGGCCAGCCGCCAGACCGCATCCATTCGCGCCGCCAGCCCTGGATCGTGGGTAACGACCACAAAGCTGGTGCCTAGATCATGATTAAGCTCCAGCATTAATTCAAAGACCCGCTCGGCGCTGTGCCGGTCCAGATTACCTGTCGGTTCGTCAGCCAATACACAGGCTGGTTCAGTAATCAGCGCCCGGGCCACTGCTGCCCGTTGCCGCTCGCCGCCAGACAGTTCACCAGGTTTATGCTTGAGACGCAGACTCAAACCAACCCGGCCTAACAGTTCCGCCGCCTGCTCCTTGGCTCGCGCGGCCGGCTCACCCCGGATCAGCAACGGCATTGCCACATTCTCCAATGCCGTGAATTCCGGCAGCAGATGGTGAAACTGATAGATAAACCCCAGCCAGCGATTACGCAGGCGACCACGCCCAGCATCGCCCAGCCGGTTTAATTCCTGGCCAGCCACCCACACAGAACCAGCCGTCGGTGTGTCCAGTCCGCCCAGCAGATGCAGTAACGTACTCTTACCTGAACCGGAACTACCAATAATCGCTAGCCGCTCACCTCGCCGGACCTGAAGATCAATTCGCTGCAACACCTCCAGGCGTTCGCTGCCCTGCCGGAATGACTTAGCCAATTGATGACATTTCAGCACCGTTTCTTCTTCGCGCATGGCTGCCTCATTCATAGCGTAGTGCCTCTGCAGGTTGGGTCCGCGCCGCCCGCCAGGCAGGATAAAGCGTCGCTAGCGTCGCCAATCCAAACGCGACCAGCCCAATCGTGGATACATCGCCCCACTGCACTTGAGATGGCAAATCGCTAATCAGATAGACATCCGGTGCGAGGAATTTGATACCGAACAATTTCTCGATAAACGGCACCACCACATCAACATGGGTCGCCAGTGATACACCTCCGATCAATCCAAGTAAGGTGCCAATCAAACCAATAGTAATGCCTTGAACGATGAAAATCCCCATGATGCTAAGCGGCGTTGCACCCAAGGTACGCAGAATCGCAATATCCGCCTGTTTATCGGTGACCACCATCACCAAAGCAGAGACAATATTAAAGGCTGCCACGGCTACAATCAGGGTCAAAATCACGAACATTGCGGTTTTCTCGATCTGTACCGCACGGAAAAAGCTGGCGTGATCCTGCGTCCAGTCGCGAGCCAGATAACCTTCTGGTAGTTGATCGGTAATTTGTTGAGCCAGTCGCGGTGCCTGAAAGAGATCACGCAGTTTCAAGCGCACTCCGCTGACTACTCCATCCGGAAACTGGAATAATTTGCCAACATCGGCAACATGTGCCAGCGCATAGCCCCGATCGTATTCATACATACCGGCTTCGAAAAGGCCAACCACCTGGAAGCGTTTGAGTCGTGGCAACACCCCGGCTGGAGTCATATTGGCTTGAGGCGTAATGACTGTTACTTTATCGCCTACTACCACTCCCAATACATTGGCCAATGCTTTGCCCAGGACAATACCAAATTCGCCGGGCCGCAGATCATCCAGCGAACCTTGAAACATTTTGCCGCCGATGTCTGAAACTTGCTGTTCCTCTTGCGGCAGGATGCCTTGGATAATTGCACCACTGACTAACGAAGCATGATTGAGCATTGCTTCACCACGAATGAAGGGCGCACCACCTTGGACTTCGGGATGATGCATAGCCAAATCACGCACCGCTGGCCAGTCATCAATGAGTCCATTCCAACGACTGATCGTAGTATGGGCAGTCATCGCCAAGATGCGCCCGCGCAGTTCCTGCTGGAAACCGTTCATCACTGACAGCACTGTAATCAGTGCGGTGATGCCCAAGGCAATACCCAGCATTGAGGTAAGTGAGATAAAAGAAATAAAATGATTGCGGCGTTTGGCACGCGTGTAACGCAGGCCAATAAACAATTCCAGGGGACGAAACATGGGCGCTCCCAGTGAGTGGCGGTAATCGCCGGAAAGAGCCCCATTATAAATGGCATTGGCCGCCTGGAGGCGGCCAAGATATGATCCACTGGACAGTAATTCTGTGAGTTACTGTTTGGGAGACTCAACCGGTACCTTCGGCACTTCTGGGACTTTTGGCATTGCAGGGGCTTTCGGCACCTCTGGGGTTTTCGATGCGGATGGCATCTCAGGGGCTTTCGGCACCTCTGGGGTTTTCGATGCGGATGGCATTGCAGGGGCGGATGAAGACACGGGTACCTTAGCAGCTTCAGGCTCCCCTGCTGTTAGCATGTCTTTATTGGCCGCTAACAACTTATCCAATGACTTGTCTTTGATACCAGGTACTTTGACCAAGTCATCAACTGATGAAAAAGGGCCATTCTCTTCCCGGTAATTAACGATAGCTGCCGCCTTGGCCGGGCCGATTCCTTTTAAAGCTTCCAGTTCTTTGACACTGGCCGTATTAATATTAACGGCCTGGGCAAACGCCGTAATGGAAAACAATGCTAATGCTAATGCCAATATCACATTTATGAATTTCATATAATTCTCCTTAAAGTTACCAATTGTGCAGCCTAGCAAATCGAACAGTAACATTAAGTATAGAAATGATCTTAAATAATACAAGATATTTCTCAGTTTTTTAAGTGGACATTGGGTTTTCTATTGATACAGTAACAAATCGAGTGATCAGGCGCTGGTCTTCATTACCAGGTCGGGCATAGGTTTGATAGTACTCCACTGCAGGCAGCTCGGGCACCACCAATGCAAGGATTTGACGACAAAGCCACAGTAACCACAACGGTAGCGAGCAGCACTATTGAGCATCTGCGTACTAATACAGTGCAGGGCTCGCAGATCAGCATATTCAGCGCCTTTGCCTCGCGCCAGCTTGATTTCGACCAAGCGACGCAACCCAAGCAGGGTCGGGTATTCTCTCAATTCACACTCAAGAAATCGCAGTGCAGCTTCCTCGCCTTCTTGCCGCAAGAGCCATTCGGCCAAGGCATCGGTGATCCGTCCGCCGTGATCCCTTGCCTGCACTTCATGGAGATAAGCAATCCACTCATCAAGACAATTCAAGGCACTGTAACATTGACCGAGTGGTGCGATTACTTCAGGCAGATACCCTCGATCCTGCTGCTCAACAGCCTGAAATGCAGCAATAGCAACCCGATAATCACCGGTCCGCATCGCCAGCCGGCCTAATAACAGGTTCGCTCGGGTACAATCTGGATCGCGCGCTAGCGCGTCTCGCAGCCAGATTCTCGCTTCGTCATGCTGGTTCTGCGCATTTGCCGCTTCAGCCAATTCGCAACAGAAATGCGCAGTTTGCCTGCGTTTGGATTCACCGCTGATCTGTTCCAGACGGTCACTGTAGGCAACGGCCTGACGCCAATCTTTTTCCTGCTGAAAAATATGGATCAAACGGGATAGAGCAATTGCTGTATGATCCGGCTGATCCAGCAATTTCTGGAATAGTTCCTCCGCCCGGTCAAACAGGCCAGCCCGCAGATAGTCTTCGCCAATCTCCAGCATGGCTCGATGGCGTTGATCATTGGTCAGGTTGGTACGGGCGATTAAACTGCCATGAATATGAATTGCCCGGTCCACTTCACCGCGACGGCGAAACAAATTCCCCAGAGCCAGATGGATTTCGGCAGTATCTTGATCGACATCAGCCATGCGGGTAAAAACTTCGATCGCTTGGTCAGGCTGATCATCGATCAGATAATTCAATCCTTTGAAATAGTCAGCATTACGGATCGTTACTCCATTGCAATCTGCAGGCTGGCGCCGGGCCGCCCACCAACCCGAGGCCGCGGCGACCGGAAGCAATAGCCATAACAATTCCATCATAGCCTAACGGTGTGTCTCCGGTAGATTAACGCGCATCCCGTCCCGCTCTCCTGGCCAACAAGTTAATCTCTTGATCCTTACTAGAAAGCATTTGGCGCAAATGAGCCACCTGCCAGCGCAATGGCAGCACGACAAAAGCTCCTATCATTGCAGTAACAAGCGCTCCGGCAGCAAAGGCGCTTACTACCACCAGCGATAAAGGCTGGGTCGTTATTCCCAACAGATAGTTGACAGCAACTGGTTCGGTGTGCAGGGTGGAAAATTCCACACCCAGTAGCAAGACAACCAGCAAGATCGCACTCATCAGAGTAAACTTAATCCAGAACATCGGTTTCTCCTGCCAGAACAGTTTGAAATCGGTGAACTCGAACGATAGCTCACTCGGCCATTCCCTGTTGTCGATATGGGCTATCCTTTCGGTCTCAACAAAAAACCCACTTTACCGTGGGCTTTTAAACGGCAGATGACAGCTAGTACCCTTTAGATAGACAAAGGGTCATCGCGGACTATGTCCAGGGCGATAATTGACCCGCTCGCGCAGCTCCTTGCCGGGTTTAAAGTGCGGAACATATTTGCCTGTCAGCGTTACAGCATCACCCGTCTTGGGATTGCGGCCAATGCGTGGAGGACGGAAATGCAGAGAAAAACTGCCAAATCCCCTAATCTCGATCCGCTCTCCACTGGCTAGTGATTCACTCATCTGCTCCAGCATAGCTTTGACCGCCTGTTCTATATCCTTGTAAGGAATATCGCTTCTTTTGCAAGCAAGAATCTCGATCAATTCCGATTTCGTCATAAAAACTCCTCAAGTGAACAGTGATCCTGGCAGTACCGGTTGCACCGCACCACCCAACTGAAAGTCGATGGCAAACCATCGGCGATCCATAAAAACACTCCCCTGAAGGGGGGAGTGATAAAATTCCCGCTTCTTAGCCGTCGTCTTGCTGGGGAGCGATAGAATTCTCGCTTCTTAGTCATCGTCTTGCTGGGTACTAATTTGCTCCTTGAAAATATCTCCCAAGGTCGCACCCGTGCTGGATCTCCGGCTGTAATCCTGCAAAACCTCCGCTTCTTCAGCCATATCCTTAGCCTTGATCGACAGACTGATCGTCCGGTTTTTACGGTCAACCCCAATGAATTTAGCTTCGACTTCTTCACCTTCCTTGAGAAGGGTCCGTGCGTCTTCAACCCGTTCGCGAGACAACTCGGAAGCGCGCAGTGTTCCCTCGACCCCATTTCCCAAATCTACCACAGCACCTTTAGCATCCACTGAGAGGATCCGTCCTCTGGTTACACTGCCTTTAGGATGATCAGCGACGAAGTTAGAGAAAGGATCCTTGTCAAGCTGCTTAATACCTAACGATATACGCTCGCGTTCAGGATCAACTGCCAGCACCACGGCTTCGACCTCCTGACCTTTCTTGTACTGGCGGACAGCTTCCTCACCGGGAGCATTCCAAGAAATATCAGAAAGATGCACCAGACCATCGATACCACCATCCAGACCAATGAAGATACCAAAATCGGTAATCGACTTGATCTTACCGGAAACGCGATCACCTTTGCCGCGCGTCTGATCGAATTCATCCCAAGGATTCTGCTGGCACTGCTTCATACCCAGCGAGATACGGCGACGATCCTCATCGATGTCGAGCACCATAACTTCAGCCTCGTCACCTAACGACACGACTTTGTTTGGATTGACGTTTTTGTTAGTCCAATCCATCTCAGAAACATGGACCAGCCCTTCAACACCTTCTTCGATTTCCACGAAGCAGCCGTAATCAGCAATGTTGGTAACCTTACCGAATACCCGGGTGCCCACCGGATAGCGGCGAGCCAGCGCGATCCATGGATCATCGCCTAATTGCTTGAGACCTAGAGAGACACGGTTGCGTTCACGGTCGAACTTGAGCACCTTGACCTGGATATTATCGCCAACAGCGACCACTTCAGAGGGATGCTTGACACGCCGCCAAGCCATGTCGGTGATATGTAACAGACCATCGATACCACCAAGATCCAGGAAGGCACCATAGTCCGTCAGATTCTTGACCACGCCATCGACAATCTGACCTTCTTGCAAGTTCTGTAACAACGCCTCACGTTCAGCGCTGTATTCCTGTTCGACAACCGCACGGCGGGAGACCACTACATTATTGCGCCGGCGATCGAGCTTGATAACCTTGAATTCCTGCTCTTTGCCTTCCAGGTAAGCGGCGTCCCGCACCGGACGCACGTCTACCAGCGAACCTGGCAAGAATGCACGGATTTCGCCAATTTCCACGGTAAAGCCACCCTTGACCTTGCCGCTAATAAGACCTTTGACAATCTCCTCCTTCTCAAAGGCCGTTTCCAGGGCGCTCCAAATGCGGGCGCGCTTGGCTTTTTCACGAGACAGCCGAGTTTCTCCAAAACCGTCCTCTAGCGCATCCAGTGCTACCTCAACCTGATCCCCGACCTTCACGTCGAGAACACCTTCCTCGTTATAAAACTGTTCGATCGGAATCAATCCTTCCGACTTCAGGCCCGCATTGACAACCACAGCATCTGGGCGGATTTCCACAATCAATCCTTGGACGATGGAGCCAGGCTGCATCTGCTTGTCGGCCAGGCTTTGTTCAAACAGTTCGGCAAAACTTTCGGTCATGGGTTATAACTCAAGAAAAACCGGCGGTAGCAAGCCGCCGCAAGTGGGTTGGGGCTACGGGGTTCGGTAGAAAACACCCGAACCGGTTTCGGGTGACTGACTGTACTCCCGTCGCAGCAGAAATTTTCAGGGCTCATGCCCGGAGCGCCAGTCCCGGCGCTCGATCTATTCGGTCAAACTTATCAAAAAGCAAAGCGTAGTCAAGGTGATCACCGACGTAAAGGTTTTGGGCTAGGGAATTACCCGTATTCGCAACCGCTGTCTAGCACGCGCGAGCACCCATTCACCCACCTCCGCGATGCTGAGCTGGGTGGTATCCAGCATCTCTGCATCAGCAGCCGGTTTAAGCGGCGCCACTGCCCGTTGGGCATCGCGAGCATCCCGTTCAGCAATTTCCTTGATAATCTTGTTAAGATTAGCATCTAGGCCTTTTTCAATCAACTGCTTATAACGGCGATGTGCGCGCTCACCAGCGCTGGCGGTCAGAAATAATTTCAGATTGGCATCTGGGAACACGACAGTACCCATATCACGGCCATCAGCGATGAGGCCCGGAATTTGGCGAAAATCCCGCTGCCTCTGCAACAGCGCTGCGCGCACTGCGGGTAACGCGGCGACTTGCGACGCAGCATTACCGGTCATCTCGCTGCGCAATGCATTGCCAATGTCTGCGCCATCCAGGATGACCCGCACGGCACCAGCAGCGTCAGGAATGAATTCCACGTTCAATCCGGACGCAACTGCCGCAATTTTAGCCTCATCTTGCAGGGCCAGGTTCCGGTGCAGCGCCGCCAGGGCCGTCAACCGGTATAACGCGCCACTGTCCAGCAAATGCCAACCGAGCTGCATAGCCAGCCATTGGCAGAGTGTTCCTTTACCAACCCCGCTCGGTCCATCCACAGTAATGACCGGGGCCTGGCTGCTCACAGCGTCTGCTCCGTGATCTGTAAACCCGCATTACAGGCTAAACTCACGAATCCTGGGAAGGAGGTATTGACGTTAGCGCAATCATAGATCGAGAGAGGCCCGCTGGCACGCAGCGCGGCGATGGCAAAACTCATAGCGATACGATGATCGCCGTGCGATTCCACCGTACCGCTAGAGAATGTCCCGCCCTCAATGATCAAACCATCGGGAGTTGGCTCAGCGGCAATTCCCAAAGCAGCGAGACCATCGGCCATTCCCTGAATCCGGTCACTCTCCTTGACTCGCAATTCGGCTGCACCAGTCAGGATCGTGACACCTTTGGCACAGGCAGCAGCGATAAACAATGCAGGGAATTCATCAATCGCCAAGGGCACTAGTTTCTCAGGAATGCGGATACCATGCAGCGGAGCGTAACGGACCCGCAGGTCCGCTACCGGTTCACCGCCAGCCTGGCGGGGATTCAGCACTTCGATATCGGCCCCCATCAATCGCAGAATGTCAATCACACCGGTGCGCGTGGGATTGATGCCAACATGCTCCAGCAACAGATCAGAGCCGGGTGCAATACTGGCCCCGGCCAGAAAAAACGCTGCAGAGGAGAGATCAGCCGGCACATCGATGGCTTTTCCCGTTAACTGCCCGCCGCCCGTGACTGCGACAGAACGGCCATTCTCGCGTTCCAAGGGATAGCCGAATCCTTCCAGTATCCGCTCAGTGTGGTCACGGGTCGGAGCCGGTTCGGTAATACGAGTCACACCCTCCGCGTAAAGACCGGCCAGCAGCAAACAAGATTTGACTTGGGCACTGGCGACCGGCAATAGATAATCGATGCCAGACAACCGTTGGTTGCCGTGAATGTGCAGCGGTGCAGCACCGTTGACGGTTGTTTCGATGCAAGCACCCATTTTTGCCAAGGGTTCCGTCACACGCCGCATGGGCCGGCGGGTCAGCGAAGGATCACCGGTCAATACCGTATCAAATGCCTGGCCCGCCAGAATGCCACTCATCAACCTCATTGACGTGCCGGAATTGCCCATATCCAGCGGACCATCCGGGGCGCGCAGCCCATACAGGCCAACGCCATGGACAGTGACCTGACCTTGCTCCGGGCCGCCGATGCGCACTCCCATGGCGCGGAAAGCGTTAAGGGTGGCTAGGCAATCCTCACCTTCCAGGAAACCCGTGATAGCGGTTATGCCTTTGGCCAGTGCACCGAACATGATGGCGCGGTGGGAAATGGATTTATCGCCAGGAACCCGTAAATGGCCGCACAAGGCGCCGCCAGGCTGGATGAGATATCGGAGATTCCGCATGTTATTGATTCAAGTTTTCGAATTCATGACGTCATACAAGCCGAATTAACCTGTCCAGAACTCACTCAATTAAGGCTCGATGTGAAGCCTTCAATGAAGTTGAACAGGATATGTGATTGATGCGTGGAATCCCGGATCAATCCATCAGGGCCAGATGCGGACCATATACATGGTTCGCTGGTTAGCGGTAGTCCGTTCGACCTCAGCCCGGATATTCCGGCTGCGATACTGGTCGCGTAGAACGACGGCATTCTCCTGGATCGCATATTGGCCGACGATTTTGCCACCACTTGACCGGGCCGGCGCTGGCGATGAGGCCCGTGGCATTGCAGATGTCCTTGGAACAGAAACCAGCTCAAGTTTAGGCAGCCGGGATTCGGCTTGTGCCTTACGTCTTGCCGCTTCGGCCCGGGCGGCTTCAACCCGGGCCGCTTCGGCCTGAGCAACGCGGCGGGCGGCTTCGGCTTGCGCCTTACGCCGTGCCGTTTCAGCCCGGGCAGCTTCGGCCCGGGCGGCTTCGGCTGCCCGGGTAGCCTCAACTTGCGAAGCGGCTGTTTCAGCCGCCGTAGCTGCAGATGCGGTCCGGGATTGCGCAACTTCCCGGCGCATGGCATCAGCCTGCGCAGCGGCGCCGCGTTCCGCTTCAGCCTTAGCGCGGACCTTAGCGGCTTCCGCCTGAGCAGTGCGCTGGGCGGCTTCCGCCCGGGCCTTGGCTGCCGTAATACGTTCCGCTTCAGCTTCGATTTTCGCCTCCTGCGTGACACGGTGCGCTGTTTCCTCCTCAACCTGAGTGATTTGGGTATCAGCTTGCGATTCTTTAGCAGGAACAGCCGCCGGTGCGGCGGGTGTGGCCTCAGGCTGCGAAAAGGTTAAAGCCGGTTGTTCTGAATTTCGTGACGGCGCGGACTCAGTGGCTGGCGGAGCCTGCGGCGTTTCCAGCATTTCCGGGATGAATAGGACCGCGAGCACCGCGATGACAGCGGCACCGACGAGACGTTGGGCCAAGCGATTATCCAAAATCAAGTCTCCCGTGATGGCGGCAAGGAAAAATCCGATAACCAGGGCTGGATCGACAACACCGGTGCTACGGTGTGGAATGAACCAAGCACGATAATACGATCACCCGGATGTGCAGCAGCATGAGCAGCTTGACAAGCATTCCGGACACTGGTGACCGCCGTAGCGGAGGCCCCCATCTCATGCAACAGCATCATAAGCTCAGCGCCGGTCCGTCCGCGTAACCCTTCGAGCGTCACCGCATACCATGTATCAACAGTATTGGTCAATGCCTCGATGACGCCGCGTGCATCTTTATCGGCCAGCAGACCGATAATTGCAAAAGTCCGGCCACGGCAGGGGCGCATCTGCAAGTTTCGAGCAAGAACAGCGGCGGCGCTGGGATTATGGGCAACGTCTAAAATCCACTCAACCAAGCCCGGAATAATCTGAAAGCGTCCTGGCAAATTCGCATCCGCTAGACCGGCGCGGATAGCGCCAGGTGAAACCGGCAATCGTTGTTGCAAGCTCGCCAAGGTTGTGAGCACAGCAGCGGCGTTGCTGAGTTGCTGTTCGCCGGGCAGCGCTGGGACCGGCAAATTGCCGAGCTGCGATTCAGCCGACTGCCAACACCAGCTTGTTCCAGTGCGGGTGAAGCGGTAATCGTCACCGGCCCGGAATAAGCGCGCACCCATGCGGTAAGCCTGTTCGATCAGCTGCGGCGGCGGGTCGGAATCTGCGCAAATAGCGGGCCGGTCAGGCCGGAAAATACCGGCTTTTTCATAAGCAATACTGTCACGGTCTGCGCCGAGCCAACCGGTATGGTCAAGATCGATGCTCGTTATCAGTGCCGCGTCGGCATCCACGGCATTGACTGCATCCAGCCGTCCGCCCAGCCCCACCTCCAGCACTGCAACGTCCACACCTGCTCTGTGAAACAGCTCCAGCGCCGCCAGGGTTCCAAATTCAAAATAGGTCAGCGAAAGATCGCCGCGCGCCGTATCGATGCGGGAAAAAACCTCACAGAGTGACTGATCGTCTGCCTCTACCCCATTCACCCGGATACGCTCGTTGTAACGTAATAAATGCGGTGAGGTGTAGGCGCCGGTCTGATAGCCCGCAGCTCGCAATATGGCTTCCAGGAAGGTGACGCAGGAACCTTTACCGTTGGTGCCGCCGACCGTGATCACCGTAAACGGTAACGGACCCGGCTGTAACTTGCCCAGCACGATTCCCACTCGCTCTAGACCCAAGTCAATGGCTTGGGGATGCAGCGTTTCTTGCCAGCTCAGCCAATCATCCAGTGTGGTAAAGCGCATGTTGGATCACTCAAACGGCAAAGGCGCATCGCGACCCGTCAGCATTGCCAGAAGATTGGCTAACCGGTCACGCAATTCGCGCCGGTCCACAATCATGTCAATCGCGCCATGTTCCAATAGAAACTCACTACGCTGGAAACCGTCTGGCAGCTTTTCGCGCACTGTCTGCTCGATAACGCGTGGTCCAGCGAAGCCAATCAATGCCTTAGGTTCAGCGATATTGACATCGCCTAGCATGGCCAGACTGGCGGAGACTCCACCGGTGGTGGGATGCGTCAACACCGAGAGGTAAGGAACCCCATTTTCAGCCAGCCGGGTGAGCACCGCGCTCGTTTTAGCCATCTGCATCAGCGATACAAGAGCCTCCTGCATCCGTGCGCCGCCGCTGGCGCAGAAACAAATAAAAGGGATATGTTCGTGCAAAGCCGTCTGAGCCGCGCGAACAAACCGCTCACCGACCACCGACCCCATTGAGCCGCCCATGAATTCGAATTCAAAAGCAGCAGCGACCACCGGCATCCCTTTCAGCAAACCCCGCAACGCAATCAAGGCATCTTTTTCTTCACTGGATTTTTGAGCTTGCGTCAACCGGTCTTTATATTTTTTGCTGTCTTTAAATTTTAAAAAATCAGCAGGTTCAATGTCCTCACCGATTTCGGTCAGGTCCTCTGGGTCAAGGAAGCTGCGCAGGCGCTGGCGGGCGCCAAGAGGCATATGATGACTGCATTTAGGGCATACTTGTAAATTACGTTCAAGTTCAACGCGGTACAGTACCGCATCGCATTTTTCGCACTTACTCCACAGCCCTTCGGGAATTTGATGTTTATTGCGGCCGTCCGTGCGGATCCGCGAAGGAACGAGTTTTTCGTACCAACTCATGATAAAGGCACTCAGACGCTATCCACCGGCATCGCTTGCCGCATCGCACTCACCAGATTGCCAGCTTCCTGCCGCATCCGTTCAGGGTCATCTGCCCATTCAGCGATCCGGGAAACTATCGCGCTGCCAACCACAACCGCATCGGCAATTTGGGCGATAGCCGCGGCAGTTGGCGGATCCTTGATGCCAAAACCGACGCCTAACGGCAGACCGGTGCATGTGCGGATCATGGCCAGCTTTTCTTCTACTTCAACGACATTCAGTGCAGCCGAACCGGTCACACCCTTCAACGAAACATAGTAGAGATAACCGCGCGCCAGCTCGACAGTACGGCGAATACGTTCGATCGAACTGGTTGGAGCCAGCAGAAAAATGGGATCAATGTCCGCTGCAACCAGCAATTCAGCCAGTTCGGACGCCTCTTCGGCGGGCAAATCTACCGTCAGCACGCCGTCCACCCCCGCCTCGCGCGCACCGGCAGCAAAGGCGTCAAAGCCCATACTTTCAATAGGATTGAGATAACCCATGAGCACTAATGGTGTATCCGCGTTGGTCCGGCGGAATTCACGCACCAATTCCAATACCCCTCGCAGCGACATGCCCTGGGATAGCGCCCGCTCACAGGCTTTCTGGATGATGGGGCCATCGGCCATCGGATCGGAAAACGGCACGCCTAGTTCAATAATATCTGCCCCCGCATGAACCAGAGCATGCAGGAGCGGCACCGTCTGATCCGGGTGCGGATCACCCGCGGTAATATAGGGAATCAGGGCTTTGCGGCCAGCCCGGCGCAACGCCTGGAAGCAATGGGAAATACGATTCATACAGTCAGACTCTTGGAAAAGGTACAAGGACCCCTCTCAGGAAAAGAGAGGTTAAGAATGAGGGGGGCCTAAAGCTGGATACCGTCCAGGGCGGCAACCGTATAGATATCTTTATCACCACGGCCAGATAGATTAACCACGATACGCTGATCGGGGCGCAGGGCTGGCGCTAGTTGGGTAACATACGCCAAAGCATGGCTGCTTTCCAGCGCAGGGATAATGCCCTCGATGCGCGTCAGATCATGAAATGCGCGCAGGGCTTCGGCATCAGTGACTGCGACATACTGTGCCCGGCCAATGTCTTTCAGCCAAGCATGTTCCGGACCTACCCCAGGATAATCGAGACCGGCAGAGACCGAGTGGGTTTCAGTAATCTGGCCATTCTCATCGCTCAGCAGATAGGTGCGGTTGCCATGCAAAACGCCGGACCGGCCCGCGCACAGCGTGGCCGCGTGACGGCCCGTGTCAATACCGGAACCCGCGGCTTCAACGCCATAGATCGCAACTTCACTATCATTCAGAAACGGATGGAACAAGCCGATTGCGTTGGAGCCGCCGCCAACACAGGCAACCAGCGCATCGGGCAGGCAGCCGTGGTCAGCCAGCATCTGCTCGCGCGCCTCACGGCCAATCACCGCCTGGAACTCGCGGACCATCAGCGGGTAGGGATGCGGACCGGCCACCGTGCCAATCATGTAAAAGGTGTTATCCACGTTGGCAACCCAATCACGCAGCGCCTCATTAAGGGCGTCTTTGAGGGTGCGTGACCCGGAGGTAACGGGTTGAACCGTGGCGCCCAGCAGACGCATACGGTAAACATTGATTGCCTGGCGCTGGATGTCTTCAGCCCCCATATAGACCACGCATTCCATCCCCAAGCGAGCGGCAATCGTGGCGGAAGCCACGCCGTGCTGGCCCGCGCCAGTTTCCGCGATCAACCGGGTCTTGCCCATGCGTTTGGCCAGCAATCCCTGGCCAACGGTGTTATTGATCTTATGCGCGCCAGTATGGTTGAGATCTTCGCGCTTCAAGTAGATTTGCGCGCCGCCAAGCTGCCGGCTCCAGCGTTCAGCGTAATAGATAGGGGTGGGGCGGCCGACGTAGCGAGCAAGGTCGGTATCGAGTTCGGCCAGAAAATCGGGGTCATTGCGGCAATCCTGCCAAGCTTCATTCAGTTCATGCAACGCTTCCATCAGTGTTTCGGCGACGAACCGGCCGCCATAACGGCCAAAATGGCCGGCTTGATCAGGAAATTGGCTGAAATTCACCGGGCTATGCATGGCTTTCACTATCGTACACACCTTGTAGAAACGCGCGCATCAGTTTGGCGTCTTTGACGCCCTTGGCCGATTCCACGCCACTGCTGACATCGACCGCGTAAGGCCGGACTTGGTGGATGGCCTCCGCGACATTACCGGGATGGAGACCACCGGCCAAGATCAATGGTTTTTTCCGCTGGGCAGGAATCCGCGTCCAGTCGAAACATTGGCCAGTTCCACCCATCTTTTTTCCGCCGTGGCTGTCCAGTAACAACCCCGATGCGCTCGCAAATCGTTGTTCATAGTCTTCTACTTCAGCACCAGAACCCATCGGCACTGCTTTAAGGTAAGGCAGGCCAAAAGCCGCGCAATCATCCGGTTCCTCGCCGCCGTGGAATTGCAGCAGATGCAATGGAACCTCGGTTATGACGGCTTGCACCGCCGCAGGTTCAGCGTTCATGAAAAGGCCAACGACGCTGACTAACGGCGGCAAGGCGGCAACGATTCGTTGCGCCGTCCCGATATCCACGTATCGGGGACTGGGCGGATAAAACACCAATCCAATCGCATCCGCACCCAGTTCAGCCGCTATTACGCCATCTTCGGGGCGGGTAATGCCACAGATTTTGCTGCGCGTGCGAGGGATCGAGGTCATATAGGAGTCAGGGTTAGATTGAGATCAAGAGAACGGCAACGGCCTGTGAAAAAATTAAGCGGTGAAGATTATCAGAAATCCAGCGGGTTTGCAGATGGTGGATAAACGCCAGCAAATTTTAAACGGCGCTTTGAGGCATAATCCTTTTATTGTTTCGCGGATCTTTAGCTCTGAAAGCGGATTCTTGACCTCTCTCACCTCTGACTTCCGGTGCCCAACACTGTCATGCTCCCCGTCATCGCCATCGTTGGCCGGCCTAACGTCGGCAAATCCACCTTATTCAATTCTCTGACCCGCACCCGCAATGCACTGGTGGCCGATGTGCCTGGGTTGACCCGCGACCGGCAGTATGGCATCAGCCAGCAAGGTTCTCGCGCCTGCCTGATCGTGGACACCGGCGGACTGACCGGTGAAGACGAAGGGCTTGATGGATTGGTGGCGCGCCAAGCCTGGAAAGCCATCGAGGAGGCGGATACCGTGCTGCTGCTGGTGGATGGCCGCGCTGGCCTGACCGTGGCGGATGAAGAAATCGCCAGTCAGTTACGCCGCACCGGCAAGGTTTTGCACTTAGTCATCAATAAGGGTGAACATCGCGATCCTCACTTGCTGAGCGCCGAATTCCACACCCTTGGCCTGGATCATCTGCATGTCATCGCCGCTGCTCACAATCAGGGCATTGAGACGCTGATGAAAAAGGTGCTGGCTCATTTACCGGCAGCCACCGGTGAGAATTCTGAACCAACGGCGCCGGAGGCTACACCGGAAGGTGTCATCAAGCTGGCGGTGGTGGGCCGCCCCAATGCCGGCAAATCGACCTTGGTCAATCGCCTGCTGGGCGAAGAACGAATGCTGGCCTGTGACCTGCCTGGCACGACCCGCGATAGCGTAACGATTCCATTCGAGCGCGACAGCCAACGCTACCTGCTGATCGATACCGCTGGCGTGCGCCGCCGCTCACGCGTTAGCGAAGCAATTGAAAAATTTAGTGTTATAAAAACATTGAATGCAATCGGACAATCCCATGTAGCCATTCTGGTGCTGGATGCCCGCCAAGGAATCAGCGATCAGGATGCAAGCCTGCTGGGGTTGATTCTGGACAGTGGCCGGGCATTGGCGCTGGCCGTCAACAAATGGGACCATCTCGATCCGGACACGCGCGCCCAAGTGAAACGCGATCTCCAGTACCGGTTAGGTTTTCTCGATTTCGCTAAAATTCATTTCATTTCTGCCCTGCATGGCACCGGGGTCGGTGAGTTGCTGGGTTCGGTTCGCGAGGCTTACTCAGCGGCCACTCGCAAACTGGCGACGCCGGAACTAACCCGGATTCTAGAGGAAGCGCTGGCGGCCCATCAGCCGCCATTGGTGCATGGCCATAGCATTAAGCTGCGCTATGCGCATCAAGGCGGGCAGAATCCGCCAACGATCATCATTCACGGTAACCGGATCGATCATGTGCCGGAAACCTACCGGCGCTATCTGGCTAATGTTTACCGCAAACGGCTGAATCTCTGGGGAACGCCCGTGCGCATCGAGTTCCGCAGCGGCACGAATCCCTATCAGCCAGCGTCAACGCCGGGCAAACGCCCCCGGAACGGCGGACGCCGGAAAACGGGCAAATAATTCATCGGGAAAGGACAAGCCAATAAAAACAAAAAGCCCCGCTGTAAGCAGCAGGGCTTTTTACCAAGCTTCCTTCTGGATGTACCTGGCAACTCACGCAACACAGCGCTGGCCGAGGCAATCATGGCCATTGCACGACATTTATATCTTTCGTATGACAAAGAAACAAAAACTCGAACTCACCTGGATCGGCAAGGAGAACCGGCCCAAGCTGGAGCCGCGCATCCTGCTGGAAGACCCAGCGAAGTCCTATCACGCGAAGCACCGGGTGACGGAGAGCGACATATTCGACAACCGGCTGATTTTCGGCGATAACTTGCTGGCGCTGAAGGCGCTGGAGGCGGAATTTTCCGGCAAGGTGAAGTGCGTGTTCATCGATCCGCCCTACAACACCGGCAGCGCCTTCGCCCACTACGACGACGGGTTAGAACACTCGATCTGGCTGTCGCTGATGCGCGACCGCCTGGAGATCATCCGACGGCTGTTGTCCGAGGATGGTTCATTGTGGATCACCATCGACGACAACGAGGCGCATTACCTCAAAGTGCTGTGCGATGAGGTGTTTGGGCGGGCAAACTACAAAACGACAGTTACATGGCAACGCAAGTACAGCGTCAGCAATAACTTCCAAGGTATCGCAACAATTTGCGATTTTGTGCTCGTCTATTCCAAGAGCGAGCATTTTCAAAATAATCTGCTTCCTCGAAGCGAGGAGTCCACTGCGCGGTATAGCAATCCTGATAACGATCCGCGTGGGCCATGGAAAGCTGTTGACTACTTGAACCAAGCAACGCCGGAAAAGCGTCGGAACCTTTGCTACGACATCGTTAATCCGAATACAGGTGATGTTGTAAAAAACACCAAGAAAGCTTGGAAGTACGACCCGGCTACGCATAGTCGTCATGTCGAAGAGAAACGCATTTGGTGGGGTCGTGATGGACGTAATACGGTACCAGCGTTAAAGCTTTTTCTCTCCGAGGTGCGGGACGGGATGACACCGCACAACTGGTGGTCCCATGAGGAGGTTGGACATACCGACGAGGCGAAGAAGGAAATGATTGGCTTGTATGGTGCATGCGATGTTTTCGATACACCCAAACCAGAGCGATTGCTGCAACGCATACTTGCAATCGCCACCAACCCCGGCGACCTTGTCCTCGACTCCTTCGCCGGCTCCGGCACCACCGGCGCCGTCGCCCACAAAATGGGCCGACGCTGGATCATGGTCGAACTGGGCGAGCACTGCCACACCCACATCATCCCGCGCATGCAAAAAGTCATCGACGGCGTAGACCCCGGCGGCATCACCGAGACCGTGGGCTGGAAAGGCGGCGGCGGTTTCCGCTATTACCGCCTCGCGCCCTCGCTGCTGGAAAAGGACAAGTGGGGCAACTGGGTTATCAATCACGACTACAACGCCGCCATGCTGGCCGAAGCCCTGTGCAAGCTGGAGGGGTTCACCTATGCTCCTTCCGACGCCGTGTACTGGCAGCATGGCCATTCCACCGAGCGGGATTTCATCTATGTCACCACCGCCAGCCTGACTCATGAGCAATTGCAGCAACTGACCGACGAAGTCGGGCCGGATCGCACACTGCTGGTGCTATGCACGGCTTTCCGCAGTCGCGGCGAATTCTCCAATTTGACGGTGAAGAAGATTCCCAAGCATGTGCTGTCGCGTTGCGAATGGGGGCACGACGATTACTCCTTGCGAGTGGAAAACCTGCCCAAGGCGCCGCCTAAACCTGGCCAGCAGGGGCTTTTCGACGGGGAGGAGACGCAATGAACCGCCATGTAAACGCCATTGCTGGCCGCCTGAGCCTGCGTGACCCGCAGCGCCGCTCACTGGAGGTTCTCGACCGCATGACGGAGATTGCTCCGCCTGGCAAGAAGGTCGATATTGCGGCAATGCTGGAAACCATCCACAACGAGTTTCCCTCGGTCACAGACTTTGAGCGCGATTTTCCCTCGCTCTGCTTCGCGCTCGCCACCGGCGTAGGTAAAACGCGGCTGATGGGCGCTTTCATCAGTTATCTGCACCTGGCGCATGGTATCAATAATTTCTTCGTGCTAGCGCCAAACCTGACCATTTATAACAAGCTAATCAACGACTTCAGCGACCGCAATCATCCCAAATACGTGTTCCAGGGTATCGCCGAATTCGCCATCGACGCGCCCTCGATCATCACCGGCGATAACTACGACCAGCGTGATCCGCGCAGTGGCACGCTGTTCGGCGGCGTTCGGATCAACATTTTCAACATCTCCAAAATCAATTCCGAAGTGCGCGGCGGCAAATCGCCGCGCATCAAGCGGCTGTCGGAATATATCGGCGAGAGCTACTTCGACTATCTGGCCGGTCTGCCGGACCTCGTGATGCTGATGGATGAATCGCATCGCTACCGCGCCAGCGCCGGGATTCGCGCCATCAACGAACTGAAACCGATTCTAGGACTGGAGCTGACCGCTACGCCGTTCGTTGAAACGGCGCGTGGCGCGATACCCTTTAAGAACGTAATCGTCGATTATCCGCTGGGTCAGGCAATGCAGGACGGCTTCGTCAAGGAACCGGCGGTGGTGACGCGCAAGAACTTCAACCCGGTGGGCATGTCGCTGGAGGAAATCGAGCACCTCAAGCTGGAAGACGGCGTGCGGCTGCATGAAAGCGTGAAGGTCGAGCTGGAAACCTACGCCCGCGAAAGCGGCAATCCCATCGTCAAACCCTTCTTGCTGGTGATCGCCCGTGACACCGCCCATGCCGGGCAACTGTCCGAGTTAATCAAGTCCGACAGCTTTTTCGAGGGGCACTACCGCGACAAGGTCATCCAAGTGGATTCGAGCAAAACTGGCGCGGAAGAAGAGGAAATGATCACGCGCCTGCTCAAAGTGGAGCACACCGAAGAGCCGACGGAGATCGTGATTCACGTCAACATGCTCAAGGAAGGCTGGGACGTGACCAACCTTTACACCATCGTGCCGCTCCGGGCCGCCAATGCTCGCATCCTCATTGAGCAATCCATCGGGCGCGGCCTGCGCCTGCCCTACGGCAAACGCACCGGCGTGACTGCCGTGGATCGGCTGAATATCGTCGCCCATGATAAATTCCAGGATATCATCACCGAAGCCAACAAGCCGGACTCGACGATCCACTTGCAGGCGGTGGTGCTGGATGCGGATGCGCTTGGCCAGAAAACAATCACGGTGGTGTCGCAATCGCAATTGGCCACAAAACTGGGTTTGAAGCCTGCCCACGCGACGAATAGCACGACAGTAGCCGGGCAGGATCAGGCTCCAGTTTTCGCCAAACCGGAAGAGCAGAAAGTCGCACAGATTACCTATGAGGTCATCCGCACGCTGGAAAACCAGCCGCAGGCGTTGCCGGCCATCGAACATCTGAAAAAACCGGAAATCCAAGCAGCTATCGTCAAGGCGGTTGAGGAGCAACATCAACCGGCACAGTATGCACTCGAAGACATGGGAGAAAAGGCAGACATTGCCACCGTAGTGGCGAAAACGGTCGAGCTAGTGGCACAGCAGACCATCGATATCCCACGCATTCTCATGGTGCCTAAAGGCGAAGTTAAATCGGGCTTCAAGCCGTTCACCCTTGCACTTGCCACGCTGAAGTACCCGGCAGTATCCAACGAGCTTTGGATTCAGCACCTGCGCACTAATCAACTGGACGTGGTGTCGCTCGGGCATGGCGGTATCGAGGAAGCCCGGCTGGAAGACATTGTAGTCAGCGGCTTGGTGGATTTCGACGACGTTTCCTATGACGAACACGCCGGCCTGCTCTACGATCTAGCCACCCAGACCGTGCAGCATTTCAAGGGCTATTTGTCCGAAGAGGACACCCGCAAGGTGCTGCGCTGCTACCAGCGGGATATTGCCCGGTTCATTCACGCCCAGATGCAGGCCCATTACTGGGAGGAGGCCGTCGGTTACGAAGTGAAGATCAGCAAGGGCTTTACCGAGCTGAAGCAGAGCGCCTACACGGTTTCCGTACAAGAACCGCCCGCCAACTACCGGGTAGAGCCGGTGGACAAGAGCAACATGGCGAAGTACCTGTTCGGCGGCTTCCAACGTTGCCTCTATCCGGTACAGAAGTTTGATTCCGATGCGGAGCGCAAGCTGGCGGTCATTCTGGAACGCGAGGCCCTCAAGTGGTTCAAACCCGCCAAGGGTCAATTCCAGATTTACTATCAGAACGGCGTGGATCACTTGGAATATCAGCCGGACTTTGTTGCCGAGATGGCTGACGCGATCTACATGCTGGAACCCAAAAAGCGCATAGAGCTTGATGACCCAATCGTCATTGCCAAGAAAGAGGCGGCTCTCAAGTGGTGCGCGAATGCCTCAGAGCATGCGGCAAGTTATGGCGGCAAGCCATGGCGCTATATGCTGATTCCGCACGACGAGATTGCCGAGAATATTACGCTCGATGGTCTGGCGGTACGATTTGGCGGTTGAGACTGGCGAAATAAGCCTGACCACACGTTACGCTAACTGCACATATCCCCAGGGATATCAATGAACAGCGTGGCCCGCTGATGGACAAAAACCCAAACAAAAAGCCCGCCGTTACGCGGGCTTCAGGGTATTTCTGGGTACTGCTGGATGTTGAAATGGTGGAGGCGGGGGGAATCGAACCCCCGTCCGCAGATCCTCCGCCTTCGGCCCTACATGCTTAGCCTGATCTTTGATTTAACCTTTCGCAACCCGACCGGCAGGGCGGCAAACGGCGGTTCCGGTGAGTTTTAGAGCCTCCCCCCCGGACAGGTTTGGCGCGAGCTTGTGTTAGTCGACCTCTGAATGCCCCGAAAGGCTCCGGACCTCACAAGCAAGTTCCGGTCAGAGGCTAGCGGGCTTTAAGCCGCCAGAGCGTAGCTGTCGTCGTTGGCAACTATATTTTACAGCAAGATTAACGAGGCTAGCTGCATCCTCGACATGCGCCTTGGGTTTTGCAATCCACGTCGAAACCCGGAATCGCCCCCTTTGGGTAACATCATATGATAGCCCAATAGCCGGAAAGTTCCATATATTTAACTGGACTCTCCAGGTTGCCGCTTACTGCAAACGGCTGCGCACCAGGACCGTCGCTGCACTCAACGTCACCAGCGCCGTTACCGCCATTGGCCAGGCTTGGGCGGCCACATCCGCTGCGGGTAACGCTTTTACAAACGTGCCCTGAACGATGATCAGAAAATGCGTCAAGGGAATGGCCTCGGCAACCCACTGCAAGACCGCTGGCATGTTTTCCACTGGCGTGGCGAACCCCGACATCAGAATCATCGGCACACCGGTTGCAAAAGCGCCTAAGATCGCCTGTTGCTGTGTGGCGCAGATCGAGGAAATCATCAGCCCCACCCCCACGATCGACAGAATGAACAATAACATCGTCAGAAATAAGAGCCCCAGAGAACCCGTAAAAGGAATGCCAAAGGCAAACACGCCAGCCCCCACCATCAACATCCCCAGCGCCGTGCCGATGATCAGCGCCGGCGCCGCCTTGGCCACGATGATTTCTGCCGGCGTCGTGGGCGAAACCAGCAACTGATCGAAAGTACCGAGTTCGCGTTCACGCGCAATGGACAGCGCCGTGACGATGAGGGAAGTAAACATCGCTAAAGTGCCAGCAAGGCTGGGCACAACGAACCAGCGGTAGATCAGATTCGGGTTAAACCAGTGCCGGATGGCGAGGCTGCCGCCACTGGAGGAAACAGCCGCTTGAATCGTTGCGCCTAGATTACTGGCGATGTTCTCCACATAGCGAAGCGCCACTTGCCCGGAGTTGGCGCGGCGGCCATCGGCGATGACTTGCAAGGGCGCGGGACGGCCCGCCGCAACGTCGCGCGAGAAAGTCTCCGGTATGTCGATAGCCAGCAGCACCTGGCGCCGCTCAATCGCCTCTTGCAATTGCTGTGCGTCCAGCGCCGTCACCAAGCGCCCGACAAACGTGGCTGCGCCGATGCTGGCCACTAGCTCCTGCGACCAGCGCCCGCCGTCACGATCATAAACGGCAATCGAGACGTTGCGCACGTCGAGCGTCGCCGCGAACGAGAAGAGGAACAATTGCACCAGCGGCGGCCCGATGAGGATGGCCCGGGCGCGCCGGTCCCGCAGAATACTGAGCAGTTCTTTAATAATCTGCGCGCGCAGCCGTGACCAGGATAGATTCATGATTCAGGCATCCAGGCTCTTGCGGGTCTTGGCCTTGGCGAGGGCAAAGAACACTGCCCCAATGGCCAGCATCGCTGCCATGTCCGGCAGCATCACCGCCCACACGTCCCCCGCCAGGAAAACGGTCTGAAGCGAGGCAATGAAGTGGCGTGCAGGCACCACATAGGTGATGATGCGGAGGGGCGCGGGCATCGAGTCAATCTCGAAGAGGAAACCCGAGAGCAGGAAGGCCGGCAGAAAGCCGGAGAAGAGCGCCGCCTGTGCAGCAATGAACTGATTCTTCGCAAGCGCTGAAATCATCAGCCCTTGGCCCAAGGCGGGGATGAGAAAGACCGTGGACAGCAGCAGCAAGGTGGACCAGGAACCGCGCAGCGGCACGTCGAAGACAAAGACCGCCAGCAAGGCCGAACCCAGCGTGGCCAGCAGTCCTAGCACAAAGTACGGCAGCAACTTGCCGATCAGAATTTCGACGACCCGCGCCGGGGTTGAAAGCAACGCCTCCATAGTCCCGCGCTCCCACTCCCGGGCCACCACCAGCGCCGTGAGCAACGTGCCGATCATCGTCATGATGATGGCGATAGCGCCAGGCACGAGAAACCGGCGGCTTTCGATCTCAGGGTTGAACCAGAAGCGTGACCGCACCTCGACCACGGGCAGCGTGGGTTGCGCAACCCGGCTGGCCAGCCACTGGGTGATGACGCCTTGCGCATACCCGGCCACGAAGCCCGCCGTGTTGGGTTGCGAACCGTCGGTGATGACTTGCACCAGCGCGCCTGGCACGCTGGATGCCAGCCGGCGTTCAAAATCCTGGGGAATGACGACGTAACCCTTGAGCCGGCCCGATACCACGTCACCAGCCACTTCCCGCCGGTCCCGCGCCGGGGTGACCTGAAAATACCGGGTTCCGCCGAAAGCCGCAGCGAGCGATTGAGCAGAAGCGCCATCCGATTCCAGCACCACGCCAATGGACACCTTGCGGATATCCAGCGACACGGCATAGGCGAACAAGAACAGCAGGATCACAGGTAACACAAAGGCAATCAGGAAGGTCGAGGGATCGCGGATGACCTGAAGACTTTCCTTGCGCACCAGTGCGATCAGCCTCCGCCTGTTCATGCGGCCTCCTTCCTGGATTGAGCGGCATCTTGGGCATCCACCGCCTGGATCAGATGGATGAAGGCATCTTCCATAGCGGGTTCCTGGTTATGGCGGGTCCTCGCTTGCGCCTTGAGCGCATCCGGAGTATCAAGCGCGATCAGTTTCGCCCGGTACATCAGGGCCACACGGTCGCAGTACTCGGCTTCGTCCATGAAATGCGTCGTGACCAGAACGGTCACGCCCTTGCGGACCAAGCCATTGATATGCGTCCAGAACTCGCGCCGGGTAACCGGATCGACCCCGGACGTGGGTTCGTCAAGGAATAAAACCGGCGGACGGTGCATGAGCGCGCAGGCCAGCGCCAGACGCTGCTTATAACCCAGCGGTAACTCATCAGGCGCGCTGTTGAGACATTTTTCAAGCTGAAAGGTCTGCACCATTTCCGCGATGCGCTCACGCTTCAAAGCGCCCTCTAGCCCGTAAACCCCGGCAGAGAACTCTAAGTTCTGCTGAACCGACAGCAACCCATAGAGCGAAAACTTCTGCGCCATATAGCCCAATTGCCGCTTAGCCTGGCTGCTGGCCGTACGCAGATCCAAACCGGCAACCCGCGCCGCGCCAGCGGTCGGGCGCAATAACCCGCACAGCATCTTGAACGTGGTGGATTTACCCGCTCCATTGGGACCCAGGAGCCCGAAGATTTCGCCCTTGCGCACCTGAAAGCTGACCTGGTCAGTGGCCGTGAACGCACCAAAGCGCCGGGTGAGGCCGCGACACTCCACAACAATTCCGGAGTCCAGAGCGACCGGCGCCATCTTCTGCGCGATGGCAGACACGCCACCCGGACCGCCACCGAGGAGATCAATAAACGCATCTTCAAAACGAGGCGCGACCGGTTGAAGTTCCGCCCCTGCTTTTTTGGCAAAGGCTTCAATGACGTCACGCTGGCTGGCGGTGCGTAAGACGACACGGACCGCGTTGCCCTGGATAACGCCATCGCACACAGCGGGCAGATGCAAAGTCTCTGACAGCAACGCGCGCCGGTCATGGCAGTGATTCAGGAGTTTGAAGCTGCGATCTTGCAATCGCGCCGTGAGTTCGCCAGGAACCCCGTCAAATTTGAGAACCCCTTCATTGAGCAGGAGCACCGCTGCGCAGCGCTCCGCCTCGTCGAGATAGGCTGTGGCCCAGATGACTGCCATCCCTTCATCGGTCAGCGCTTGCACCATGCGCCACAGGTCTTGCCGGCTCACCGGATCGACGCCGACTCCGGGTTCATCCAGCAGCAATACTTTGGGCGTAGCCATCAGCGCACACGCCAGCCCTAGCTTTTGCTTCATCCCGCCAGAGAGCTGGCCTGCCAGACGCGCGGTGAAAGGGCCAAGCCGGGTGAACTCCAGCAGCCGATGGAAGGTGTCCCGGTGAACGCGCCGCTCAAGCCCGCGCAACCCGGCGTACAGGCGCAAGTTCTCCATCACCGAGAGGTCTTCGTAAAGTCCAAAGCGTTGCGGCATGTAGCCGATGAGGTCCGGCAGCGCCATGCTGTCACGTACCGGGTCCAGCCCGGCTACGGTGATGCGCCCCTCGGTCGGCGCCATCAGGCCCGCCATGAGGCGCATCAGTGTAGTCTTGCCCGCGCCATCCGGCCCCACCAGCCCTGTCAATCGTCCAGGCAGGATACGCCCCTGGATACCGCGCAGAGCCTCATTCTTGCCAAAACGCTTGATAACCCCGTTGAGTTCGACAGCCGCCGGTAGAACGGCTGGTAAAGCAGTATTCACCCGGTTCATCGCCATCCCTACCCAGCCGGCGCAGTCTCAACCGTGACGGTGACCGGCATGCCCTGACGCAGGCCCTCATTCGCGCTGGTCACGACAATCCGCAAGCGATAGACCAAGCTGGTGCGCAGGTCCGTCGTTTCAACCGACTTCGGCGTAAACTCGGCGCGGGGCGAGATAAAGCCGATGTGCCCCTGGTAGATTTTGCTGGAAGAATCAGTGCGCACCTTCACCTTGACGCCTGGCGCAATACGGCCCAGATGAGGCTCGCTGACATAAGCGCGCACATAAACCGGGTCCCGCAGCGACAGGATGTAAACGGCGGTGTGGCTGTCCACCATGCTGCCCGGCTCGCGCACCCGGCTGAGCACGATGGCATCTGCCGAGGCCACGAGTTGCGTGTCGTCCAGCGCCGTCCGCGCCTGGGCGCGCGTGGCTTCGGCACCGGCCAGCCGCGCCTGGGCGGCGGCAATATCTTCTAACCGGGAACCTTCCTTCTGCAACGATAGCGCCTGCTGCGCTGAAGCCAAGGCGGCAGCGGCTTCGTCACGAACGGCGCGCGCTGCTTCCAGCGTCTCTCGACTCGCTACCCTGGTGCTAGCAAGTTCGCTTTGCCGGCGAAAATCATTGTCCGCCTTGCGGAAAACAGCTTCTGTCTGGCGTACGGACTCTTCGGCGCGCCTGATTTCCTGGGGACGATTGCCGCGTTGAAGTTTGTCGAGCTCCGCTTGGGCGTGCCGGACGTCAGCCTCTGCGACGGCAAGCGCATTCCGGTACGGTTGGGCGTCCAGTTCCGCCACGATGTCTCCCGCCTTCACGGTTGCGCCCTCGTCAACCATCATTTTCAGGAGCCGGCCGGGTTGACGAAAGGCTAATTCGACCTCACGGATATCGACGTTGCCATACAACACGAGTGTGCCATCGATTGGGCGGTTTTTGCTATACTGCCAGTAGGTTACTCCCGCTATCAACGCCAATAACACCACCACAGCACCACGAAATTTGGCTTTCATCTACCGATACCTTGTTGCATCGCTGGCACCTGCGCGCACGAAAGAACCGGGCTTATCGTTCCCGCATCAAACGCTGCTTATCACGATTCCAGTCACGGTCCTTCTCAGTTGCCCGTTTATCGTATTCTTTTTTGCCCCGGGCCAGCCCGATGTCCAGCTTGGCCCGGTTATGCTTCCAGTACAGCGCCAGCGGAATCAGCGCATAGCCTTTGCGTTCGACCGCGCCAACCAGCCGGTCGATCTCTTCCCGGTGCAACAGCAACTTACGAGTACGGGTCGGGTCCGCATCGACATGGGTCGAGGCCGAGGTCAATGGCGACAGGTGGCAACCGAATAAGAAAGCCTCGTTATCACGCAGCAGCACATAGCTTTCCTTCAGGTGGGCACGGCCCGCCCGCAAGCTTTTGACCTCCCAGCCTTGCAGTGACAACCCTGCCTCGAAATGCTCTTCGATGAAATAATCATGATACGCCTTCTTGTTACCAGCAATCTGATTATTAGAAACCGGTTTTTTCTTACTCATATGGAAATCCTGTCAGTGATGCCGCAATCGTTCGCATCCCTCCCCCCTCCCCTGCACAGAAAGAAAAGGATAAATGCTTAGCGCCGGACACAGGATGCTTGAGGATGAACGCAGATTCAACGAAACTGGCAGTTTAAGGGTCCAATCCCCTATCGATAACGCCGCAATGGAGATTGAGTCATGGCGACGGTCAAAAAAAACGCATTGGTGCTGTATTCGGCGGCGGAAATGTATAATCTAGTTAACGATATTGAACGTTATCCTCAATTCCTGCCGTGGTGCCGTTCTGCCCATATCACCCTGTGTGGCGAGGATGAATTGCGAGCAACGATTGAAATGGCCAAGGGTGGCGTGCATAAAACCTTTACTACCAGCAACCGGATGCAAAAACATAAAATGATCGGCATTCGCCTGCTGGAGGGACCGTTCCAGCACCTCGAAGGCTACTGGCGCTTCGAGCCATTGCGGGCTGATGCCTGCAAGGTATCGCTGGATATGGAATTCGAGTTTTCCAACGCCCTGTTGCGCAAGGTCATCGAACCGGTATTCAAACAGATTGCCAACTCGTTGGTAGATGCCTTCTGCAAGCGGGCGGCGGATCTCTATGGGAAACGATAACGCTCCCAACCCGGCGGCCATCCGGATCGAGGTCGCCTATGCGCAGCCTGACCGGCAACTGATCATCCCCGTCGAAATCCCCGAAGGCACAACGCTAGAGCAGGCGATTATTCAGTCACGCATTCATGAGCAGTTTCCGGAAATTCAACTCCAGACCGCTAAGGTGGGGGTCTTCGGTAAGTTAAGCAAGCTATCGGCCATTGCCCGCGCCGGTGACCGGATCGAGATTTACCGCCCGCTCCTTGCTGATCCCAAGGAAGTCCGCAAGAAGCGTGCCGCCGAGGGCAAGCGGATGCGCCGGGGAGGCGGCGATCTGGAATCTAGCAGTGGTTAGCCGTTATCAGCGTCAACGCGATCAAGGACATCGCCACTGAAAAACACAGTGATGCGGCGTTGCTCGGTTATTTTGCTGCCCTTGCCATACTGGTAGTAGTAATCCCAGCGATTCTGGTGAAACGGATCAGCGATCAAGGGCGTTCCCATGATGCCTTGAACCTGTTGCCGGGTCATGCCAGAGTGCAACCGAGTGACCAATGCCGGGTCAATGTAATTGCCCTGACGAACTGGAACGGTGTAAAAGCTGGGAACGAACGATTCGCAACCGGCAATCAGCGAGAGGAGCAGGGCGCCAGTAGCGCGCAGGGAAGTGTAAAACATGGAAGGCAAGGTCCAGGTTGCTGATGAACAGGGCCACATCATAACGTACAACGGCAACGGGTGGGTAAGCGAAATCCCGGGAGAGTTCCGCGTGGGATCTAAAGAACTCAAGCAGGCGGGCCTGAAGGTCACACTGCCACGTATCAAAATCCTCAATATGTTGCAGCATCCAGGTAATACGCATCTGACTGCCGATGATATTCACCAATCCCTGGCCGATTCCGGCGAGGAGATCGGCTTGGCAACTGTGTATCGCGTGTTAACCCAATTCGAGACGGCTGGGCTGGTCAAACGCCATCACTTTGAGGGGGGCCAGTCAGTGTTCGAGCTCGATCAGGGTGCACACCATGACCATATCCTGTGCCTGGAATGCGGACGGATTGAGGAATTCTGCGACGAAGAAATCGAGCGGCGGCAGCGCGCTATCGCGCAACAGCTTGGCTTTGAGCTGGCCGAGCACCGGCTGATTCTTTACGGCCACTGCGTCCGTCCGGATTGCCCGCATCATCCTTCCGATGAGGATTAGAAATTGCTAAATAGTGAGGCGGCAGGACACTGAACCGCCGCCTCGTCCTGATGGGCAGATTAGTCAGGAACCGGCTGCTTAGCCAAGATTGACGCCAAAATCCTTGGCCACTGCTGCCAGTCCGCCGGCATAGCCCTGGCCAATCGCCTTAAATTTCCACTCATCGTTGTGGCGATAGAGTTCGCCGAAGATCATGGCCGTTTCGGTGGACGCATCCTCAGACAAGTCATAACGGGCGATTTCCTGATCCCCATCGGCGTTGAGCGCGCGAATATACGCGTTGGCCACTTGGCCAAAATTCTGCTTGCGGGCCTCGGCGTCGTGGATGGTGACCACGAAGGACACCTTAGCGGCATTAGGCGCCATCGGACTCAGCTCGACCTCGATGACCTCATCGTCCCCCTCACCCTCGCCTGTACGGTTATCGCCCTTATGCAGGACTGCACCCGAAGGATCTTTGGCGTTGTTATAGAACACGAAATGCTGATCACTGAGCACCTTGCCATTGCCGTCCAGCACAAAGGCAGAAGCATCCAGGTCAAAATCGCTGCCATCGGTCTTGCGCAAATCCCAGCCCAGGCCAAAGCGTACTTTTTTCAGGCCGGGCGCCTGCTTGCTCAGTGAAACATTTTGGCCTTTCTGCAAAGATATAGCCATTATTCAATCTCCTCCTGTTTAGAGTATGCCCGCTTACCGGCTTAAATGTTGATCCCATACTGGTGGCACATTGCTGCCAGGCCGCCTGCATAGCCCTGACCGACTGCGGTAAAACGCCACTCGCCGCTGTGCCGGTAGAGTTCGCCGAAAATCATGGCTGTTTCCGTCGAGGCATCTTCGGCCAGATCGTAGCGGGTGATCTCGGTATTATTCTCGGCATTTACCACCCGGATATAGGCGTTGCCGACTTGGCCGAAATTTTGCTTACGCTGGTCAGCCTCGTGGATGGTGACGGTGAAGGCAATTTTCTGCACTTCAGCAGGCACCTTGGTTAAATCCACCTTGATGGCTTCATCGTCCCCCTCACCCGCACCGGTCAGGTTATCGCCCGTATGCTCTACCGAGCCACAGGTTGATTTCAATTGGTTATAGAAAATGAAATCCGCCTCTGAGCGCACCTTGCCGTCAGCGCTCAACATGAATGCTGACGCATCCAAGTCGAAAGGAGCACCATCAGTGGCGCGGGCATCCCAACCTAACCCAATCAACACCTTGGAAAGGCCTGGCGCTTCTTTACTCAGGGACAGCCGGCCGCCTTTATTGAGAGAAATAGCCATAGAGTTTATCCTCCGCTTTGTTGCTGATTTCTTCGCTATGGATACAGAATCCGGGGTGGAAGGTTGTTCCTGAACGTGATCCCGGGACGCGCTCAGGCCAGGTCGAAATCCTTTGGATTCAGATTCAACTCTGCACAAATCTTGCGCACAATGGCTTTCTCGTTATCGTCGAAATTGCCATCGGCAGCACCGATCGCGCAGCAGACCCGCACCATCAGCCGCGCCTCGTCCGATTTGTCCTTGACCTTGGCGACAGCTTGCAAGGCGCTGGCCTGACCGATTTGATAGTCAAATTCGAACTGTTTAGCGTATTTGTCGAAGATAGTGATCACTTCCTCGGTGCTAAAGGCCGACAGCACTTCGGAATTTCGCAGAAAGCCCATCATTTTTTGCTTTTCCTCGGCGCGGACCACGCCATCGGCATGTGCCACTAGCGCGCAACCGGCGACCACCGCTTCCAGAAAGCTCTTGTTGCGGAGTTTGGTAACTTCCGTTTTCAGGTTAGCGGAGACTTCGCTATAACGTTGTTTTAACCATTCGAGGGCCATGCTGTATTCCTCCAGTTTGGAAGTTTTGAGAAAAACGCGGACAGAAGTCAGTCCTTGGAACCCGCCACCCAGCGCAGGCCAAAGCCGTAGGCTTCATCGAGAAAGCGGTGGTCCAGGAAATATTCGACCAGTTTAGTGACCTTGATATTACCTCTTTCGTTCTCCAGCATCGCCAGCGCGCACATGCGCTGATCGTTGCGGTGGCTATCAAGACGGATTTCTAAGGTGGGTTGGCCTGGCGTTTGAATCGTCACCACGGCGTCTGTCTCCGCCCAGTTGGGCGCACCTTCATAGATCAAGGCAAAAATCACCACCCGATCCAGTTGCTCCCACTGACGGCCGTTGATATGCAGGAACTCACCTTGCGCACTGGCGCCGCTGCGATCATCACCCATGAGCTGGATATAAGGAGGATGCTGCATGCTACCAAAACTATCGCCCAAGGCCTGCACCGCGCCGGCCCGGCCATCGCGCAGCTTGAACAAGCAGCCCAGATCAAGATCGATCTTGCTGCTGCCGGTCAGCCGGCCAAAAAAACTCTTGCCACCGCCGCTGCCTTGATTCCAGTTAAGGTTGATCACCAGGTCTTCAAAGCCCTGGCTTTTCTTCTCCAGGGAAATGCTGCTGCCCTTTTTCTCCAGCGTTATTTTTTCTAACCGGATCGGCTTGGCGGGAGCAGCCGGCGGTGATGGAGCAGCGGCGGGACGCGGCGGGGTGGCGGGCGATGAAGGCGGAACTGGAGCGGCTGCGGAATCATCGGCGACATCCACCCCGTATTGCCGGGCCAGCGGCTCCAGCCCGCCGACAAAGCCTTGACCAACCGCCCGGAATTTCCATTCGTTATTGCGCAGGTAAAACTCGCCAACGATCAGCGCGGTTTCCGGCATCATCTTGGTCGTCAGTGGAAAGGCCGCCAGCGATGCTGGATGGCTTGCATCACGGATATCGGCTCGCACCTGGCTGAGCTGGCCAAAAGATTGGCCGTGTTGTTGTCCTTGGTCGATAGTCAGGGCAATGATAATCCGCTCGATGCCAGGCGGAAGTTTTGCAAAGGTGATGGTAAACATCCGGCCGTCTCCGGCCCGCTGGATGCCGCCGCCGGGCAGCGCCAACTGATTGTAGAAGATGAAATCGCCGTCGCCGCGCACCTTGCCTTGCGCATTCAGGGCGAAGGCGCTGGAATCAAGAATCAGCGGCGTGCTGGCCGGTTCCCAGCTCAGGACGACGTTGACCGCGGCAGGCGCCGGGCTGTGCTTGGTAATCGAGAAATTCTGACCAGGCTGCAATTCCATAATCCTGTCCTTCGCAAATCTTACAGATAAGGCTGGAGCGCCGGCAACAGATCATGGAAGGTGCGCCCCTCGGCTTGCTCGCCGATCGCCTGCATCTTCCATTCATTGTTGTGGCGATACAGCTTGGTCATAATGAGACCGGTGTGATGGCCTCCTTCCAGCGATAAATCGAAACGGGCGATTTCGCTGCTGGTTGCATCATCGACTAACCTGCAGAAAGCGTTGGGGATTCCGGCAAAGCCTTCGCCGCTGAAACTGTTGACGGTGAAGATCAGCGCTTGCACGGATGCAGGCACCCGGGCTAGGTCGATAGTGATCCGTTCATTATCGGCGCCGGCCTCCCCGCCTCCGGAACGGTCATCACCGCTATGGCGAATGGATCCGCAGCGGCTTTCCAGTTGTCGAAACCACACGGTATCCACCAGGTTACCACTCGTGTCGAACAGCAAACAGGAGGCATCCAGATCGACGGATTCTTGACGTGTGCCGCCGCCAAAGCCCAGGAAGCCCTTACTCTGGACCTGCTTCATGCCCCAGCCCAGACCCATAACAACCCGGCTCAGGCCGCGCCCTGCTTCTTTTTCCAGGCTAATGCGCTGGCCTTTCTGTAAATTGATAGCCATTCAAATATCCTCGCAATGGTGGGATTCATATCGAAGAGACTGCAAGTTACCCATAAACTTTATAGCACTCTATGTTAGATACCGGTTATGACGAATGACTTGGTTATCCAATAATTCGCTAGATCAAGAACAGGTTGCATAATGGAGTAGCATAATCTGAGCTGGGCCGGTGCCGTTAACCCGGCCCCTATTCTGAATCGCAAAACATTACAGCAAAGTGGATGGTGACTAATCAGGAAATTTCAAGAGAACCCATTCAGGTTTACTGGAGGCAGCTATGCGTAAGACTGTGTTGCTGTGGTCAGCAGTGATACTGGTGAGTCTAGTTCAGACTGCGGTTTCGCAAGAACCGGCAGTCAATAAATGGCAGGATGAAAAAGGCGTTTGGCATTACGGTCAAACCCGGCCGGCATCACCCGGCGCAGCCACTAACATTGCCGCCGACGCCTACCGCCGGGGTGATTTTGCGGTAGCATTCCAAGAGTACATGACGTGGGCTAAGCAAGGCGATCCCAGCGCCCAAAATATGATCGGCCTGATGTACTTGCGTGGCCAGGGTATCGTGCAAAACCAGCGCATCGCAACCGAATGGTTGCGGCGAGCGGCCATACAAGGTAATGCTGACGCCCAATTTCACTTGGGGATACTGTATGCCAACGACCCAGGTATCGCGCCCAGCGAGCGTGAGGCATCATTCTGGCTGATGCGCTCTGCAGATCGCGGCAACCCCGAAGCACAGTACGTGCTGGCCACTCAGTACGCGACCGGCAAGGGTATGACGCAGGATGATGTCCAAGCGGTTAAGTGGTATCTCAAAGCAGCAGAACAGAACCATGCCACTGCCCAATTTGAATTAGGAAATTTTTACGCCAGCGGCCGTGGTGTTTCCCGCAATGACAAAGAGGCAGTGCGCTGGTATCAGCAAGCGGCTCAGCAGGGCAATGTGGATGCGCAATTCAATCTCGGCGCCATGTTTGCCACGGGCCGTGGCGTTGTGGCAATCAATGATGAGGAGGCAGCGGATTGGTACCGCAAAGCCGCTGAGCAGAACCATGCCGAGGCGCAATACAATCTAGCGGTGCGTTATTTGAGCGGTCGCGGCGTACCTGACAACCCTGGAGAGGCATTCCGCTGGATGCGCAAAGCAGCCGGGCAAGGACTAGACGTGGCTGAGGTTAATGTCGGACGCCTGTATGCCGAGGGTCATGGCGTAGCCCGTAACGATACAGAAGCGGTGCGCTGGTACCAGAAAGCTGCGGACCGCAATATTCCGCTGGCGCAATACTACCTGGGGCGGATGTATGTAGAAGGGCGCGGAGTGCCCCGTGATGAACGGCAAGCCCTGCTCTGGTTCCGCCGGGCCGCTGACCAGGACCTGCCCTTGGCGCAACTGGAGCTTGCAGAGGGCTACCTGAACGGCCGCGGCGTCGTTCTGGATGAAGCCAAGGGGATTCAATTGATGGACCGGGCCGCCGCCGGCGGCAATGTTGAAGCCCAATTCCGCTTAGCGGGGCGCTATCTGACCGGACGCGGAGTCTCGCGTAACGAACAATTGGGGCTAAACTGGCTGAATAAAGCGGCTGCACAAGGGCATATCGAGGCGCAATATCAATTAGGCGCTTTTTATGCTGCAAAAGGCCAGGATGGGCAGAGCGAACGGCTGGCGGTGGAGTGGTATCGCAAGGCGGCAGAACAAGGTCATGTTCCCAGTCAGACGCAACTGGCCAAGATGTACACGCAGGGCAGCGGCGTGTCGCAGGACGAACGGCAAGCGTTGCAATGGTTCCGGCAGGCTGCGCAACAAGGCAATGCAGAATCGCAATTCAATCTGGGGGTGTTTTACGCCAATGGCCGGGGAACACCGCCGGATGACACGCAGGCGGTGGTCTGGCTGCGTAAGGCCGCCGAACAAGGCTTCGCTGCCGCCCAATTGAATCTGGGGTTGATGTATGCAGATGGCCGGGGCGGATTATCAAAGAACGAGCGCCAGGCTGCCGAATGGTACCGGAAGGCCGCCGGACAGAATGTACCGCTGGCTCAGGTATTGCTAGGATTGCTGTATGCGACCGGGCGCGGGGTGCCCCGCGATGACTCGCAAGCATTCGCCTGGTTCGAAAAAGCAGCCAATAATCACCTGCCCTTGGCGCAATACGGGCTAGGGATGCTGTACAGCAACGGCCGTGGCGTAAAAACTGACTGGATCAAGGCGCATCTCTGGCTGGATCTCGCAGTATCCGGCGGCTATGTGGGAGCCACTCAGCCGCTGGATATGGTGGCCAGCCGGCTGAGCCAAACCGAATTGGCAGAAGCCCGCCAGCTGGCACAGCAATGGCGGATGTCTGAAACCCGGAACTGAAGGAGCGGGAACACATCTGTTAGTGGACTTTACGGTCAGGATCCAGCAAATGCTGGCCTAGATTCCGGACAAACTCATCCAGCCGCGTGGATTCCGTATGCATGCGTTCGTTCATCTCCCGCAAGGCAGTGGACATTTGGTAGCTGCGGAACAACAGCTTTTCCAGATCATCGGTCTGCCAGAGCTGATCAGAATTGATCTCTGGCCCATTGTCGCTCAACGATACCGCACACCACTCAGGAATCCGATAGAGCAATACCGATTCCCGGTCACTGGCTAAGCAGAGAGTGACCCCCACTTCATATTTGCGCAGCACCTCTACCACTTCGTCGAGACAGTGTTGCATTTCCACGCTGGGTCGTTCGCCGGTTTGTGGAACATCATCCTCGCTCAAGACGGATGGTTCTTTGTCTACCCTGTTCATGAAACTTGCCTCCTGTCATCGGGATTGGATGGTTTAACGCGGTGACAGGCTCCCTTAGTGGTTCATCCCGAATATGCTTATTCCCATGCACAACCTGCCGCGACTCAGTATAAACGTTTTCCGCTGCTCACTGGCGCTCTTGCTGCTTAATTTGGCACTGACCTTTCAGAACCGCTGGCCGACCCCCGGAGTACGCGGTGTACTGGAATTCTCTCTCGATCTGACCGTATTGCTCTTGGCGCTGGCCTTGCTCGTCACCTGGCGAGGGCCGCTGGGCCGCTGGGGCCGGAGCCTGCTGCTCAGTGGTTTTATCATCCTGGTTTTAGGACGGTATATCGATGTCACCACGCCTGCGTTGATGGGGCGTTCCATCCATTTGTACTGGGACAGCCAGCATATTCCCCGGGTTGCAGCGATGTTTCTGGACAGCGTGACGGCTTGGCAATTGGCATTGGGCAGCCTAGCGTTGCTGGTCATGCTGGGAATCATGGTTGCAATGCTACGCTGGGCGCTGGATACGGTCCTGATGACACTGGATCAACCGGTTGGGCGCTGGATTCTCGGGGGGATCGCTGCGGTATTGCTGGCATCTTATGGCGCAGGCCGGTTGAATGCGCGCCTGCCAGCTGAACATTGGTTTGCGTTGCCGGTCACCTCGATGCTTATCGAGCAAATCCAGTTAGCGCTGGAAGCGACCGTATTACGCAATCAGGGGCGCATCGCTGCGCAACCACCGCTCTTGAACTCGAATTTGGGCGGGCTAAAAGGCGGCGATCTGCTGGTGATGTTCTTTGAATCTTATGGGGCGCTGGTCTTCGACGATCCCCGCTTTGCTAAGCCGCTAGCCGGTGATTTCGCCGCATTGGAACAGACATTGGAACAGGCAGGCTGGCGGACGGCCTCGGCACGGGTGGAATCGAGTACTTTTGGCGGTCTCTCCTGGCTGGCGCATTCGAGCCTGCTATCCGGGTTGCGCATCGCGGATCAAGGCGACTACCGTGAACTGCTGGCCACTGACCGGTCGACCTTGGTGCAGTCTTTTGCCGCTGCCGGTTACCGGACCGTGGCGGTCATGCCGGGTTTGCGTTATCCGTGGCCGGAAGGGCAATTTTACCGGTTCGCCGAAATTTACAATGCAGAACGCCTGGATTATCACGGTCCTGCCTATGGCTGGTGGGCGATTCCCGACCAATATAGCCTGTACCGGATTCACCGGCTCGAACTGGAACCGGCGATGAATCGCGCGCCACGTTTCGTGTTCTTCCCCACCATCAACAGCCACGCGCCCTTTACGCCCTTGCCGCCGTATCAGCCGGATTGGCGCGCTTTCGATGCGCCCGCCCATGCGGTGGCGGTATCCGGGCCGGTAGAATTGAATGCGCGCTTGGATGGCGAGGCGCTGGCGGCCGCCTATATCCAAAGCGTTCGCTACAACCTCGCTATGGTAGGCGGTTATCTGCGCCAATACGCGCCAGCGGACGCCTTGTTAGTCGTGCTGGGCGATCACCAGCCGCCAGCCATCGTCGGCGGCCGGGAGATTTCCTGGCAGATCCCGGTTCATCTGTTTTCGCGCGATCCGGCGTTACTGGAGCGCTTTGTAGCGAACGGATTCCAGCCGGGAATGCAACCGGGACCTACCGCGCTGGGCGGGATTGAACGGGTTGGGCCGTTGTTGCTGGAAGCATTGGATCAGAGGGCGGTGAAGCCAGATCCACATTAAGCTTTACTGGCCCGGCGTTCCCAGGCAAAGCCAAGGCTGGACAGATTCCATGTTCATTGCTGAAGTTGATGCGATCAGGCGCACCGGGCAGCGGAAGCAATCCCGCACTTGACCCAATTACCCTGGACGCCAAGGATCAAGCCGGCAGGTGATTCCGCCGCCACAACCAAGCCATATCCACCGCAAAGGACAGCGCCAGCAGCCCTAATGCCGCGGCAGCCAGCACAGTTGACATCGGGGGAATAAGTGGCGGCGTCAGGCACAACACCAGCACCACAGTCTGGATCACACACACGGTTTGCCGGCGCCGGGATGGTGGAAGAGGCTGATTTAACCAAGGCAGCGCGTAACCCAGCAGGACAAAGCCATAACGCAATGCCCCGGACAAGATGACCCAGACCCCGGCTTTGCCGGATTGCCAGGCCAGCACCGTCAGGATCAGAATAAAAAAAGCATCCACTTCCATATCGAAGCGGGCGCCAAAGAGACTCTGCGTACCACACCGGCGCGCCAGCCAGCCATCCAATCCATCAAGAATTAAGGCGGCTGTAGCCAACGCTGTCATGATCCAGGCCAATTTAGGCGTCAATGCAGGCTGACCAATCAATCCTGCAAACAAGGCAGTGATGCCAGCGCGCACTAAGGTGACGGCATTGGCCGCACCAAAATAGGTCAATGGCTGATGTTGGGGTAGAAACTGTGCCAGGACTAGTAATTGTCCAATAAAGGCCGTGAGCGATTGAGCGGCATAGCCAATAGACATCGTAAAAGTCTGGGTGATGATGAGCGCGATGCAGGTCAGCAACAACAGCACAGCAGCAATATTCAACAACGCGCTCACCCGCAATGGCCGGAGCGAGGTTTCCGTAGCACAGGTCACTGGAATGGAATCAATGGCTGTTTCAGGATGGTGTTAAGTCCTTTGGTTGAATCGCTTCCAGCCGCAAAAGCACTTGACGCAATTCACTCAATCCGCCAGGCAGATTCTGGTGAAGAATTCTGTCCAGCAAGGGTTCCTGCATTTGAATTCCAGCCTGTTCGATTTCATCAATCAACTCGGAAAGATGCGCTTCATAGCGCCGCCAGTCCGCGGCGAGCTGCCGGATTTGTTCTGCCGCCTTAGCGGAAGAGTGCAAATCAATGCTCTCGCCAAGGCTGGCGCGCAACTCGACCACTTCTCTTCCGAATTGATGGCTAAGATCATCTACAAGGTGTACGGGTTGTTCTATAGTGCCAGGCACCCGGCTACGCAAGATATCGCCGGCGCTCATTAGCACCGTGAGAGGCGTTGCCAAGGCATGGAGCAGGGAATGGACCGTCGCTGCAAAATTTGCCATATGGATTCTCTCTATTGCGTCTTTACATTACTAACTCATTTTAAGGCATCTTAAGACGAATACCGTTCCAAAAACCATGGAGAGAAGCCATCGACAATGAGAACCGATGATATCCCCGCCCACGCATTCTGGCTGGTTGCGCCCGGCCGCGGCGAAATTCGCAGTGAGCGATTGCCGTTGCCCGGCCCCGGTGAGGTGCAGGTGCGGACACTGTACACAGCCATTAGCCGCGGCACCGAGAGCCTGGTGTTTCGTGGCGAAGTGCCGCCTAGCCAATACCCGGTGATGCGCGCCCCCTTCCAGCAAGGCGAATTCCCGGCGCCGGTGAAATACGGTTATAGCAACGTCGGCATCGTTGAGGCCGGTGTACCCGCTTGCCTCGGAAAAACCGTATTTTGTCTCTATCCCCATCAAGACCGTTATGTGGTCCCGGCTGCGGCAGTCACGCCGGTATCCGGCTCAGTTCCGGCGGGACGGGCCGTACTAGCGGCTAATCTGGAAACCGCGCTCAACGTGCTTTGGGATGCCGGACCTCGATTGGGCGACCGGATTACGGTGATCGGCGCTGGGGTGGTTGGCTGTCTGATCGCCCGGCTGGCTGGGCGCTTGCCAGGGTGCGCGGTGCAACTGGTGGATATTGATCCCAATAAGGCGCTCATCGCCGAACAATTGGGCGTTCGTTTCGCTCTGCCAACGCAGGCGGAAAGCCAGCAGGATGTGATTATTCATGCCAGCGGCGCGCCCGCCGGACTGGCCACCGCATTGGGTTTGGCCGGTTTCGAGGCCACCATCGTGGAAGCAAGCTGGTTCGGGATCAAAGCCGTCAGCTTGCCTCTCGGCGAGGACTTCCACGCCAAACGGCTGAATCTGCGTAGTTCTCAGGTTGGCCACATCGCCACCGCCCAACGCAGCCGCTGGACTTACCAGCGGCGCATGACGGCTATCATGGAATTGCTGGAAGATTCGGTGTTGGATAGATTAATCAGCGATGAAAGTCCATTTACAGCATTGCCGGAAGTGATGCGTGCGCTAAGCCAGAATCCGTCAGGCGTATTGTGCCACCGTATTGATTACCGCCCGGTAGAACTTGTGCAATGATTTCAACCGGATTATCCAAGATCCTCAACCTGAGGTCCTGCTATGTACACTGTTTGCGTCCGTGACCATTTGATGATTGCCCACAGCTTCCGTGGAGAGACCTTCGGTTCCGCTCAGCGAATGCATGGGGCCACCTACGTCGTCGATCTGGAACTACGCCGTCCTGACCTTGATCCCGATGGAGTGGTAGTGGATATTGGTCGGCTGAGTGACAGTCTCCATGCAGTGCTGGAGGAGCTGAACTACCGCAATCTCGACGAAATCCCCGAATTTTCGAGCCGCAATACGACGACCGAATTTCTAGCGCGGGAGATTTTTGACCGGGTTGCAGTACAGATCGAGGAGGGACAACTGGGATCAAACGCCACAGGCCTGAGTTCCATGCGCGTTACCTTGCATGAATCGCATATTGCCTGGGCATCCTACGAGGGGCTTCTGCCTTGAACCAGGTGTATTTCCTGATCCCCGGCGATCCTGACCGGCGTACCGGCGGCACGATCTACGACCGGCGCATCATGACCGGGCTGGCCGCATTGGGCTGGTCCGTCACGCTTCAGCGCCTCGACGCCACATTCCCCGCACCGGCCCAAGCGGCGCTGGCCGCAGCGCATGATGTGCTGTCTGGGTTGCCAGAGAAGGCATTGGCGATCATTGACGGCCTGGCCCTGGGGGCCATGCCAGAAGCCGCCGCCGCCCACTGCGGCCGGCTGCGCCTGATTGGACTGGTGCATCACCCGCTGGCGCTGGAAACCGGGCTGGATGAGCCGGAACGTCAGCGCTTATACGCCAGTGAGCGCGAGGCGCTGCGCCACGTGCGCCATGTGATCGTGACCAGTCCCAGCACTGCACAGGCGCTGGCCGGCTATGGCGTTGCAGCGGAACGCTGCACAGTAGTATCGCCCGGCGTTGACCCTGCTCCGCTGGCGGCCGGTTCAAACCGCGGTGAATGGGTCTGGTTGTGCGCGGCCACCCTGACCCCCCGCAAAGGCCACGCTGTTCTGTTCCGGGCACTGGCCCGGCTCCGGGACCGGAGGTGGCGGTTACGTTGCGCCGGAGGCAACACCCATGACCCGGCTTTTGCCGCTGATTTGCGGACGCTCGCCGGTGAATTGGGTTTGTCCGGCCATATCGAATGGTTAGGAGAGCTGGAGACAGCGGCGTTGGATGCGGCGTATCAACAAGCCGATGGATTTGTGTTGCCGTCCTTTCATGAAGGGTATGGGATGGTGCTGGCCGAAGCGCTCGCCCGAGGCTTACCCATCATCAGCACGACTGCCGGCGCGATTCCCGGCACCGTACCGCCGGATGCTGGATTATTGGTTCCGCCCGGCGACGAGACGGCGCTGGCCGAAGCACTGTTACGATTCATGGATGAACCGGCCCTGCGGGAACAATTAGCTGCTGGAGCCCGTGCGGCGCGTCAAACCCTGCCTGACTGGCCAACAGTCAGCGCCCGCTTCGCCAGGGTGCTGGAAGCGGTGTTAGCGGAATGAGCAGTTTTTCTGCGGAGTGGCTGGCGTTGCGTGAACCGGTGGACGCCGCGTCGCGCAACTTGGAGCTCACCACCCGGCTGCTCAACTGGCGGCAACGATTCAACACGCTTCCGGTATTGGATTTGGCGAGCGGGACCGGCGCTAATTTCCGGTTTCTGGCACCGAGGCTGGGTGGCGGGCAGCATTGGCGATTGATCGATCACGACTCAAAACTGTTAGCACAGAGTCCGGGCTTGCCACTCACCGCGTGCTGGCGGATTGAGCGGCATTGTCTGGACCTGGTTAGTGACAAGGAGTCGCTGGATTTTCAGAATATCCGCCTGGTCACGGCTTCCGCCCTGATTGACTTGGTATCGGCAGATTGGCTGGAATGGTTAGCTCAGCATTGCCGGAAAGTTCAAGCGGCCATTTTTATCGCTCTCAGCTATGATGGAGTCCTCGTGTGGGACCCGGCACTGAAAGACGATGAGAGAGTGCATGAATGGGTGAATCGCCACCAGCAGACGGACAAAGGCTTTGGCCCGGCGCTCGGGCCGTTGGCTGCTCCCGAATTTAAGACGATGCTGGAGCGCCTGAACTATCGAGCCGAATTACGCCCTAGTCCCTGGCAGTTAGGCCCTGAGCAGATAGCCATGCAGACGGCCTTGCTGGAAGGCTGGGTCGAAGCAGTCCGTGAGATCGCGCCCGGTTCAACACGCTGGCTGAATGAATGGGCCGCGCAGCGGCGCAGCTTAATCGAACAACAGGGTTCGCGGCTGACCGTGGGACATTGGGATTTGTTTGCTCAACCCTGAGTAACGCGCCAAGACAGCTTCATCGATCCATCAGGCAGGACCATTGAGCACGGCTGCCAGCAGCCGTGCAGTTACATCGACAACGGGAATTACCCGGTCATAAGCCATCCGCGTTGGGCCGATGACACCCAGCACACCCAGCACATGCCCTTCCACGCTATAAGGGGCGGTGACCACGCTGCAACCTTCCAGCACCTCAAAGCCGGATTCCTCGCCGACGAAGATTTGCACACCCTCAGCATGCAAACATTGATCGAACAGGTGCAGTAAATCACGTTTGTGGTTGAAGGCTTCGAACAACTGCCGTAGCTTGTCGAGATCGGACAGGTCGGTATATTGCATCAGATGGGTCTGGCCAGCCACCACATAATCCTCGCTATCCGGCGCCGCCTCAAAGGTTTGCTCGGCCATGTCCATGACAGTCTGCATCAAGTGGTCGAGGCTGTCGCGGGCCTCGCGCAGTTCCCCAAGCAGCGCTTCCCGCACCTGCTGGATATCCTGACCGGCAAACTGAGCATTCAAATAGTTTGCGGCTTGCTGCAATTCGCCAGCGTTATAGAGCCGGCGAGTTTGAATGATGCGGTTCTGCACCTCCTGCGTATTCAGCACCAGAATGACCAGCACCCGTTTCTCGGATAGCGGCAAAAATTCCACATGACGCAAAGTCACCACATTGCGGCGAGGCAGCATAACAATCCCCGCCAACTGGGTAACTCCGGACAGTAGATTTGAAACCGACCGCGCCAATTCAGCATTACTCTGCGCCGGCTGACCAATATGCCGGCGCAGGATCTCCACTTCTTGATGATCCAGGGGCCGAAGACGCAACAACGCATCAATGAAGAACCGGTAACCCCGGGCTGTCGGTACCCGGCCAGCAGAGGTGTGCGGTGCGGACAGATAACCCAGTTCCTCTAGATCTGCCATTACGTTACGAACCGTGGCCGGACTCAAATCCAGGCCAGCGTCGCGCGCCAAGGTCCGCGATCCGACAGGCTGGCCATCGCGGATGTAACGTTCGACCAGTGCCCTCAACAAATGCTGGGTGCGTTCGTTAAGCGCGGGATAGCCCGCTGGCATAGATTCCATGCTGTGCATCTTGGGATTTCCCATAGCTGGCATTCCAAAGCGTGGATTGCCAATAACTTGATAATAAATATACCAAATTTCGATGCCAAAAAGCAGGCTTTATGGCAATAATCAATTGAAATAAAAAAATAATATTACTCATAAAATAACTCAATATTCTACTGAGATAGGGATATTATTTACCCAAAATCCAACCGTTCCGCTACTGCTGCATGCAAGGTTTCAAACGCTTGATGGTATTCATACGCGATGATCTGCCGTTCAAGAAGCCCGGCCTTCTCGCCAAGGCCCGCGCGCAACAGCAACGCAGCTTCCCGGAAAACCTCATTGGCTCGCATATCGTCTTCGGCCAGCAGGGTTGCGAGGTGGGTTGTGACGCGCTGCAATTGCGCCTCATCGATATCCTCCGGCTCACCACTGACCTGATCAACCTTCCCGGCATCCAGGCCAGGAATAGCAGAGAGAGCATTCATCCCCTGCGAGCCGCTGCACGTAACAGCATCCGATTGTCCGGGCAGCCATTTAAGCAGCGTAGTAAATAATGTCGCCACATCGACTGGCTTGGCAATATGATCATTCATACCGGCTTCCAGGCAGCGCAAGCGATCTTCGATGAAGGCGCTGGCGGTCATCGCCAAAACCGGCGTGGCTTGCCGATGGGGCAGACAGCGGATGATACGGGTCGCTTCAAGACCATCCATCACAGGCATCTGCACGTCCATCAAGATCAGTGCATAACTGGTCTCTTTGACCCGCTCCACCGCTTCCGCGCCGTTAACCGCCAGATCGACGGCAAAACCTACTTGTTCCAATAATGCAAGAGCGACTTCTTGATTAACGGCATTATCTTCAACCAGCAGCAAGCGAGTGCCTGAATAGTGATGGCGTAGAATGTGTTTTGCATCGGGAATGTGCACATGGCCCGTGGTTTCGTCCAACCGCTGGAGCGTCTCCAATCGAGGCATCATGGCTTGACGGCTCTTGCCAAGACGCACGCTGAACCAGAAGGTGCTACCCGCACCCATCTGACTGTTCACCCCCATCTCCCCACCCATCATTTGCACCAGCCGCTGGCTAATAGCAAGCCCCAATCCTGTCCCCCCATATTGGCGAGTCGTTGAGCTATCCGCTTGTTCGAATGCTTCGAAGATCCGGGTTTGAAACTCTGGCGCAATACCCACGCCGGTATCGCTCACCTCGAAACGCACCCGTAAACCCGCAGCCGTGTTCTCGACCACAACGACACGAATGACAATACTCCCCTGCTCAGTAAATTTGATGGCGTTGCTGGTAAAGTTGAGTAACACCTGGCGCAGGCGCAAAGGATCGCCATGCAGCGATCGTGGCAATGCAGGATCAATTTCTTGCAACAATCGCAATCCCTTGGCTGCCGCCTTTTCGCCAACCTGGATGAAAACCTGATCCACCAATAATTTCAGCCTGAAGTCAACCGGCTCCAAGACCACCTTGCCCGCCTCAATCTTAGAAAGATCAAGGATATTGTTAATGAGGGATAATAAATGCTGTGCAGCACTCGATACTTTGCGCAACATCTCTAACTGCTGGCTATTATCGATGGCAGCACATTGGAGCAGGTGAGTAAATCCAAGGATAGCGTTCAGGGGTGTACGAATCTCATGGCTCATATTGGCCAGAAAGGCGCTCTTCGCATGACTGGCTTCCTCAGCCTGCTCGGTGCGGTGCTGCAACTGCTCATTAAGCTTTTCAAGCTCCTGCTGAGCCTGCTTAATGTTTGTGATGTCAGTGACCAAAACAAAGAATCCCTGCACACACCCATCAACAATATCCGGAATGTACTGGGTCCAGGTGTGACCGGTCGAGCCATCTGCCTTGATCAAGACCCGCTCGAAATGCTGTTGCTCGCCGTTTAGCGCAGCCTGGATGTACGGCTCGTTCTGGCGAAACTGCTTCTCTCCCATGAGATCCTGAATATGCAACCCTAGAATTGCCTCTGGCGGCCTGCCAACCCAGGGCAGGTAAGCCGCATTGGCAAAGCGGCAGCGCAGTTCATGGTCCCAGTATCCCACCAAGCCCGGCAGATGATCCGTTACGGTTCGAATGAATTTCTCCCGTTCGGCCAAAATACGGTTAGCCTTTTGAAGCTGACCGGTGCGCTCGTTGACCAGCTCTTCCAGGTGATGGCGGTAACGATCGAGTTCCTGACCGATCCGTTTGCGTTCGGTGATATCTTCCTTGATCACGAGATAATGAGTAATCTCGCCATCGGACTGACGCACTGGCGAGATATAGGCAAACTCGATGTAGGTCTCGCCATTCTTACGCCGGTTGACGAATTCACCCTTCCAGGTTTTTCCTTGCTTAAGGGTTTCCCAAAGGCCGGCATCCGTTGCTTGAGGGTGGCCAGCGTGCAAGACACAGAGAGTCTTGCCGATCACCTCATCGTGGTGATAGCCGCTACTCTGGCAAAAGGCTTCGTTGACATACTCGATATGGGTATCAAGGTCAGTAATAACGATACTGCTGGGACTCTGCTCCACCGCCATGGACAGCTTGTGCAACTGATCTTCTGCCCGCTTGCGCTCGGTGATGTCGAGCACTGCACCGATAAGCCCACGAATATCACCCTTGATATTGGTAAAGGTGGCCTTGTGGAAAATCACA
>Ga0116152_10000127_pt1 | contig 59323 bp, 59 predicted proteins | sample AD_UKC119_MetaG_FD_89894 | JGI IMG/M metagenome (GOLD analysis project Ga0116152, IMG submission 89894) | Active sludge microbial communities of municipal wastewater-treating anaerobic digesters from Hong Kong - AD_UKC119_MetaG | ecosystem: Engineered > Bioreactor > Anaerobic > Digestate...
GACTGCCGTTATTCAACGGTACCGGGAGGACAGCTCGGCAGAGTACCAATCTTCAATCAAGTGCGATCAATGGGAGGTGGTTGTGCCCGAGTTGGTCTTTGGTGCTTAGTCGGGCGTGGCTTTGGCATGACTCGATTTGGCATTGTCAAGTTTCATCCTGCGCATACTTACGCTGCGCCCGGTATGACTAAGGATGCAGTTGTAGAAGGTGATATTCAGCCCGCGTCATATGCCAATGAGCGCGGCGATTGCGTCGCTTGCTTCATCTTCGGGCGTAACGTTTCGTTTCCCCAGCTTCTTTGGCTTAGGAAGTTTACCGTCGCGTCGCATGCGCCAAAGGGTCATATCCGAGCAGCCACCAAGAATTTCCTTAAGCTGCTTGTCCGTGAGTAGTCGCTGCATGAAACCGTCTCCTGTGCTAACGGGATATCAACGGTTTCTAACTTTACGCGCGGTGCTCAAAATTGCTCTTAGAAACCAAGTCAAAGGGAGGCTTGGTTTTCCGTCGGCCAGGCAAAAGCGTTGCGAGCTGCGGCGCGCTGCGTCGACGCGTATTACCGGGCGGTAGGGTTTTACCTGAAGTTTTACCTGGCCGCACTAATGGCATTCCAGTCCAGGTAAAAGAAAAGGCCTATGGGATTCATAGGCCTTTGTTTTTATGAAGCAATATTTGGTGGGCGCGGCTGGGTTCGAACCAGCGACCCCTGCCGTGTGAAGGCAGTGCTCTCCCGCTGAGCTACGCGCCCAATTGATTTTCCAGGCCTTAAGTCGCGATTACGCTTTGAAGATCAGCGCCTTAGGTCTTCCGGAGCGGCGCATTCTAAACGTTCTGGCGTGGTGCGACAAGGTGGCCGTTCCGGCAGTGGGGCGTTTTCCTCCCGGGCGTTGCCTGGGCGCTTCAGAGCTGTCCTTCGATCGGCAGCAAGCGCGCGAACCAGACCGACATTCGTTTCAGGAAACCGGTATTCGGTTCCGTCTGATGGATCCTGTCTCCGTCCGCGCTGTGCTCCACCCACTCGATGTCGCCCCGCTCGTCGAGCCGCAATTCATAGGCCACATCGCGAAGCCTGGTGTCAAACCAGTCACCGACCATGCCCGCCAGCTGCGCATTGTCGAACACGATGCCCATCTCGGTGTTCAGAACCGCCGATCTGGGGTCAAGGTTGAGCGAGCCGACGAACAGGCGTTGCCGGTCGAAGGCGAATGTCTTGGCGTGCAGGCTGGCTCGCGAAGAGCCGCTCCAGTGTTGATCCTGGTCTTCTTCCGGCTTCGCTGATCGTGCCTTCGCTTCATACAGGCCGACCCCGGCCCGCAACAGGTCCTTGCGGTACCTGGAATAGCCGGCGTGCACCACGCCGACGTCATTGGATGCCAGGGAATTGGTCAGGATACGCACCCGGATGCCTCGCTCGACGAGGGCGGCGAGCCAATCCACGCCGGTATCGCCGGGCACGAAGTAGGGCGAGAAGATCAGCACTTCGGAGGTCGCATCATGAACATCGGCCTGCAGTCGAGGCCCCATGTGTGTCGACCGATCGTCCGGGCTGGTGAGCAGTTTGTCTGGCCTGTCGGCAAACACTTTTGCCCGCCCCCAGTGCAGTGACAACTGCTGGTGCGTCAATTGTTCGACCAGGGGGGAGGCTCGCAGGCGTTCGGCATAAGCGCTGCCTTGCGATTGCCCCGCGATCGAGCGCAGTTGCACGCGAAGCGCATCGAGCCGGTCCGGCATGACGGCTTCTCTGCTCAATGTCGAGGCCGGATACGCCAGTGAGTGATTCCAGTAGGCATCGAAAACCGCGGAGACATCGCTCGCCACCGGACCGGCGCCCAGCACGTCGAGATCGCCGAATTCCACCGTCGGATCGGCGGAGAAGTACTCGTCGCCAATATTGCGCCCACCGACCACAGTCACCACGCCGTCCACGGTAAAGGACTTGTTGTGCATACGCCGGGTGACGCTGCCGAAGCGCGTGAGCATCTCGAGCACCCGAGAGGAACGACTGGCGTAGGGGTTGAACAGACGCAGCTCGAAATGGGGATGTGCGTCGAGCGCAGCAAAATCCAGGTCGCGCCCGGCCGTATCCATGTCATCAATCAGAAGGCGCACGCGTACCCCTCGGTCTGCGGCGGCCAGAAGGTGTTGCAGCAGCAGGTTGCCGGTGAGGTCGTCGTGGAACAGGTAGTACTGGGCGTCGATCGTGCGTTCGGCCTTGTCTGCCAGCAGCACACGGGCGGCGAATGCATCCAGTCCATTGGCCAGCAGATGGAATCCCGAAAGCCCGGGGTGCCCGGCGATGCTGGTGGCGACCGCTTCGGAAAGTGTGCTGTCGATATCCGTCATCTGCCTGCTCGCTACGCGTGCCTCATTGTCCGGCAGCGTGGCGCAGGCGGCCAGCAGGAGTGCCGGACAAAGCAGCAGAAACCTCAAGAAACGCATGTCTCGCCTATCGTCTGCTGCCAAGTGCATTTTCCGGGGTCCATTGCCGATCAGGTTGCGCCAAGTTACCGGCTTTTTGGTGTGGATGGTACGCGCGCAATCGCAAATCGTGGTGTTTTTGGTGATCAGGAGACGTGAGTCGGGTCGGGACAAGGGCAGGGTGATGCCCGGTGGATCCGGTCGCAGTCGCGCAGGTGGCCGCCACCGGCCGAAACGGGTCAGGCGACGGGGTGAATCACCACAGGAATTGCCGTTCCCGGCTAGTCATTCGAGTCGGGGCTGATAGAATCACACGTTTGGCAGACCCCGCTGTAGTCCAATGACCATCAAGACCCGATTCGCGCCCAGTCCCACCGGCTATCTGCACGTCGGCGGCGCCCGCACGGCGCTTTTTTCCTGGTTGTATGCCCGGCGCCATGGTGGGCAGTTTGTGCTGCGCATCGAGGATACCGACCTCGAACGATCCACGGAGGACTCGGTCAATGCCATCCTGGAGGCCATGGACTGGTTGGGCCTGGACTATGACGAAGGGCCCTACTATCAGACGCAGCGCTTCGACCGCTACAACGAGGTGATCGACCAGCTGCTGGCCTCCGGCCACGCTTACCGCTGCACCTGCTCGAAGGATCGACTCGATGTGCTGCGCGCGGAGCAGATGGCAAACAAACAGAAGCCGCGCTACGACGGCCATTGCCGGGCGCTCGAGGTCGACCCCGATGAACCGCACGTCGTGCGTTTCCGCAACCCGCAAGACGGCGACGTGGTGATCGATGACCTCATCCGCGGCGCTATCGTGGTCAGCAATGCCGAGCTGGACGACTTGATCATCCGCCGTACCGACGGCTCGCCGACCTACAATCTCTCGGTGGTGGTCGACGATTACGACATGGGAATCACGCAGGTGATCCGCGGCGACGATCACATCAACAACACGCCGCGGCAGATCAACATGTTTCGCGCGATGGGTTGGCCGGTGCCTGACTTCGCCCACGTCCCGATGATCCTCGGCGACGACGGTGCCCGGCTGTCCAAACGCCATGGCGCAGTCAGCGTGATGCAGTACAAGGAAGACGGGTTCCTGCCCGAAGCATTGCTGAATTATCTGGTGCGCCTGGGTTGGTCGCACGGCGATCAGGAGATCTTCAGTCGAGCTGAAATGGTCGAATACTTTGACCTCGGCGCGGTCAACAGGGCACCTTCGGCGTTCAACACCGAGAAGCTCATCTGGGTAAATCAGCAGTACATCAAGACCGCCGACCCGGCGCGCCTCGCGGTGCTGGTCGGGGCGTTCCTGGACGCGGAAGGCGTGGCAACGGCACAGGGGGCTGACCTGGCCAGCGTAATCGAGGCGCAGCGTGAACGTGCCGGGACCCTGGTCGAGCTGGCAGCCCTTTGCCGCTTCTACTACCAGGACTTCGAGGAATTCGAACCCGCGGCAGCCAGGAAGGCATTGAAGGATGGCGCTGACAACGCGTTGGGTGGCGTCCGCAGCAAGCTGGATGCACTGCCGGACTGGGAGCGCGCGGCCATTCACGATGCGATTGCGCAGACGGTCGATGAACTCGGTGTCGGGTTCGGCAAGGTCGCGATGCCCTTGCGGGTGGCGGTGACCGGTGGTGCGCCTTCGCCTGATCTGGATCTGACGATATCCCTGGTTGGTCGCGACGCGACGCTGCGCCGAATCGATCGCGCCGTGTCTTACATACGCAGCAAGGGTTGACGCCGTCTCCCACTGCCAAATTGATGGAATGAAACAACGATGAGTGGTGCACCAGCGACGCCGAAGAATTTCATCCGCCAGATCATCGACAGTGATCTGCAGAGCGGCAGACACAGCACGATCCACACCCGTTTCCCGCCGGAGCCCAACGGCTACCTTCATATCGGTCACGCCAAGTCGATCGTGCTCAATTTCGGGATAGCACAGGATTACCCCGGCAGCTGCAATCTGCGCTTCGATGATACCAATCCGGCGAAAGAGGAAGAGGAGTTCGTCGAGGCGATCAAGGAAGATGTGCGCTGGTTGGGTTATGAGTGGGCCGAGCTGCGCTTTGCCTCGGATTACTTCGAACAGCTCTACGGCTATGCGGTCGAGCTGATCAACGCGGGCAAGGCATTCGTCTGCGACCTGACGCCGGAGCAGGTACGCGAGTATCGCGGTACGCTCACCGAGCCGGGCCGCGAGAGCCCGTTCCGCAGCCGGTCGATCGATGAAAACCTGGACCTGTTCAGGCGCATGCGTGCCGGCGAATTCGCCGACGGCAGTCGTACGCTGCGAGCGCGCATCGACATGGCGTCGCCGAACATCAATCTGCGCGACCCGGCGCTGTACCGCATCCGTCACGGCCTGATTCATCACCAGACCGGTGCAGAGTGGTGTATCTATCCGATGTACGACTACACGCATCCGATCTCGGATGCGATTGAGGGAATCACCCATTCCCTTTGTACGCTCGAGTTCGAGGACCATCGCCCGCTGTACGACTGGGTGCTCGACAACATCAGCATCGCGTGTCACCCGCGGCAGATCGAGTTCTCGCGCCTCAATCTCGAATACACGGTAATGAGCAAGCGCCGGCTCACACAGCTGGTCCACGAGAAACGCGTGTCCGGCTGGAACGATCCGCGCATGCCAACCATCGCCGGGCTGCGGAGACGCGGCTACACACCCGAATCGATCCGCCATTTCTGCGAGGCGATCGGTATTACCAAGTCCGAGGGCACGGTGGAGATGGGTGTGCTGGAGAACAGCATCCGTGGCCACCTCGATGCGATTGCGCCAAGGCGCATGGCCGTGCTCGACCCGCTCAAACTGGTGATCAGCAATTACCCGGCCGAGCAGGCCGAGGTGCTGCAGGCTGGCAATCATCCGAAGGACGAGACGCTGGGCAGCCGCGAGCTGGTGCTGACCCGCGAGATTTACATCGATCGTGCCGATTTCCGCGAGGAGGCCAACAAGAAATACAAGCGCCTGGTGCTGGGCGGCGAGGTGCGCCTGCGCAATGCCTATGTCGTGCGCTGTGACCAGGCGGTGAAGGATCCCGACGGCAATATCGTCGAGCTGCACTGCACCTACGATCCGGACACCCTCGGGCACAACCCGGAGGGCCGCAAGGTGCGTGGGGTGATCCACTGGGTGTCCGCCACACGTGGCCACAAGGCCGAGGTACGGCTCTACGACCGACTGTGCAAGTCCGCAGAGCCGGGCAAGGGCGGCGATTTCCTCGATGACCTCAATCCCGAATCGCTGCGCTTACTGAGCGACTGCATGGTCGAACCCGCGTTGGCGCAGGCCGCAGTCGGCGAGCGCTACCAGTTCGAGCGCGAAGGTTATTTCTGTCTGGACAGCGAAGACAGCGCGCCGGGCAAACTGGTGTTCAACCGTATCGTCTCGCTGCGTGACTCCTGGGGCAAAGGCGAGGACGATTGATCGGGGGCAGGGACAAAAAATTCGTCAAAATGCTGGACAAGGAAAAGATGCTTTAATACGATACGCGCCTCGTTTGAGGGGCCATAGCTCAGCTGGGAGAGCGCAACACTGGCAGTGTTGAGGTCGGCGGTTCGATCCCGCCTGGCTCCACCAAAAAATCAGGTTTTTCGTCCCGTTCGTCTAGAGGCCTAGGACATCGCCCTTTCACGGCGACGACAGGGGTTCGACTCCCCTACGGGACGCCATATAAAACAAGGGCTTACATAAATGTAAGCCCTTTTTTGTTACAAAAGGCTGGATTTTCGCGTAAAAACAATGTGTTACGTAAAAAGATAGCCAATTTTAGCGCTCTGTACGGACACAGTACGGATACTTGTTCGGCGATGGCGACCAAGACTGGATGGACCTAGAATTGTTGCCGAGCAACTCTCGGAAAAAAGTCGGTACCTTCGGCCGCAAACTGACAGTCCAAACAAAGCGAGACTCGGGCAATGGATCTGATAGGCATTGGGATTTACTCGATCCGTGACGCGTCGCGGATCGCGAAGGTTCCGACGCGGGAAATCAGAAGGTGGCTCCATGGCTACAGCCACACCCACAGAGGTGAGACTCGATTTTCTGAGCCGCTTTGGCACCCCCAAATTGAGAGCGAAGATGACTTCGAGCTAGGGTTTCTGGACCTGCTCGAACTCATGTTCGTAAAAAATTTTCGTGCCCATGGTGTCAGTCTGCATGCAATTCGGCTCGCCGTGGCACGCGGTGCGGAGCTGTTCGGCTCGGAACGTCCTTTCGTCTGCCAGCGGTTTCAGACTGACGGCCGCAGCATTTTCGCAACCGTCCTCGAGCAGAGTGGGGAAGAGCGACTGCTCGACATCGTCAAAAGCCAGTATGCGTTCCGCGATGTGATCAGTCCGTCACTTTCGAAAGGTATTGAATTCGACGGTCGGCAACAGATTGCACGCTGGTTCCCGATGTTTCCTAGAAAGCAAGTCGTGCTGGATCCGTCGAGGGCATTCGGTCGACCGATCGCCCAGAACTCGGGTGTGCCGACGGAGGTACTCGCTGCTGCGGTAAAGGCAGAAGGAACGGCGAAGCGAGTCGCCCACATTTACGACGTGCCGCTTCAGGAAGTCAAGGTAGCGGTTCAGTATGAGCAGGAACTGGATGCCGTGGCTTGAAGTTCTTTATAGACAACAATCTCCCGCCTGCGCTCGCTCCGGCTCTCCACGAGCTGGCGACCGGCGATCGCGACATTGATGTTTCTGAGGTCATACATGTTGCACGAAAATTCGGACGAGAGACTCTCGACGCCGAATGGTTGACAAAATTGGACGATGAAGGAGATTGGGTCGTACTCACTCAAGACCGACTTCGAAAGAGCGAGGCAGAGCGACGTGCGCTTAAGCAATGTTCTATGGTCGTGTTTATTCTCAGCAGCTCGTGGAACGATCACAACTATTGGGAGAAGGCTGAGCGTCTTATCCGCTGGTTTCCCAAACTCGTGGTGCAAGCCGGACTAGTCGGTTCTGGTGTGTTTGAAGTCCCTTGGAACGTTTCCGGCAAAGGTAAGCTGAAAGTGGTACAGGTCTAGGGCTTTCGCAAGAACGCCCGCACAGTGGCGGGCGCATAGGCCTGACTTCCGGGTGTCGCTGCATCCGTGCATCGGCCGTGTGGGCAGTGTGCAGGGTCAGTGGCTCGAAATCTGCGTCTCTGGCTGTAGGATTATTCCGAGGATCGACGTTCCCCGGCTGCACCATGAACACGCTGGCCGACTTCCCACCGGACCGATTCAGCACCACCGGCTATCGCGCATGCGGCCATCAGGCCCGTCTGCCGCTCGATCATCTGCTGGCCGATCTGCGTGTCGACGTGCTGCGCGCCAGGTCGCCGTGCGCAGCGTGTGGTGGTCGCGAGGTTTCTATCCGGATCGGGTGGATAGCTGCGGGCGCATTCAAATAGTCGGCATAATCGTCGTACTCGCATAGTGCTAGGTAAAAGTCGTGGGACTGTTGTCATGGGCCGAAAAGGCCGCGCTTGAGAATATCCGATTCCATTTGCAGATAGCCGATAGCCTGGCGAGAGAGGCGGCGACTACCCTGACGTTGTTGCTAGCTGGAATAGGTGGAACGGTCGCGCACGTCGTGCGTGGGGTCGACAGCAATGCGATCTCCGACACGACGATCGCGTCGTTGGTATTGGCGATTTACCTGACGGTGCTTGCGATCGTGCTGATCTTCAAATGCATGAAGATCGAAGCGATTCCAGCGCCAACCAACGAGCCGAAAAATCTATACCAGCCTGAGTTCGAACTCGATGAACTCAAGAAAGCAGAGCTGGACAACATGCAAGTGCGCATTGAGCAGATCGTTTATCGCAACGAAAATACGACGGGCTGGTTGAACGAGGTGAGGCTGTTCGCGGCATTTAGCCCTGTGGTCTGGGGCGCGGTGGGTTTCCTTTTGCCCCGTCTCGTCGACCTGGCGAAGGCTGCGGGATGACGGGTTTCTTATCTGCGTTCATCGGCGATGTTTGTTCATCTGGCTGAGCGGTGAGTCTATCTGTGCACCTGAGGCATCGGCAACCTGTGCTGGCCGGTTGATTACGCGCCTCGGCGTCTCGGCTCATGCAATTCGGTTCCTGATATAAACTTGCTACGCAAGGCACAACGCATTCAAGCGAACAAGCCCGGACCCCGAAAGGGGTGCCGGGCTTTCTTTTTATGGAGTGAACATGGCAATCACGGCAGACAAAGAATTCCTGATCCGGGTCAAGGCCGACATCCAGGATGCTGTACGGCAGATGCGCCAGATGCAGCAGGCGACCGCCGGGCAGGGCCGCGAGGCACGTGAGCAGCAGCAGGCCGTCGGCTCGCTTGGGAGATCTTACGGCTCGCTGACCGCAGCGGTCGCCGGTTACGTCACAGTCAGCACTGCGTTGCGTCAGGTACGCATTGCTGATGAGTATGCCCGCACCCAGGCGCAGATCGAGCGCACGACCCGGGCGCAGGGAGATTACAACGCTGTATCGCGTGAGCTGTTTGAAATCAGCCAGAGAAACGGAGTACTCCTGAAGGACACCGTTGGGCTGTTCCGCGGGATAGTGAGGTCAGCCGAACAGCTCGGCGCCACGCGAACTGACGTAATCGAGGTCACCAACGCCATCCAGCAGCTGGCGGTGATGGGCGAGGCGGGGCCGCAGCAGCTCGCCGGCGCGATGCTGCAGCTGCAGCAGTTGTTCAGCGGCGTCACGGTGCAGGCTCAGGAATTCAACAGCCTGATCGATGCTACGCCCGACCTGGTCGATGCGATCGCGCGTGGCATGGGCAAGACGCGCGGCGAGCTGATCCTCGCGGTCCGCTCCGGCGAGGTACTGGTCAAGGATGTGTTCGGGGCAATTCAGCGCGAGGCCCCGCGTGTCGCCGAAGAAATGCGCAGCGTGCCGGAGAACCTGACCCGCTCCAGCAACCAGCTGGCAAACAGCTGGGCACGGTTCATCGGTGAGGCGAACAAGTTCAACCCGGTCGGCCGTGAAGGCATGGCCCTGACCCAGGAATGGGCTTTCTTCATGGGCGATATGGCCGACCGGCTCGCCGAGTCAGGCCCCTACGCCAAGCGCCTGGTGGAAACCTCGTCCGAGGGGCTCGCGCTGCGGGCGAAAGAGAAAATGTTGCTCGAATCGATTGCCCGGCTGCAGAAGCAGGCGCTCGAGTTCGAGCAGCAACGCGGTCGGGCCAATACCGTGCTGGTGGCGTCGATCGAACTGCAGAAGAAGAAGCTCGAAGAAGTGCAGGCCAAGCTGCGCCCGCCCGAGCAGGCCACCGGTGGGCCCGATGCGCCGCCAGCGCCCGATCCGGATGCAGAGAACCGCCAGCGGCGCATCGAATCTCTGACCAAGAGCCTGGCCGAGATGGCAGCCACTTACAGCCTGACCGCCGAACAGGTGTCGCTGTACCGTCTGCGCCAGGAGGGCGCGACCGAGGCCGATATCAAGGCGGCCCAGGCCTCCATTGCGGTGATCGACGCCAAGCGCCGCCAGGAGCAGGCGCAGCGCGATGCCGAGACGGCAGAGCGCGAGGCGAAGCAGAAGGCCAGAGAGGCAAAAGAGGACGCGGATCGGCTCAATGCCGAGCTTGATGCGCAGGCACAGTACTGGCGCGACCTGGTCAACCCGGCCAACGCCTATCAGCGACAGCTTGAACAGATTGAAACGCTGTATCGGGGCGGCAAGCTGTCGGCCGAGGAATATGCTGAAGCCCAGGCTCGCGTCAAAGAGGGCCTCGACGCGCTGGGACAAAAGGCCGAGGAGACCGGCGACAAGGTCGACCAGTTTGCGATACAGGCAGCACGCAACATCCAGGACGCCCTTGGCGACACGCTGTTCAACGCCATGCGCGGCAACTTCGACAATATCGAGGATGCCTTCCTTGGCATGCTGCAGCGCATGGTGGCCGAGGCGCTGGCGGCAGACATCAACAAGGCGCTGTTCGGCGACGTCGCCGGCTCAGGAACGGTGAGCGGTGTCGCCGGAAACCTGCTCACCTCGCTGTTCGGATCGGTATTCCACTCCGGCGGTATCGTCGGCAGCGGCACTGCCCAGGTGCGCGCGGTGTCGCCGCTGGCTGCCGCCATGGCCCCGCGCTACCACGCCGGCGGGGTTGTGGGGCTGGCCCCGGACGAGCGGGTCGGCGTGATGAAGGTCGGCGAGGAGGTCTTGACGAAGTCTGATCCTCGCCACCTTTTCAACGGCGGCGGCTCTGGCCGTGCGGTCAATGTCAACGTGACGATGAATCTGCCAAATGTGCGCGACGTTGAGACGTTCAATCGGGACAAGGATTCCATGTTGCGTGAACTTTCTCGCGCGATTCGCATTGCCGAGAGAAAAATTTGATGCCGCTCATCGAACTCATCATCGACGATTCTGCCGTTCAGCGCGCATTCAACGCGGCCCCTGCACTTACAGAGCAGGAACTCGAACGCGCGATTCGCCGGGCTATCGGTTTGATCGGCAACACTGCGCGTAGCGGTGCGCCCGAGCATCATGGGATCCTGCGGAACAGCATTAAGATCCGTTACGTAAAGCCCCTGACGGGAGAAGTCTCGTCCGGTGTCGACTATGCCAGGATGGTGGAAGAAGGAACCGGTCCTGGTGGGCGCCCACCGTTGCAGAGCATCAGCGACTGGATCAAGCGCAAAGGGATGCAGCCGCGTGATCCATCGATGGACGACCGTGATCTGGCATTCGTTATCGCGCAAAGCATCGCGATGCACGGTACTTCCGCGCAACCATACATGCAGCCGGCACTTGAGAAGCATCGTGATTCAGTTATTCGTCTCGTGGACGAAGCAGTCGATCGAGCTTTGAAGCGAATGCGCGACGCGTGAACATATTGAGTTTGGCGAAATCGCTCCGTCCCTCTCCGCCTTAACGAATTATGTCTTCGAATCGCAAACCGCGGCGCTGGCACCATTCGCGGCACTTGCGGAGCGCCGCCAGCTCGATCTGGCGCGCGCGTTCTGCCGTTACGCCGAGTTCTTTTGCGACCTCTCCCAACGTTGCGCCCTCTGGTCGCGCATGGGCCTTGTGCTTTGGCATCGTCTGCCCCAAAAAAGGGGGCCATCCGGCCCCCAGCTGTCACAGCTATTGAATCCAGATTGTGAGCGGCGTTACCGGGCGACGCGTGCCGAACTCGAGTAAAGCGTGATCGTGGTCAACGCGGCACGCAGCGGGGTCGGCGTGTGGATTGCGATCCACTGATCGCCATAGGCCGACTTTTTCCCTGTGAACCGACCGCTTGGCCCACGCTCGCTCTCCAGCGAGCTCAGCACCCAGGGTTTGAGCATGCGGTAGCGCGTGGTTCCACGTTGGCCGATCAAAACCCGGAGATCACCGAAGTGATTGCCAGGGCCATAGACCTTGGACGCCGGGACATCCTTGATTGACCCAAGGTCGCCGGTCATTGCGAGCGCCGTGCCAGGTCTCTTCCAGTTCTCGCCGAATTTCTTGGCCTGCTCGACCGCGGTCATCACGGAGCCCGACATCAACGCCATGTCGGCCACATAGAAGCGCTCATCCTCGATCTGCGATTTCCGCAGGGCAAACCGGTAGAGGAAGCTATCCCAATGCGTTTCGAGGTCCGTGTTCACCGGCAGGTCGGTGTCGAACTTGTAGGTGTTCGATGCGTAGCTGTAGCTGATGGTGTACGCGGTACCGTCAGCCGGGATCTGCACGTCGCCTGCCTCGTCCACCAGGTAGATCTCGCCGAGGTTGTAGTCCAGCACGTAGTAAGTGCCTGCCGCCTGGTCGCCGGTTCCGTCGTATGCCTCGATGGCCGTGCTGTTGTAACTGACCGTGACCGGGTACAAGGTGCTGCCGATCTGGTTGCCCTGCAGGTCCAGAAGCCTGCGCGGGCGGACCACCGGAAAGTTGGCCAGGATGAAGACCGTCTTCGCGTCATCGGCCTGCAGCTCGAGATTCTCGTTGGTGATGGCCACGGCGCCGTACTCGTCCGCGGCGCCGAGCATGGCGTTGAACAACAGCTGATTGGTGTCCTCGCCGATGATGCGCGAGGCATTCATCTGATTCTCGGCGAGTGCGTCCCAGTTGATCAGCTTGGCCCCGGTCAGGTGGCGCAGCTCATCCGATACTTCGAATCCCAGCTTCTGCGGAATCGGATAAGTGGTGTCGATGGCCTGCTTGATCCCGGCGCGCGGGATCTCCGCGCCCTCATAGACCCGCGTATTTGCGGGGCCTGCCGCTGTCTGATCGCGGTAGCTGTACGGGATTTCGACGGTACTGGCGAACTTCGCAGAGTCCGCGTCGACGAACTGCAACGCCGTCAGCCTGTACAACGCCTCGCGCAGCATCGTGCGTTCGTAGATCGCCGGGACGGCGGCATCGGACACCACGCCGCTGCCACCGGAAAGGAGCCGGTCTTCAGCGAGCAGGCGCGGGCTGTGCTCAACGTCGAACCGGGCCATGATCTTGTCGATCTTTTTCGCGACGTCGTCGCTCATCGACCCGCCGAAGGCGGCTAGACGGCGATCATCCGGCAGCCGATCCAAGCCGAGCCGGCGATCGACAGCACCTTGTAGGTGTCGGACCTCGTTAAACACGCTGTGTGTGGTTTCTCTGGGCATCGTTCGTTTCTCATTCGTTTTTGGTAAACCGTCAGGCGGAACGCTCGCCACAAAAAAAGCCCGGCCCCCCATCGGGGACCGGGCTTCTTCGCTTGGTCGCGTTATGCCTTGCTCTTGGCGAAGGATAGCATCGTTTGGGTGCCACGCCACCGCGGTGCCACCGCGGTCGCACCGCGGTCGCACCGCGGTGAAGCGCTATCATTCCTGAATGCGTCGAGGGTGCTGCAGATGAAGACTCGTGAGTGCATCAACTGCGTGTATCGCGTGGATAGTGATGGTGCGAACGTGCCAACGTGCCTGGCGTTTCCCGACGGCATCCCGGTGGTGATCCTGCTCGGCGAATTCGATCACCGCAGGCCGTACCCGGGTGATCACGGGTTCCGGTACCGGCCGGCGGACAGGTGCGGTGCAGAGGAGCGCGCCAGGTAGACCCTGCGCCGGCCGAACCGGGCGGCCAGAAGCGCCGATCTCGTTCGAGTGCAGATCACCAGGTACCCACCCCCGACCAAGAGGCCGAAGAGAGGTCTTGCCGACCCCCCACCCCTGGCGCGCAGCACGGTGGACGTGGACACAGTGCTGCGGCACGCGATTCCTGGCTGTAAGGCGATTCCTGCAGCCTGAATCGATGAAATCCATGCCATGCCGGACGATGATGCGCACACGGCCGACGCAGGGAGCAGGGCTCCCGAAGTCCTGGCCCACGCGCCCCGCACAGCGGGGCGTCCTTGTCTCAGGCGTGCCGTGCACGGCAGTCGAGTCCGGACGCGCCGGAAGGTCGAATCCTGCGGTGTGCAGATTACCGGGTACCCACCCCCCCGCCAGGGGCCCGTAGATTGCCCTGCCGACCCCCCACCCATGCCTGTAGCACCGTGCTACACCCCGCGCAGCCTCTGGCGTGTGAGAATTGGTCGCGACGTCATGCGAGACCGATCGGACTCCAGGCAGACACCGAATGTACAAAAAGGTACACCTTTATTGACACGGCCAAAACGGCGGTCTACCTTGTTCAACAAGTCCAGCGCGGAAATCTGGACATGCTCAACAACGATAGGTGGCATTGATGAACAAAACCAAGGGCGTACTGATCGGCTATGCCCGTGTCAGCAGCCAGGACCAGGACTACGCTGGCCAGGTGGCCGCCCTCGAGGAGATTGGCTGCACTGAGGTATTCGCGGAGCGGGTGTCGGGAAAGGACAAGGACGGGCGCCCGAAGCTACAGGAACTTCTTCGCTTCGCCAGGAAGGGCGACACGGTGCACGTGACAAAGCTCGATCGCCTGGCGCGTAACGCGAAGGATGCGATCGAGATCGCCGACCAGCTGCAGGCGAAAGGTGCCGGTTTGGTGATCCATGACATCGGCGGTGTGGACATCAACAGTGACGTCGGGCGCCTGGTCTATACGGTGCTGGCCGCTGTCGCAGAGATGGAACGAAAGCGCATCCGCCAGCGCCAGCGCGAGGGCATTGACCGCGCGATTGCGGAGGGGCGGCTCCTTGGCCGGCGGGAAGTGCTGACCCCCCAACAGAAAGCCGAGATCCGCGACCTGGTCGCCGCAGGCGAAACGAAGAAAGCCATCGCGCAACGGTATGGCGTCTCGCGAACCACGGTCTACACCGCGCTGGGCGACCCCCAATGAAACACGCTCCGGAACCACCGATAGCAACTGGAAATGCCAAAGCACGTGAGAAGCGGGCCAGATCTCACGTTCTTTCAACATCCCGGGCAGGGCCCGGTAACCCAACCCAGAAAGGAGATCGCAATGAAGCATCACCACAGAAGCGCAGGAGAAGACCAGTCGCCGGAACGAAGGAACGCCGAACTCAAGGCTCGCCTTCAGCACGTTCTCGGCGAGCTGGACGGGATACTTGATCAGATCGAAACAGCGCCCGAAGGGCTCAATCCTCTCGTTCATCACGACGTTAAAGGGGCATGGGAAGCAGTCGACGAACTACTGCTCAACTTTGAAGGCTGGACGAGCTCCAGTCCGCCGACCAAGGCGGCAGCGTAGCCCGCACCGCCAGGGCCCAGCTTGAAACCTCCAGGATGCCCGTCCTGGAGGTTCTGGACGTGAGGAAAAGTGGAAGTCTCACGTCCCATCATCTTCGCCGCCCATCGACCGCTGAAGCTCCGCCAGTGGCCTGACCAGGCGCCCCAGCAGCTCATCTCGGAACATGGTCACGAACGCCTGCAACCGCAGAAGTTTTATGCACCATCGTTTTTGATTTCGAAATTTTTGCGAGTTCTGGAGGCTTGCAGATCCACCCGCCAACATCGGGAATTACTACGTTCGGCAGAAAGAGCAGGGGCGGACAATCTGGGTTTTATGCCTCGACACTCGCCAGAAACAGGCCCCACAGCCGGCCAGGGGCAGAGAGTTTGCCGCATACGTGAGAAACGGTCGGAACCTCACGTGGTTCCAGAGCGTCGCCGAAGGTGGGCAGCCAGCCCCGTCATTGGCGTTTGGATGTGCGCCAGCGGGTTTGCCCGTTCGACGATCTCTCGCAGGCGACGCTGCGCCAAGTGTACGTAGACCGCGGTGGTGCTTGGATCCCGATGTCCCAGCAGCGTGGCGATCGTGTTTTGATCGACATCATGCTCGGCGAGCTCGGTCGCGAACAGGTGCCGCAGCGCATGCGGGTGCAATGCGTTTTCCGGGATCTTGGCGCGCTGACCGCGCCGCCGAATCATTCGCCATACAGCTGCTGTGCTCAGGCGGCGGTGTTCGCCTGCATACCGCCAAGCCGGTATCTTGCGATTGCCCGTACTCACGAACACCACCTGGTCCCCGTTGGGCATCGACCGGTCGATGTGATCAAGTTCTGGATGCCCAAGATAGGCCCGCAGCATCAAGCCGGCTTCATCTGGCAGCGGCACCAGGCGTTCGTGCCCACCCTTCTCGCGCACACGCAGGGACAGGGCATCTCGACCGCTTTCGGTTGACTGTGCGACCAGGTCACTCTCATTCAAGGCAACGAGTCCGGAAACGCGGAGGCCGGCGCCGGCCAGTACACTGATCAGCGCAGCGTCTCGCACGCCCAGGAATTCATCTAGCGGGCATGCAAGGAGGAGGGCCTCGAGCTCACGGCGCTGTATCACATGCGGCAACGTGCGCCCCGTGCTCGGGTAGGCCAGCCCAGCGGCCGGATCCTGGCTGATGAGTCCTCGATGGTGCGCCCATCGGTAGAACCCGCGGATTGCAGCAACGTGCGGTCGGCGTGACCTGGCGCTAACACCCTGCTGGTGTAGCTCGACGCCGACGAAGGCCTCGATGTCATCCAATGACGCGGAGTCCAACCGCAGGCTGCGGGCCTCGAGGAACCCCTCGAGGCGCCGCAGGATGCGTGCGTAGGCCTGCGCTGTCTGCTCAGACCGAACGCGGTTCATCTCCAGGTAGAGATGAAAATCGTCGATCACGCGCTTGCTTCAAGATACAGCCGGTTCTCGACCTTCAAGAGCCGCTGCACGTGTCCCAAACGCAGGTACTCGCCGCGCTCGACCCCAGCCACGCACTGGGTATCAACCAGGTGGGCCTCCGCGGCGAGCTGACCCCAGGCTACAGGGCTGTGGATCATCAAGAGATCATCGGAGCCCCGGCCTGCGGAACGCAGATGCTCTCGCATCTCGTGGCGGGATTTCGCGACTTCGCGGATTTGGTCATCACTGACCGCGGCCCACTCATCGTCTTCTATCGGGTCGTGCAGCGTCTGCACCGCGGCCGTGATCTGTCCATGCAAGATGCCGATCGCGCGCACGCTGAACCAGCCTTCGCGCGGCGAGAAGTAGATCCCACCCTCGACGGGTTGGGGGTTAGGCCATTCGTTTGTGACGTTGTCGTTGGACATAAAGACCTCCTCGGGTCTGTGTTGATGCGCTATTGCGCGGTAATGCGGCTCGACAAGAGCCGGCTCGTAAGTTCTGAATTTGGTCAGCGCTCATCTCCGTAGGGGTTCCAGCTTTCACGGCTTGCCGTCATTCCCTTGACCGGGCCGGCATATGACCGGAACCTCACTCGCTCAAGCTGAGCGGCCAGGATTGCGCGTCCCGCTGGACCGCTGCGCTGCTTCGCCAGATCGACCACTCTCAGCCCGTCGAACAATTCCTCGTCGCGGTAGATCAATGCCACGATGTCAGCGTCCTGCTCGATCTGCCCAGACTCTCGCAGGTCGGCTAGGGTAGGCCGCTTGTCATTGCGCGACTCGCTTGCGCGGTTCAACTGGGACAGCGCGATAACTGGACAGGCCAGTTCTTTCGCCAATGCCTTCAACGCACGTGACACAGTGGCGACTTCCTCGTGCCGGCGCTCGGCCTTGGCGCGCACAAGCTGGAGGTAATCGACAACCACCAGGCCAAGCCCGTGCCGCCGCTTGGCTCGCAGAGCGCGTGCGCGGATCTGCTGAACGTGCAGCGCTGGGGTGTCGTCGACAAGCAATAGTGCGTTTCTTAGGCTTTCCAGGGCCGGAAGAAACGCCGGATCCGACACGTCACCCTGCAGAATCGTCGAGAGCGGAATCCCCGACAGCGACGACACGAACCGATCGAGCAGCTCCCGCTCCGTCATCTCGAGCGAGAAAAACAGCGCCGGCTCGCCTAATCGCACGGCCACGTGCTCGGCGATGTTGCCAGCAAGAGTCGTCTTGCCTTCGCCGGGACGTGCCGCGATCACGATCAACTGCCCAGGTCGCAGACCGCTGGTCAGCTGGTCGATGTCGGCGAAACCCGTCTTCAGTCCGCGGACCTTGCCCTCCGCGCGTGCCTCCAACTCGGCGACGTAACCATCACTCAGGATCTCTGCGAGGCTGCGCGGTCCGCGCTCACCCCGGTGTTCACTCAAGGTCAGGAAGCTCGCCTCCGTGTCGGTGACGATCTCGGCCGGTGCGTCGCCCTTGTATGCGCGACCCACGGCCGCCGAAGCGATGCGAATCAACTCGCGTCGGTCGGCGTGCTCGCGGACTATGCGTGCATAGCTGGCGACGTTCAGCCCTGGCGGTGTTGTCTCAGCAAGCTCGCCCAAGTACGCGAGGCCGCCGACCTCGTCCAGATCGCCGACCCGCTGGAGCTCATCGTTCAGAGTGATTACGTCGACCGCTGCGCGTTGCTCTGCCAAGCGTTCGGCAGCTCTGAAGACCAGCATGTGGCGTCGATCGAAGAATGCCTCAGCAGTCAGCAAGGCGGATGCGGTGGGCCAGGCGCGAGGAAAGTCCACCAGGGTTGATCCTAGCACCGCCTGCTCCGCCATTAGCGAACAGGGCGGGCGGCGTAGGGTTAGCGCGTCGTTCTCGTTCAAGCAATGGCCCTCCGTCGTTGATCCGTACCGCGCTCGATCACCTTGTCGAAGTTCGACCGCTTCATGAGCCATCCCAAGTCTGCCCGCCACCCCCTTGCATTTTCGCCAAGGTGAAACGGGCTGACGCGCACGGCCTCGAAGAACCAACGCCAGAACCGGAGGTTGCGGTGGCGCTCGTCTTCACGCCAGCGGGCTTGTAAGTCGCGTGCACGGGTAGATCCTTGCCAGCGTGCAGGTTGAACTCTGGGAAGCTCCGGAAGAACCTCGTGATAGATTGCGATGACTTCGGCATGCGGGCAGGTCGGAATCGAATGTTCCGACTTCTCTTTGGGGGTTCTTGATGGTTCTTTATGGTTCGTGGCGCACTGTGCACCTGTTATGGGGGCGGCGTGCACCTGTTTAGGGGGCAGCGTGCACCTGTTGTCTTCTTCATCAGGCGCATTGCGCGCCTGTTTAACTGGCGCGCAATGCGCCTGTTTTTCCGTCTGTACCTGGTACCGCGTCGAGTGCCCGGCGCCGCCGATGCTGCGTGACCGGTTGACCAGGCCGTCATGTTCCAATGCACGGATCTTTCGCTTGACGGTCGATTGGTCGAGCCCGGTCATCGCGGCAATGCGCGAGAGAGAAGGCCAGCAGGTTCCGCTGTCGTCGGCATGGTCGGCAAGGCACAGCAGGACCAACTTCGCTGCATGGTTGAGCGGCTGCGCCCATGCCCATCGGAGCGCGTCGTTGCTCACGCGATCCCACCGTTGGCGAAAATGCGCTGCGTGCCGGGACAAAGAGGGAAGGGCGTCGCTCGGTACGATCGGTTCCATGTGGAACCCATTTTCTGAGCTGCGGCAATTGTTGCAGGCAGCCGCTCTCCGTATGCCGGACGGTAGTCACCGGCATCGCCGTTTCTTTCCATGGTGCTCCCTCAGCAGTTGCGCTGGGCAAGCTGTGGGGCTTTGTTCGGTAGCGTGCTATCCTGTTGGACAACACGGGTTCCGTGCCCGCTGTTTTTCACGTCGCCATTGATCTTCGAAGCCGCGCTGACCACGCGGCTTTTTTCTATCTGGTCTTCGCAAGGGGCGCCTATGCAGGTCACGGCCGCCCTCCGATGCAGCGTCGTGGTAAAGCTGCCTCGCCACCGTTTTCCCAGTCAGCCAGCGCGGTTGTTGGGATCACTCGCCGCACGCCAACTTTGAATGACTTCAGTCGCCCGGAGTGAATCTCGTCGTAGACCTTTTGGCGAGAAAGGCCATACATCACGCTCACTTCATCAACGCTGTAGCCACGTTTAGAAGGTTGGTCGCTCGTTTGATTGTTGAAGTGATTTCTCATAGTTCGCCCCTCCAGATTTACGCCACTGGCCTAGCGGAGTAGCCGCTAGACTGTGGCGAGATCGTAACTAGGGGGGCGAGATGAGCGTGAGGACAGAATTACTCAATATTTGTCCGCTGGATTTTTGACGAGAAGGCATTTTTGTGGGTCTTTGGCGAAGTTTCTCCGAACATGACGAGCAAGCGTCTGTGCGTAATCTTCAATATCGTGGCTGTAGTTTGGCGGCAGCAGTTCTTTGTGAGATTCGCAGGCTAGCCTGTAACCTGCCTCGAGCGAGGAAGTCTTTCCGGTCCAAGTGCAATCGACAGCCATTGCGTAGAGGAGCCATTTCTTGTCCCTCTCGAGGGACACCGCAGGCGGTTTCTCCAGGGTCCCAGCGACCCAAGCCATTGTGAGTGCTTCCTGGACGTCTTTGTGCTTGAAAAGGAGGGGGTATCTTTCGAGTACCTGGTCGAAAGTCAATTCGCCGCGACGGATCCGCGCTAGGACAAACGAAGCTTCTTTGTCCATCCACGTCTTGGTAAAGACGCTCCACACTCTGCAGGCCAACGGACCGCTGATTCGACCATTCGCACCGAGATGTTCGACCTTTGGCCAGAAATCCTTCCAACCAAATTGATTGAGGTGGGCATAGGTGTGCTGATCGAGCGAAAGCTCGAGGCCGTCCTGATGAAGCGCAACGTCGTTTACAGAAACGGAGTTCCCGCCGAATTTCATGGTGAGATAAGTGGCGATAGCCCGACGGACATTCACCGGGACTTCAACTATTTCTTCTCCAACACGGTATGTGAAACGGATCATAGCGCCACCTGATTGAACATGGCGCGACGGTCGGCCTTGAGAAACTTGCCGTAGTGCTTTTCGATCATGCGCAGGGACGTGCCGCAGTTCTCTGCAATCACCTGCGGCTGCACGCCAGCCAGCAGTGCCTTGGATATGTGGTAGTGCCGCAGTGAATAGAAAGTCGTCTCTGGCGGCAGCATGGCGGCCCTGACAGCAGTCTTGAACGGCCGGTTCAGATCATCTTCGGGCCAGGGGGTGCCGTCGTCCTTCGTCAGCAGATGCACCTCGGGTAGTTTGTTCTTTGCCAGCGTCTTGAAGAACATCACTCCGACATCGGACAAGTAGACCGTGCGTGCGCCGGTCTTCCCGTTGACCTGCAACGTACCCTCGCGCGCATCGAAGTCGCGGACCCGTACCGCAAACAGTTCGCCGCGCCGCGCGCCGGTCAGAACGCCGGCCTTGATGGCGTCCTGCACTCCACCTTTCGCGTGGGCGAGTAGGGCGGCGACCTGCTTTTCAGTCAGGAACAGCTTGCGGGCCGCGCTGGTGTTCTCGAATCGCTTCACACGCCGCCAAGCGGTGTCGCTGGCGACGATGCCATTGCGAAATGCGAGGTTAAGGCAGGCCTTCAGCACGGCCAGCCTGCGGTTCGCAGTATCTTTGCTGGCCCTGATCTTTTCCGCCACGGCGGCCGGGTCAGTGATGTCGGCCTCGGCCAGCTCCGCCTCGGTCCGCACCTGGCCTTGCATCCACGCGTTTATGTCGCGGGTGGTCACGGTAGTGACAGCCTTGGCCTTGAACCGGTCGGGCAGGTGGTTGGTCAGGCGCCCCGGCACCAGATCGGCGGCCCTGCTGCCCTTGTTGGCGCGCACCGCCGCAACGTAATCATCAATGGCAGCCTGCACCGTGTATTTCGGTTCCGCACCTTCGTTGGTGGCTTTGCCTTGCGCGTCGAACCAGGCATTCGCCTTCTTCACGGCAGCGTCGAAGTCGAGCGCGCTGTCGTCTCCGAGACTCTCGTAATACTTCTTGCGGTCGATCTGGAAGCGGGCAACCCAGGTGCAGGAACCGTCGTCCAGGCGGCGCGCGCCCAGGTAGCGGCCAGATGTGATTTTGTGCCAATAGGGTTCGCGGCGAGCGGCGAGGGCGCCTCGGCCGGCCCTCGTGTCGATCCGGGTAGAATGGGTCCGAGCCATTTCAGCACCTCCATGCTGTTGTGGTCAGAAACCCGGTGCAGGTGCCAGCCTCATCGGGTTTCGTTTGTCGTCGCCGTGTCGCAAAGCCTTGTCCGTACGCTATTTTGCAGGGCGACGACAGGGGCGTACGGATAATATACGGACAAATGGGGTGAATGCCAACAGACGCCAATAGACGCGAACGTATATAAAACAGTCAGTTACGATACAGGCATGGACGGCGGTAGACGTGATTCTACCACTTTCACGGCGACGACAGGGGTTCGACTCCCCTACGGGACGCCATATCAAGCAAAGGCTTAGGAGAAATCCTAGGCCTTTTTTCATGGCCGCGTGAAGCGCCTGTCAGGCGCATGCCCACGGTCGGTGGGGCAAACTGTTCTAAGATGCCGGTGTGGGCCGTCGCGTGGTTGGTACGGATTCACGGGCAGCTGAGTGTATCGGTGCGGGGTGGATATACGAACGATGGAAACGCTTGACGATACCGCACTGGACCTTGACTGGCTGCGCGGGCAGATCGTCGGTGTCGATACCTTGATCGAGACCCCATTTGGTGAACGCCTGCTGCTGTATGCAGATTACACGGCTTCGGGAAGGTCTCTGCATGCCATTGAAGACTACCTTCTGCGCAAGCAGCAGCTGTATGCGAACAGCCATACCGAGGACGATGTCAGCGGGCGCGTCACCACCGAGCTGTTGCACCAGGCCGAATCGGTAATCAAGCAGGCAGTGAACGCCGGGGCGGATGGTCGCATCATCGCCTGTGGTGCAGGTGCCACTGCCGCCATCGACCGCATGCAGCAGTTGGTCGGGGTGAAACTTCCCCCGGCGAGCCGTGCACTGCTTGCCGGGCTGCTCGAAGGATACTTCGGACGGGAGCAGGCGGCCGGGTTCGAGGCCTACTGCCGGCGCAATCAGCCTGTGGTGTTCGTCGGACCCTATGAGCATCACTCCAATGAGATTTCGTGGCGCGAGGGAATGGTGAGCGTGGTCGAGGTCGCGATGACCGGCGACGGTGCCATTGATCTCGCGCACCTCGAGGCAATGCTGCAGGACCCCGCGTATCATGGCCGTCTGCGCATTGGGTCTTTTTCCGCCGCGTCCAACGTCACCGGCATGCGCTCGCCGGTCCATGAGATTGCGGCGCTGCTGCACCGTTACGACGCCCTCGCGTTTTTCGATTATGCCGCCTCCGCGCCCTATGTGCCGATCGATATGAATCCGTCATCAGATGGCGTGGATCCGGACGGCTTCCTCGATGCTGTGTTCATCTCGGCGCACAAATTTCTCGGCGGCCCCGGGTCGAGCGGTCTGCTCATCTTCAACAGGCGGTGTTATCACCCGGAGCTGTCCCCGAGCGTTGCCGGTGGTGGCACTGTCGACTACGTCGGCCCGAACGATCACGATTTCATCCATGACATCGAGGCACGCGAAAAGGCGGGAACGCCGGGCATTCTGCAGACCCTGCGGGCAGCCTTGGCATTCGAGGTCAAGGCGGCGGTGGGAACCGGGCGGATCGAACAGCGTGAGAACCAGATGCTCCGCCAGGCGTTTGAACGTTGGGGAGCGCATCCCGGCATCGAGATCCTCGGTAATTCCGATCCGAACCGCCGCGTGGGCATCGTGTCGTTCAATATCAAGGACCCGAAGGGTCAGGACCTGCACCCGCGCTTCGTGACCACGTTGTTGAATGATCTGTTCGGCATCCAGAGTCGTGCCGGCTGTTCCTGCGCCGGACCCTATGGCCACCAGCTGCTCGGCATCGATCGGCACAAGGCGGAGGAGTACCGGTCCTGGATCGCACGCGGGTATCATGGGGTCAAGCCAGGCTGGTGTCGCATCGGTTTTCACTACGTGTTCGACGCCGCCGAGGTGGAGTATCTGCTCAGCTGTGTCGAGTTCGTTGCGGATCACGGGTATCGCTTTGTTCATCAGTATCGCTTCGATGCCAAGAGCGGCGGCTGGCGGCACAAGGACTGGCAGGAGCCGACGGTAAGCCTCTCGATTCGCGACGCACTACGGGCCGATCATGTCGGGCCACAGCCGCTGAGCGAGGATGCGCGCGCCCGGTGCTATCGAGCGTATCTCGACGAGGCGGTCTCCCTGGCTGCCCGGCTGCCATGAGTGCAGCATGTCACGGCAACCTGCGGTGCTGCCGCGAGTGGGCGAATCAGCCCGATGGGTCCAATGGATCTTCAGGGCAGGACGCTGACGCTTTCAGCACCTTGCCAAAGCAGCCTTTGTTGCAGTGCCTGCGGGTCAGAGTTGCCGCAGTGGAGCAGCAACAGGGTCTTGCCCTCCATGATCGCCTGATGCAGCTGGTCGAGTTTCTGTTCGGGGATGCCGAGCCTGTGCAATGCGATGCCCAGGCGGGTTGCCAGCGCTGAGCTTGCCATCACGCCGGCGCCAAGCACGGCGCCGGCAATCGCATTGATCACAGGTCCCGCGACCAGCAGTGCGCCGACCCCGGGTACGACCAGCAGACCACTCGCGCCAGCCAGCAATCCGGCGAGTGATCCCCACAGCGCACCCTGTTCGCTCCAGACCCGGATTCGTTCGGTCTCGTCGCCATAGCAGATGCCGAGAAAGTCGTCGCCGTGACCACCGGCACGGTGCAACAGCGATACCTGATCCATCGGAAAGTCTTTTTCGATCAACTGCTCGACCACGCGCGTGGCGCTGCCCGGAGAGTCGAACAGCGCAGCGATCAGCGGTTCAGGATGAAGGGGCGTATGCATGACAGGTGCTAACGCTTGTGATCGATCGGTACGGTAAGTACGTCGCAGCGCGCGTTGTTCGTGACGGCGCTGGCGGTCGAACCGAGCAGACGTGAGAGTCCACGATGGCCGCGGCAGCCCAATACGATCAGGTCAGCTTTCAGGGCCTCGGCTTGCGACAGTATGACCGCCTTGGCCGAGCCCAGCATGACATGGCCGTGTAAATCGCTGTTGCCCAGTTCAGCGATCAGATCCTGCATGCGCCGACGTGCCGCTTCCAGCCGCTCCTGGTCCGTATCCAGGTCGGCGGCGCTGGGTATCAGCGGATCGTAGGCCTGGTCGTAAAAGACCACACTCTCCACGGCATGCAGCAGTGTTGCTTGGCCGCCATGGCGCTCCGCCAGATCGAGGGCGCGGCGCACCGCACGTACCGAGTGGGCAGAGAAATCCACCCCGACCAGGATGTTGCGGTAGGGGGCGGGAGACTCGTCGTCGAGATCGGACTGTCGCTGCGGTTCGCGCAGCCAGTCCCACGCCTCGCCGAGCCGGTCCTGCTCGAAAAAACGCACCGGTGCGGTCGTGAACGGATTGGCCATCAGCGTCATCCAATGCTGCAGTGTGCCGTGACCGACAATGGCAATACGATCGAAGTTGTCCTGATGCTTCATGCCGATACGGAAGTCGTCCCAGGCGGCCTCCAGGTCCCAGCCGTGGAAGTCGACCAGCTCGAGAAGCAATGCAATGCGACCGTTGGCCTCGATCAGTCCTTCCAGTCGCGGCAGCAAGGCCTGGTAGTCCGCGTGACTGAGCTTGCCGCTGAGTCGGAAGGCGACGATGTTGTCTTCTTGAACCGGAATCTGCTCGATCATGAGTGCTCTCCCTGGTTTCTTGACAGTCAGATTTTCCCCGAGCGATGGGCCGGCGGTCTCAGCGCAATTCCCTGCGACAACCTGCAGTTCCTGCAGGGGCAGAATCGGTGGGCGCATCCAGATAGACACCTTGTTCGCCGGACGAGTTCAAATCCAGACATGCCCAAACATGTCGGCGACATGCGTTCAACGCAGCAGCCGACATTGCCTGCGATCGAGCGACGCTCGATCCGCGCAGCGTCGTGCGCACAAGCCAGATCTATTGTGCATTGTATTTATGAAAATAAACAGCATGTTAAGGAATTCATCGAGAATTAACATGAATTCACGTTGAAAGGGATTTTGAATCGCCAGCGGGCAATCATGCCTTCCGGTTGATCGGCGCGGGAGGTTAAAATGCCCCTGACAAAACGAAGTCCCGGCAGCTGCTCGTGGCTGCTGTGATTCAACCCACTGATCGACGGAGTCTGCAGTAATGCTCCTGCTCGCCCATCATGACCGCGAAACCATCATTCTCGAGACCAGTGACGGGCCGATCGAGGTACGCCTTTCGCGCCTGGGCGGTACCGAGCCGCGGATCGGGATCGACGCACCCAAGTCCGTGCGCATCATTCGCAAGCAGGCCCAGACCGAGGAATGCTTCGACGGCCCGTTGATGCTCACCGGGGACGAGGATGTCTGGTGGTTGCATCCGGAGGAGGCCGAATCGGCCACATCAAGCGATTCCCTTGACGGATTACATGTCGCACAACGTGACTGGGACGACGGGACGCTGGACTGAAGCGCCGGGGAAAGGCCGTGAGCCGTGGACGGGCCGGGTTGCGGGGCAGTCCGGTAGCTGTTGGGACGGATACCCGGCAGCCGGGTGAGCCGTCGGCGGCGATATCGACATAGGGGTACACCGGCAAATGCACCGTATTGGCGTCTATGCCCTGATGGTCGGGGCAGTCCTCGTGAGCATCGGCCTGTTGGCGGGGTTCGGATTGTTGTTTGGCGGCTACGACGATCAGGCCAGGCTGTTGCTCGCTGCCGTGCCGTTCGGATTCCTGATCGGCTTTGCCGGCGTGGTCACGACGCTGCTGAGCGGCTCCGACGTCAACGGTTGACGGCCAACTGCCCGTAACCGCCCACCCGACTGGTTTGTTCGTGTTCCGGCATGTTCCAGACGACCAGCGCGACCGCACCAAACAGTGCGACCAGTTTGATTCCTTCCAACAATGGCTTTGCGATCTTCATGGGCAGGCGACTCACCAACCGGTTTGCCGGTGACTGGTGGGCGAAGTCTGCCCGGATTGTCTGACAGGGAAATGTCAGTGACATCGCATCGCGATGACCGGCCGCCAGTCAGCCGGGGTGGGTGGAAGTCACGGGTCTTGCCGGCTTCGGTTCGCCGCTGGAGGTGCTGTCGACATCGGACCTTTCCGATGCCGGTTGGTACCGTTCGGCCTGGATCAGGATACCCAGCTTGGGGTGATCCACGTAATGCAGTTCCCCGCTGCGCATCCGCCGGCGCAGCTGGATGCGGTAGGGGGCGGACGAGTTGGCGTCATTCAGGACGAGGTCGGTTTCCAGGTGCAGAAAACGGCCGCGGGTCACCCGGACCAGCCCATTCAGTCGTCCGCTGCCGATCGTGTACCAGCGACTGCTGTTGCGATCCGGAGGTGCCTGCCGCCACGTGATATGTTCGTGGACGATGAGGCCCTTCTTCTTCAGTGTGTACGCCTCCGGTCCCAATACCTTCGGTCCACCGGGCAGGCTATCCAGGCGTATTGTTCCTGCGCCGCGATCGGGCTCGCCCGGGTCGGCCGGCCAGAACTCGTCTGCGCCGCCACCGGGCCGTTCGAACACCAGCATCTCGAAGTCGTAGAGCTCCTCTTCGGCGACCACCGGGCCAACCAGCGAGAGTGCGAGAATCACAACGGCGAGCAAGCGCCACCTGGAACGGTTCGTAATCATGGCGACGACTTCACTGTATACCGAGCAATTGGTCAAGTACGGCCTTCACACCCTGTACACGTTGTGCAGGATCCGCCAGGTCGGCGAAAAATCTCAGCTTGTCGCCACCTTCCAGCTTGAATGACTTTGGCTGTGTCTGAATCAGTTGGATCAGGCGCGTCGGGTCAATCTTGGGCTCGGCGTCGAAATGAATCTTGCCTCCCGCCGGCCCGGCCTCGATCTTGCGGACGCCGAAAGGTTCGGCGTGCAGTTTCAATTCGGTCGCGTCGAACAGATTGCGGGCAGGATCGGGCAGCAGGCCGAAACGATCGATCATCTCCACCTTGAGGTCACGCAACTCTTCGCCGGATTGTGCCGAGGCGATGCGCTTGTATTGAATCAGGCGCACATGGACGTCGGGCAGGTAGTCGTCGGGGAGCAGGGCGGGGATATGCAAGTCGACCTCGGCGCCATGGTCGAGTGGGCGATCGAGTTCCGGCTGGCGCCCGGCACGGATCGCCTGGACCGCGCGCTCGAGCATCTCGGTGTACAGGGTGAAACCGATCTCGTGGATCTGCCCGCTCTGCTCGTCGCCGAGCAGTTCGCCGGCGCCTCGAATCTCCAGGTCATGCGTGGCCAGTGTGAAACCGGCCCCCAGCTCCTCGAGCGACTCGATTGCCTCCAGTCGTTTGCGGGCGTCAGGGGTCATCGCCTTGGGCGGGGGCGAGATGAGATACGCATAGGCACGATGGTGAGAGCGGCCGACGCGACCGCGCAGCTGATGGAGCTGTGCCAGACCAAGCTTGTCGGCTCGGTCGATGATGATGGTGTTCGCGCTCGGTACATCGATGCCGCTTTCGACGATCGTGGTGCACACCAGGATATTGAAACGCTGGTGGTAGAAGTCGCGCATGATGCGTTCGAGCTCGCGTTCACGCATCTGGCCGTGAGCAAACTCGACCCGTGCACCTGGAACCAGTTCGGCCACCATGCGCGCGGTTTTTTCGATCGTCGCCACCTCGTTGTGCAACAGGTAGACCTGGCCGCCACGGTTGATCTCGCGCTGGCAGGCCTCGCGGATCAGCACGTCGTTCCATTGGCTGACGAAGGTCTTGATGGGATGGCGGGCCAGCGGCGGTGTGGCAATGATCGACAGGTCACGCATGCCCGACATCGCCATGTTCAGCGTTCGTGGGATAGGCGTGGCGGTAAGGGTCAGGATGTCCACCTCGGCTCGCAGCGCCTTCAGGCGTTCCTTGTGCCGAACCCCGAAACGATGCTCTTCGTCGATGATAACCAGCCCCAGGTCCTTGAATCTGACGCCGTCGCTCAGCAGCTTGTGCGTGCCCACGACGATGTCGACTTGACCCTGTTCGAGGCCTTTCAGCACCTGCGATGTCTCTTTCGCCGAACGGAAGCGCGAAAGACTCTCGACCTTGATCGGCCAGTCGGCAAAGCGGTCGGAAAAGTTCTGGTAGTGCTGTTGTGCGAGCAGTGTCGTGGGCACCAAAACAGCTACCTGCTTGCCGGCATTCGCGGCGATGAATGCAGCGCGCATCGCCACCTCGGTCTTGCCGAAGCCGACATCACCGCAGACCACGCGATCCATCGGTCTTGGCGAGACCATGTCGGCGACGATGGCATCGATCGCGTTCTGCTGGTCCGGCGTCTCCTCGAACTCGAAATCGGCGGCGAACTTGCGATAGTCGTCGTGCGGGGCGGGCAGGGCATTGCCCTGGCGCGCCTCGCGACGTGCATAGATGTCCAGCAGTTCTGCGGCCACGTCGCGCACTTTTTCTGCGGCCTTCTTGCGTGCCTTCTCCCACTGGTCGCTACCGAGCCGGTGTAACGGTGCGGCTTCCGGTGAGGCGCCCGTATAACGGCTGATCAGGTTGAGCGACGACACTGGCACGTACAGCTTGTCGCCACGCGCGTATTCGAGGGTGAGGAATTCGTTTTTCTGGCCACCCACCTCCAGCGTCTGCAGGCCGAGGAACCTGCCGACACCGTGCTCTTCGTGCACCACAGGCGCGCCGACGGCCAGTTCTGCCAGGTTGCGCACGATCTGGTCGGCGTCCGCGCCCTTGCGGCGCCGGCGCTGCTTGACACGCTCGCCGAGCAGCAGGGTCTCCGGGATCAGCAGCAGACCCTGGTCGGACAACCATAATCCAGATTCGAGCGACGCCACGGTGATGCAGGGTGAAATGTCCGCGGCCACGAAGTCGTGCCAGGATTCGCTGTACGTGGGGCGAATGTCGAAGCTGCGCAGGGTGTCCAGCAGCGCCTCGCGGCGCCCGGCCGTTTCCGCCACGAACAACACCCTTGCATTGGCCGTGGCAAGCGTCTGCTGCAATGCCTGCGCCGGGTTGGCGGCCTTGGCCTGGATGCCCATCGGCGGCAGCGGCCGGCTCGGCAGGTTGAGGCATGGCCCATGGTGCTCGGCACAGTCGGCGTCGCCTGGCTGCATTTGGATCCGGCGATGGACTGCGAGGCGGCTGTGCAGTTGCTCAGGAGCCATGTACAGCGCGCCGGGCTGCAGCAAGGGGCGCTCCAGGTCGTAGCGCCTTTGTTCGTAGCGCTCGCCGACGCTGTCGAAGAAGTGCGCCGCCTCGTCACCGAGCCGGCGATCGTAAAGCACCAGGCTGTCGCTCGCGATGTAATCGAACAGCGTGGCGGTGTGTTCGAAAAACAGTGGCAGGTAGTACTCGATACCACCAGGCATCTGCCCCTCACTGACGCCGCGGTAGATCAGGCTGCGCTGCGGATCGCCTTCGATCTGTTTCCTGTAGGCGGCGCGAAAGCGCGCGATGGACTGCTCGTCGACCGGAAACTCGCGTGCCGGCAACAGCGATATCCGGTCGATTTTCTCGCTGGTGCGTTGGGTCTCCGGGTCGAAGATGCGGATTGAATCGACCTCGCGATCGAGGAGATCGATACGGAAAGGCTGCTCGCTGCCCATTGGGAACAGATCGAGCAGCGATCCGCGCACTGCGAATTCACCATGTGTCATCACCTGGGACACACATTGATAGCCACCGGCCACCAGACGCTGGCGGAAATCCTCCATGTCGAGGTCGTCACCGACCTCCAACAGCAGGCTGTTGGCATCGAGAAATTCCGGCGGCAACAGGCGCTGCATCAAGGTGGCGACCGGCACGACGACGACTCCGCGTTGCAGTCCTCGCAGGCGGTGCAGGGTGAGCAACCGCTGCGAAATCAGCTCCGGCAGCGGCGAAAAGACGTCGTAGGGGAGGGTCTCCCAATCGGGGAAGCCCAGCACGTCCAACGTCGGGTCATCGAGGAAGAAGCAGATCTCGTCGGTGAGACGTGCTGCTGCCTGCACATCGGCAGTGACGACCAGCAACGGCGCGTCGGCCTGATTGACCGCCCGGGCGATGGCGTATCCGCTGGCAGCACCCACGCAATGACCCCAGCGGGCGATCAAAGTCGCAGTGGACGGAAGTGGAGGGACTACTGGGTTCACGGGCTCGAAAGGAATGGTCAGGGCCCGGCATTTTCGCACAACCGCGCGGCGGCCGACGTCAGCGGATTTCCTCGATGGCAAATATCTTGTCGCGGATCTGGGGGATGACCAGGCCGTAACCCTGCTGCTGCAGGTGCGCGATCTCGACCATTGCGGACGGCACGATCTCGACAAAGTCATGGAAAGTGTCGGCATCGTAGCCGTAGTCGCCGGCGGCCAGACCACAGACCCTGAACTTCACCCCGAGGCTGGCGTAGTAGCGCATGCGTTCGACGCTGTCGCGATACTTCTCGTAGTTGTGCCTGGCCAACGTGACGATCTCCGTGCCATGGACCACGACCACGATACCGAGGAACTCCGGTGCCATGCTGTAAGGCTCCTCGATCAGGGGGTTCATGAACGACCTCACCCAGTAGAGGCCGTTGTCGATATGCCGGGGATCGGCGAAAAAGAAATCGAATACGGCCTTGGGCTCGCCGTAGTCAGGAAAAACCGTTTCGCCGGTCGCCGCGGCCGGGGCCGCGAGGGCGATCGCGATCGCCAGCAGGAAGGGTCTGAACATGATGCCTCTCCGTGACTTCCGTGATCATGGAAGTGTAGTCCCGGGGATCAGGGGCACAGCCAGGCTTTGATGGTCTCCCGATCGCCGATCGACGGTCGTGCTCTTGAATGTGCGGCCGCAGGGTGTGTCCGCCCTGCGACCGCCAGAAGGTTGAGCGGGGAATGCGACCCCGTTGCCGTCACCGCTTCTCGGTGCTCAATCCCAGAATCTCCCAGTCCTGCATGCCGCCCCGGTACCACTTGATCTTGTTGGCGGGATAGCCGAAGCGCAGAAGATTTTCGATATTGTTCGGCGACTGGCCACACCACATGCCATTGCAGAAAAGGACCAGTGTCTTGACGTTGCTGTAGTCCCAAAGGCCTTCAATCTCCCTGGCGCCGAACTGTCCGGTGAGAATCTCGGCGATCGAGATCGGATCAGCACCCTTGGAGGGATTCAGCTTGGTCCATGGGAGGTTGATGGCGCCGGGAATGGTCCCTTTGGTCACCCAGTCAGGCGTGCGCGAGTCGATCAGCACGATACTGTCGTCGCCGCCGGCCATCTTTTCCACGTACTGGATCAGTTCCAGTTCACCGATGGTTTCCACACCCGGTGCGAGTTGCGACGGCTGTATGCAGAACGGTGGGCACTTGCGCGATGTCTTGGAAAATGCAGGGTTTACGGTCGCCGATTCGTCCTGGTTTCGCATGATCGTGATTTTCTTGCCATTCACGGTGCCTTCGAACTTGCTCATCGACCGGGTGATGCCGACGGCCATGTCGTCCGCGAACACAGCGTTACTGGATATCACCGTGATGGCGATGGCGCAGGCGTGAATGATCGTTCTCGGTTTCATCCGCGGGGGTCCTCCTGGATGGTTTTTGGGTAATTCGTACTGTCTGGGCAATCGTTCGGATTCTGTCGCATTGTGTGACTTAACTGCCGATGATATGGCGCACGTCATTCACACTCCGGCTCATCGCTGCCCGATCCCTTCTGCTTGTCTTTTTTTCCGCCGGCGCTGCTGTCATCCGCGTAAACGTCCGAACGATCAGTGGTCGTTCCTGCCATTGCAGCGGAATGCCATGCGGCAACCGTGGCTATTATGACCAGGAAAAGCGGAAAAAAACGCATGTCAGGTTACCCCTTCTCGGATAGGCTCGGTCGTGCGCAACCCCAGGTAGATGTTGCGGCTATAGATCAATGGCGGTCGATCTTCGGAAAAATTGAAGTGAACTGGCGTCAGAAGCCATCTGACCTGGCATCGACTATAGCGTTTCAATACATGGTTTACCAATGAGGGCAAGATCCTAATTGTTTGATTTCGATCGGAAACCTCTGTTCTTGGGGCGCTTTGCCCGGGCGCCGGGATGGCTTTGGAGTACTGTGTACCCCCTGGCGCTTGGGCGTTCTCCAGTGCCAGTGGCGCCAGGGCTCCGGATTGTTGCCGGTGTCCTGCTGGTGTTCAGTGTCGCGGGTAGCGGCGTGGTCTGTTCCGATGTTCCGGGAAGCTTGCCCGACAGGGCGCGAGAGCAGCGTCTGAGGGATCAGATCGTCGATGGCCTGCTCGACGGGGAGCCAATCGAACTGCGCACCGCTGCGGGCGTAGACTTTCTCGCCATTCGTACGAACAGCGTGACAAGGCCTGCGCGTGGCTCGGTGGTGATCCTGCATGGCAGGGGGTTCCACCCCGATTGGGCGGATGTCGTTCATCCGTTACGGGTCGGTCTGACGGAGCATGGCTGGGACACCCTGTCCGTCCAGCTTCCGGTGTTGGACAAGGCAGCAAAGTACTACGACTACTACCCGGTTTTTCCGGCGGCCGGCGAGCGTATCGAGGCGGCGCTTGCGGCGGCGCGCAACTTGTCCGCGGGAAAGGTCGTGCTCATCGCGCACAGTTGCGGATCACATATGGCGCAGCACTGGATGTTGTCGAACGATCCGGAGACCAGGCAACCCTTTGACGCCTTTGTCGGTATCGGCATGGGTGCCACGGATTTCCGACAGCCAATGCGTGACCCTTTTGCCCTGGACAGACTCAAGGTGCCGGTGCTGGATCTGTACGGAGACGATGACTACCCCGCGGTGCACCGGCTTGCAGACGAGCGATTGGCGGCGTTGCGTGTCGGCGGCAATCCAGAGAGTGTGCAGATCGTGGTACCGCATGCCGATCATTACTTCAGGGATCGCGGCGAGGAATTGTTGAAGGCGGTATCAGATTGGTTGGATACCTTGTAGGGGGTAGGTGGCCGCTGCCGCCACCACAGTACGTGTCCAGCGGGGTCGATTCAGTCAAGATACCGTTTTGGAAGGTCACCATAGGCGTCGATACGGCGATCCCGCAGGAACGGCCACATTCTGCGTACCTCTTCACTGCGCGCAAGGTCGATGTCCACGATCAGAGTCTGTGCGGTCTCACCGGCCTGTGCGATCCACTCGCCCTGTGGGCCACAGGCGAATGAACTGCCCCAGAAGCGGATGCCGCCATCGACGTCATCGGGTGCCGGCTCGAAACCGACGCGATTGCAACTGAGTACGGGTATGCCGTTGGCGACCGCATGCCCGCGCTGCACTGTCAACCATGCCTCGCGCTGGCGTGAGCGCTCAGCGTCGTTATCGCTCATGTCCCAGCCGATGGCGGTGGGGTACAACAGGATCTGAGCGCCGGCCAGCGCCATCAGGCGGGCTGCCTCCGGATACCACTGATCCCAGCAGACGAGTACGCCGAGGCGTCCCAGCGAGGTGTCGATTGGGGTGAACCCGAGGTCGCCGGGGGTGAAGTAGAACTTTTCGTAATAACCGGGGTCGTCGGGGATATGCATCTTGCGATACCGCCCGCACAGGCTGCCGTCGCGTTCCAGGACCACGGCGGTATTGTGGTAAAGACCGGCGGCACGACGTTCGAACAACGAGGCGACGATGACGATGCCATTTTGTTTGGCCAGCGCGCCAAGGTGTTGCGTGCTCGGGCCGGGGACCGCCTCGGCAAGATCGAACTGCGAGGGGGCCTCTGTCTGGCAGAAATAGGGGCCATTGTGCAGTTCCTGCAACAGGATCAGCTGCGCACCCTGTGCCGCGGCGGCAGCGATCTGTTCACCGATCAGGGCCAGGTTGGCGTCGGCGTCACCCTGGTTCTCGTGCTGTATCAGGGCTGCCTTTACGCTTGGCTTGCTCATGCGCCGAACAACTCCAGGGTGTCGTGCAGCACCAGCTGGGCCGGGAACTGCATGGTAAGGCAGTGCAGGCTGCCACTCTGCACGATGATCTGTCGGCAATCGATCGGCATGATCTGACGGTCGGGGAACGCTTCGCCTACGATGGCTATGGCTTCTTCGTCTTGCGGGACATCGTATACCGGCAGCAGCACCGCATCGTTGACGATCAGGAAATTGGCATAGGTAGCCGGCAGGCGCCGGCCGTTCTCATCCACATGTACGCCGGCAAATGGCAGCGGCAGCAGGCGATAGGGCTGTCCTTCGCGGGTGGTGAACCCCGACAGCTGCCTCGCCATCTCAGTCAGTGCCTGATGATCCCTGTCGCCGGGTGGCGCTGTCGCATGGAGAATCGTCCCGGGGTCGGCAAATCGGGCGAGGGTGTCGATATGGCCGTCGGTGTCGTCGCCGGAGATATCGCCATGATCGAGCCAGAGGAAGCGCTCGAAACCGAGCCATTCGGTCAACAGGCCTTCGATAGCGGGCTGATTCATGCCGGGATTACGGTTGGTGTTCATGACCGTCTTCCGCGTGGCCAGCAGCGTGCCGGCGCCGTCGGTCTCCACCGCGCCACCTTCGAGTACCAGGTCGCGCGGCTGTATCGTGGCCGTACCGAAACTGCCCTTGCGGTGCAATCGTGCGGGGATCGCATTGTCCAGCGTCGATTCGAACTTGCCACCCCATCCGTTGAAATGGAAATCGTTCAGCGTGGCACCCGTGTCGCTGAGAACGGTCAGCGGACCATGGTCGCGCGCCCAGGTGTCGTTGCTGTCGGCGATCGCAAACAGCAGTCGGTCCGTGCGGGCGCCGTTTTCGCACAACAGGCGCTCGACCAATGCTGCGTGCGGCACCGATTGACAGACTGACAGCAGGAACTCGTGCCCGGTGATGGCGCTGCCGATCGCGGCAAATACCGGGTGCACCACGTCCAGGCGGTCCGCCCAATCAGAATCGGCATGCGGCCAGGTCAGCATCACCCCTGACTGAGGCTCCCATTCCGCCGGCAGGCGAAGGGGGCGGGTGGGCACTAACGGTGCACTACCACGTTGATCACGTTTTGGTACTCGAAATAGACCGTGTAACCCGGGTAGACCCAGCGGGTGATCGGTGGCTCACCGACGGCGTCCATTACGGTGGTGGGAGGGCCGAACTTCTCCTGGACCTGTGTCATGCTGGCGCCGCTTCGTGGGCGCAACACCCCGTTTTCGCTGTTCGCCGGGGCTGTTGTGATCGCATCCAGCAGCAGGACGTCCGCCTGGGCTGACGCGGTTGCTGTGATGGCGGATGCCAGGACCAGGGCCAAACCAGAGGCTTTCATCTTGTTGAACTCCCGCACGAAATTGCTTGCACAACAGGCGCAGACTGAAATTCATGATCAGGCGCCCGTAACCTGTATCGAGTTTAACCACGAATTCGTGCAGGACAAACCGGTTAGGCGCAAATCGGCGCGAACGCTCTTCGCTTTGTGATTTAATTCGCCCCATGTTTCACCCGCTCGCCCTGTTTGTCGGCCTTCGCTACACCCGCTCGCGGCGCCGCAATCACTTTATTTCGTTCATTTCGCTGATCTCGACGCTCGGCATCGCGCTGGGCGTCGTGGTGCTGATTACGGTGCTGTCGGTGATGAACGGTTTTCATAAAGAGGTACGTGAACGCATTCTTGGGATGGCTTCACACGGCGATGTCCAGGCACTGGACGGACGCATGGCGGACTGGCCCGAGGCGATGCGCCTGGCGCGCCAGAACCCGCGGGTGATCGGGGCGGCACCTTACATCGAGGGGCAGGCGATGCTGAGCCATCGTCGTGAGGTCACGGGCGCTCTGCTGCGCGGTGTCGATCCGGCGCTCGAACCGGAAGTCGTGGACGTCGCGTCACACATGGTGGTCGGCGCGCTGACTGATCTCGCACCTGGGGAATACCGCATCATCCTCGGGCGGGAGCTGGCGGAGGCATTGGGCGTATCGGTCGGCGACAAGGTGACAGTCATCGTGCCGCAGATCACGGTCACGGTCGCCGGCAGCGTCCCGCGGCTGAAACGTTTCACGGTGTCCGGGCTGTTCGAGGTCGGCATGGGCGAATACGACCGTGGTGTGGCCATTGTGCATATCAGGGACGCCGCCGTATTGCAGCAGCTCGACGATGCGGTAACCGGCGTGCGCCTGCGCATCGACGATGTGTGGCAGGCGCGCCAGGTCGCCTTCGAGCTGGCGGAGTCGCTGAAGGGCCGGTTTCGCGTGCTCAACTGGACCGACTATCACCGCAATTTCTTCGCGGCGCTGAAGATGGAAAAACGCATGATGGGAGTGCTGTTGTTCTTCATCGTCGTGATCGCCGCTTTCAATATCGTGTCGACGCTGGTGATGATGGTGGTCGACAAGCAGAGCGACATCGCCATTTTAAAGACGTTCGGCGCCTCGCCCGCACAGGTGATGCGGATCTTCATCGTTCAGGGGGCTACTCTGGGTGCCATCGGGACCCTGATCGGCACGCTTGTCGGGTTGGTCCTGGCGCTCAACATCGAGTCTGCAGTGGCAGCAGTGGAGGGCGCATTCGGCGTGCAGTTCATTGATCCAAGCATCTACTACATCGCCAAGCTGCCGTCCGACGTGCAATGGCTGGATGTGGCCATGGTCGGGGTCGGTTCCTTCCTGCTTAGCCTGCTGATGACCCTGGCGCCGGCCTGGCGGGCATATCGCACCCAACCGGCAGAGGCACTGCGCTATGAGTGATGCGCCGGTACTGGCCTGTGAGCGGCTGTCCAAGGCGTTCGATACAGGGCCTGGCAGGGTAGAGGTGCTGCGCAGTGTCGATTTCGAGCTCGGACACGCCGAACAGGTCGCCATCGTCGGGGCCTCGGGTTCGGGCAAAAGCACATTGATGCACTGTCTCGGTGGGCTGGAGCGGCCGACAGCTGGCGAGGTCACCCTGCGGGGGCGAGCTTTCAGTTCGATGGATGAGAAAAGCAGGGGACTGATGCGTAATCACTCGATCGGCTTTGTCTACCAGTTCCACCACCTGCTGCCGGAGTTCAGTGCGCTGGAAAACGTCGCAATGCCGTTGCTGATACGCGGCGTTTCGGTCGCCGAGGCGACAGCGCGTGCGATGGCCTTGTTGGAACGCGTGGGTCTGGGCGCGCGGACACGCCACAAGCCCGCCGAACTCTCGGGAGGCGAAAGGCAGCGTACGGCCGTCGCGCGTGCCCTGGTATGCAATCCCTCCTGTGTGCTGGCGGATGAGCCGACCGGAAACCTCGACCGGCAGACGGCCGAAGGCGTCTATGGGTTGCTGTTGGAATTGAATCGCGAACAGGGGACGAGCTTCGTCATAGTCACCCACGACCTCGATCTGGCGGCTCGCATGAATCGTGTGCTGACCCTGCGCGACGGGCAGCTTTTTCCCGCCTAGATTACCGGTGGGTCGATGTTGCGCTTGTCGGCACGTGCCTTCATTCGCTTGAGCACATGCCAACGCCAGTACAGCCGCATGGCGCAATACCCGGAAACACTGAGCAGGACCCCGAGGACCAGGCTTCCCAGGTACAAGGGCTTCCAGATTGAGTTCAACTCGGAGGCTATCCATTCGAGCGAAAGCTGAAACTCGCCGACATCCGGTTGTGTGCCGAGAATCCAGGTGCCGACCATATAGTTGAAATAGAACACCGGCGGCATCGTGAACGGATTGGTCAGCCAGACCAGCGCGACCGAGATCGGCAGATTGACCCGAAACACGACGGCCGAAAAAGCGGCAGCGACCATCTGTGCGGGGATGGGGATCATCGCCCAGAACAACCCGGTTGCCACGCCGCCGGCCACTGAGCGGCGGTTCAGGTGCCAGAGGTTCTCATCGTGCAGCAATGCGCCCAGATGCCGAAGATACTTGTGTTTCTTCAGCGACGCCGGGTCAGGCGTATAGCGTTTGATGAAGTGCCTGGGCATATCGTATGCGTGTCGGGTGTGCGCGCCAATTCAAGCACGGTTGAAGATGCTTTACTACAACGTCCGCCGGTGGCGAATCTGAAGCCGGGTATTCCAGCATCCGGATATGACAGAATAGCCATCGGCCTCGCGCAGCCTGGCCGCATCAGGCCACTTCAGTACCGGCCACCACATTCCAGGGAGGGAGTGTGCTGCTACTTGCCGCATCGTTCGCGCTGGGGACTCTGGCATTCCATCAACTTGCCGAACTTCCGCAAGGATACTGGCTGTTGCCGGGTGCGGCCATTGCCGCGCTGTGCTGGTTCGTCCTGCGCTCGCGGGTCCTGCTCGCCCTGGTGACCGGTTTTTGCTGGTCGCACGCCTATTCGCTGCTGACCGTCCCCCCGCCTGTTCCGGGACAGCTGCCAACGATGCGACTGGTCCTGAGCGGCCAGGTGGTGTCACTGATCGAGAGAAAGGACAGGTTGGCCCGTTTCGTCTTTGCGGCAAGCACGATCGAAGGCCTGGGCGACACGATCGAGGGTGACTGGCGCATCCGCCTGAGCTGGCAGGACGCACCGGACCTGCATCCGGGCGACGCCTGGCGATTCGCGGTCAGGGTGCGCGCGGCTCACGGCTATGCCTCGCCCGGTGCCTGGGACTACGAGGGCTGGCTGTACTGGCAGGGTATTCGTTATTCCGGCTATGTGAGTGCTGACGGGCCGGCTCAGGCTTTGGACCGTTCACCCTGCTGCTTCCTGCAGCGCTGGCGCGACGCCATCAGCGTCGTCATCGACCGGTCGCCGGTGTCCGCGTTTTCACGGGGGGTGGTCCGGGCAATCAGCATCGGTGACACGTCCGGGCTGGATGGCGATGTCAGGACATTGTTCCGCGCCACCGGTACCAGCCACCTGATGGCGATATCCGGACTCCATATCGGCCTGATTGCGAGCCTTGGGCTGGTCGGTTTCTCCGGGTTGTGGCGATGTCTGCCGACTCTGTGCGGACACATACCGGCGCGCGTGCTGGGGGCGGGAGCAGGTCTGCTGCTTGCCTTCGGCTATGCACTGATGGCCGGCATGGGTCTGCCGACCCAGCGAGCACTGATCATGCTGTCGCTGCTGGCGTTGGGGCTATTGCTGCGGCGTGAGGGGAACTCACTGAATGCCCTGGCGGTTGCGGCGCTGGCAGTACTGTTTTGGCATCCGCCCTCGATCATCGCAGCTGGATTCTGGCTGTCGTTCGGCGCGGTTCTGATCATCCTGGCTGCCTTGCGCCATGCGACCGGCCGGCCCTGGTGGATGCAGGCACTCGTCGTGCAACTGGCACTGGGCGTGGCCCTGTTGCCTATCTCGATGTTTTTCGACCTGCCGGTGAGTGTCGTTTCACCACTGGTCAATCTGGTTCTGGTCCCGTTGTTCGGTTTCGTCGTGGTCCCGGCCGGCCTCGCCATTGCCCTGGTGGCTGGCATCAGCGCCGACGCGGCGAGCTGGCTGCTCGCGCAGCTCGCGGTGTTGCTGGATGCCATACACGGTGTGCTGGCATGGATCGTCGCCCAGCCCATGCCGGGACTGCCGGCACTACAGGGGTCGCTCTTCGCTTCACTGGCGATCGCGCTGGCGGCAGTCCTGTTGCTGTCCCCGCCCGGGGTGCCGCTTCGCGGGATTGCGCTGCCCTTGCTGGCCGTGCTGTGGCTGCCTCGTCAACCGGACGTGACGGAGCAGGATTTCCATCTTTACCTGCTCGATGTCGGCCAGGGACTGAGCACGGTGATCCTGACCCGACACCATACCCTGATATTCGACTCGGGGCCGGAGTTCAGCAGCGGTTTTTCCGCGGCGCAGGCGGTCGTGGTCCCGTTCCTCATGACACACGGGCGGCAGCGCATCGATCGCCTGGTACTGAGCCATGGCGACAAGGACCACGCCGGCGGAGTGGCGCAGTTGTTGTCCACGCTGGATCTCGTGCGTGTGGTGTCCGGCGAACCCCGGCGCGTGGGGCACGGTGCCCTGTCTTGTATCGCCGGCGAGCGCTGGCAGTGGGACGGCGTACACTTCGAGTTCCTGCATCCGGACGCGGAGCACGTGTTTTCCGGCAATGATGCATCCTGTGTACTGCGGGTCAGCAACGCGGCCGGCAGTGTCCTGCTGACCGGAGATATCGAGCAGCGCGTGGAGCGGCAACTAATCGATAACCCGGGGCTAAGCAGCGATATCGTCGTCGCCCCGCACCATGGCAGTCGCAGTTCATCGGCCGAGACCTTCGTCGCGGCGACACAGCCGCGTTACGTCCTGTACTCGGCCGGTTGGGCCAATCGCTACGGTTTTCCGGCCACCGAGGTACAGGCCCGCTGGTCCGCCGCCGGGGCGCAGGCGATCAATACGGCGACCAGTGGAACCATCAGTTTCGTCTTCTCTGATCGTGACGGTCTGTCGGTTCCCGGTCTGCATCGGCGGGTGCACCGGCGATTCTGGTGGCACGACAGCGGTTCAGCCGAGGCTCCCCTTGCAGTATCATCCGGCGACTGAATACCAGGTCTGTGAATCGGATTAGGAGCAACGCCCGACATGCTGGAACTCGTGAAAGCCGGTGGATGGCTGATGTGGCCAATCATTGCCTGCTCGGTGATCGCGATGGCGATCGTCGTCGATCGGCTTTGGGCCTATCGCCGGCGCAAGGTGTTGCCGGCCAACCTGGTTGCCCAGATCTGGCAACTGCACCAGAAGAAACAACTGACTCCTGCGCACATCGCCACAGTGCGCAAGCGTTCACCGCTGGGACGCATCCTCGCCGCGGGGCTGGTGAATAGGAATCACCCGCGCGATGTGATGAAAGAGGCGATCGAGGAGGAGGGGCGCCAGGTGGTGCACGAACTGGAGCGCTATCTCAACACCCTGGGAACCATCGCCAACATCTCGCCGCTGCTGGGCCTGCTGGGCACGGTGATCGGGATGATCAAGGTGTTCGCGGCAATCACCAGCGCGGGCGTCGGCAACCCGGCGGTACTCGCCGACGGCATTTCACAGGCGCTGATCACCACGGCAGCCGGGCTGTCGGTGGCGATCCCTGCGGTCATCTTCCATCGTTACCTGAGCGGCCGTGTCGACCGGATCGTCGTGCAGATGGAAGAGCAGGCACTGAAGATGGTCGAGGTCATGCACGGTGATCGGGAGAAATAGCCGCATGAACCTGCGTCCCCGCCGAGCCGAACCACCGCATGTCGATATCACGCCGCTGATCGACGTCGTGTTCCTGATGCTGATTTTCTTCATGGTGTCGACCACCTTCGACAAACAGACCCAGCTCAAGGTGGATCTGCCGGAGGCTGGCGCACCGGAGGTCGCAGAGGAAATCGAGCCGAAAAAGGTCGATATCACCATCGATGCCAAGGGCAATTTCTACGTCAACGATCAGGAACTGGTGAAGCACGACGCACAGACCCTGCGTCGCACGCTCCAGAAGATTGCCGACGGACAGCCGGACCTGCCGATTGTCGTGTCTGGCGACCGGAACGCGCCGCTGCAGTCAATGATGACGGTGCTCGATGTTGCGGCGCAGCTGAACATGACACGCCTCAGTTTCGTCGCCCGCCAAGCCGAACCCGACTGACTTTCCCCGCAGGTGTTTCGCCTCGATCGCTACTGGGACACGAAGAACGGGGTTTCCCTGCTGCTTTTGCCGCTTTCGATGCTGTTTGCGGTCGTCGCTGCAACACGGCGCCTGTTGTATCGAACGGGCTTGATGCACGCGCATCGTTTTGGCGTGCCGGTCGTCGTGGTGGGCAATATCACTGTTGGCGGTACCGGCAAGACGCCACTGGTCATCTGGCTGGCCGGATATTTACTCAGGCAAGGCTGGAGACCGGGCATTGTGTCGCGCGGATACGGTGGCAAGGCGCGTCATTGGCCGCAGCAGGTGCGTGCGGACAGCGATCCGGCGACTGTGGGCGATGAGGCCGTGATGCTGGCCGCCAGCACCGGCTGCCCGATGTGCGTGGGGCCTGATCGTCCGGCGGCAGTCGAGGCCCTGTTGGCCCATACCGACGTGAACATCGTGATCTCCGACGATGGACTGCAGCACTATGCACTGGCGCGCGATCTGGAGATCGCGGTATTGGACGGCGCGCGCCGCCTCGGCAACGGTTTCTTGCTGCCGGCCGGGCCGTTGCGGGAACCGCGGTCGCGGCTGAACGGCGTTGATATCGTGGTCGTCAACGGGCAGGGCGAGCAGGGAGAATGCTCGATGAAGCTGCACCAGCCCGTGGTACGCGCGCTGCACGGTGACCAGTCCGTGGCGCTTTCCGAGTTCGCCGGCCGAGCGGTACATGCGGTGGCCGGGATCGGCAATCCGCAACGCTTTTTCGACCTGTTGCGGCGCCACCGCATCGAGGTTCATCCGCACGCATTTGCGGATCATCACCCGTTCCGTGCGGCGGATCTGCAGTTCGATGATGCACTGCCGGTTCTGATGACCGAGAAAGATGCCGTAAAATGCCGGCGTCTGGCGTGTCACGATGCCTGGGTCGTGCGGGTCGACGCACAACCGGATGCCGGCTTCGTACACCGACTGAACTCTGCACTGAAGGATATCGTTGATGGACAAAAAACTGCTGGACATCCTGGTCTGCCCGATCTGTAAAGGCCGGCTGGTGTACAAGCCGCGCGTCGGCGAGTTGATCTGCAAGGTCGACCGCCTGGCCTACCCGATTCGTGACGGTATTCCGGTGATGCTCGAGCAGGAGGCGCGCCGCCTGCCCGCCGACGAAGAGGTGACGGGCTAGTCGTATGGCCGGCTTTCGTGTCGTGATCCCTGCGCGCTTCGCGTCGCAGCGCCTGCCCGGCAAACCCCTGTTGGGGATCGTCGGCAAGCCAATGATTCGCCACGTCTACGAGCGTGCGCTCGAAAGTGGTGCCGACGAGGTCGTGATCGCGACCGACGATGCGAGGATCCGCGCCGCGGCCGAGGGATTTTCCGCCCCTGTCTGCATGACATCGCCGGACCATGTCAGCGGCACGGATCGCATCGCCGAGGTGGTCGATATGCTGGGGTGGCCGCCCGACACCCTGGTCGTCAATCTGCAGGGCGACGAACCACTGATGCCCCCGGGGTTGCTGTCGCAGGTTGCCAACGCGCTGGAGTCGCATGCCGACGCAGAAATGGCGACGCTTGCGGTGGCCTTGTCCGATCCGGCGCAACTGTTCGACGCAAATACGGTAAAGGTCGTGAGCGATTGCCACGGCTATGCGCTCTATTTCAGCCGGGCGACCATACCCTGGAAGCGCGATGTCTTCGACAAGGCCGTTGTTCCCCAGCCGGACTGGCTCGGCGGGGTCTACCGTCACTTGGGCATCTACGCCTACCGTGCGGGTTTTCTCACTGGCTACGCAAAGCTCCCTGTATCGCCGATCGAACGTTTCGAGTCGCTTGAACAACTGCGCGTGCTGTGGAACGGTGGCCGGATTGCGGTGGACGTCGTCTCCGATGCGCCGCCCGCCGGGGTCGATACCCACGAAGACCTGGCGCGGGTGATCGCCGCGCTAAGCTGATCCGCCGCTGCGGTGGCTACCCTCCAGCAGCATCAGGATATCTTCCGAGTAACCCTCGCCGGAGAGGTCGGATATCTTCAGCGAGAGTGTGTTGGCGGCACGGCGGTTCGGGACCCCGTAAGCATTCTCTTGTACGCTCCTGGGCTGGCAGTCTTTGCAGCGCTTCAGCACGACGCTGTCGATGTCACCCAGCACCTCGATCAGGATCCAGACCTCGCCGAGGTAATCGAAGCGCCCGCCGATGAGTTGCCTCAACCTGCGGTGCAGCGCATCCGTGGTCATGTTAAAAATACCGCCGGGCCGCAATAGGCGGGGAGAAGGTACAGTTGTTATGGTGAAGGTGCTCTTTGTCTGTATGGGAAATATCTGTCGTTCGCCCACGGCGCATGGCGTGTTTCGCGATCTCGTCGACAGGCAGGGGCTGGCTCATGCAATCAGCATAGACTCCGCCGGGACACACGCCTACCACGTCGGCAGCTCGCCGGACAAACGTGCGCAGGCGACCGCAGCCCGCCGCGGTGTCGATCTATCAGACCTGGTGGCGCGTCGTGTCGACGTCGGTGATTTCGATGAGTTTGACTATGTCCTGGCGATGGATCAGGACAACTACATGGCGCTCAGTGCCGTGTGCCCGGACCGGCACGTCGACAAGATACACATGTTCATGGATTTCGCGCCGCAGATGCGCACACGTGAGGTCCCGGACCCTTACTACGGCGGTGCCTCCGGCTTTGATCGCGTGTTCGACCTGGTCGAGGCCGCGGCAGAGGGTCTGCTTGAAGAGATCAGGCGGCAACACCTGGGGTGATGCCGCCCGTTTCCGCCCCGGCCTGACCGGGCCGGAATTGACCCCGACGACGTGACTGCTCAGTCGTCGCCCGAAGAGGGCGATACCTTTGGCTCGGGCACCGTTTCCACTTTGGCGGCAGGTTTCGTCACTGCGCGTTCAGGCGATTCAGCCCGTGGGGCGGCAACTGCAGCTTTCGGCGTGTCCTGGCCTTCGTCCCTGCGCGGTTTGGGTGTTTCCAAAGCTGGTGTTGCGGCCGCCGTGGCAGTGGACACCGGTTGCACTGCCGCCGGGACACCTGCCGAGGCAGGGGCGGACGGCGCTTCGGGGGCGGGGTTGGGGGTGGCCCCATCGGTTCTGCCGGCAGACTCTGCCGCCCTCGTCGCAGGTGCGCGGCGGTTGCCCCGATCCTGCGGGCGCGGCTCGGGCTGAGTGGTCCCTTCGCTTGGCGCGTCGCCGGCTTTATTGCCTGGCGTTGCGTCGTTCTGTGTCTGGCCTTCTGCTGCCGGCCGGTCGCCACTGCGACGCCGACGGCCACCACGCCGACCGCGGCGTGAGCTGCGCTTGACGGTGCCGTCGCCAGCTTCCCCCGGGGCGCCATCCGCTGCCTGCGGGGCAGGGGGCGAAGCGTCTTTGGGCTCGATCGCCGGCTTTTCGCCGGGCTGGATGTCACTTCTCGGGCCAGCCGACCGGTTCGAAGACTCGTTGCGTTGCCCGCTGCTGCGTGCACCACTGCTGCGCCGGCTGCGCGTCGGCCGCCCGTCGCCCTGTCGGTTGTTTGCAGTGCGCTGACCGCCACGCCGTTGACCGCTGCCACGTGGCTGATCTTCTTCCGGTGGCTTCCCGACCGCTTCGGGCTGCTGGGCCTGTGCCTGTCCCGGTGCAGTTCGTGTGGCGCCAACCTCGTCACGCGGTGCGAAAATGCTGCTGAACAGGCGTTTGATGAAACCACTCTCGCTGGTCGCCGGGCCTGGTACCGGAACCGGCGCAGGGACTGCTGTCCGGTCTGTATCGACGTCGGTTTCGGGGCGCTGTGGCGCTGGCGATGCGGGTGCGATCTGCCTGACTGCGGGTTGCTCCACACGCGGCTGGGCGCGCTCGACCGGGGGCATGTTCTGCGGCTTGAATTCCTTCTCGAGGGCGTGGCTGGGGGTTTCTTCGTCCTGGATGTCCTGGCGCCGCACACGCTCGATCTCGTATTTCGGGGTCTCGAGGTGGCGGTTGGGAATGAGCACAATGTTGACGTCGTGGCGCTTCTCCGCATCCGCGATCATCTGCCGCTTCTCGTTGAGCAGGTAGGTTGCGACCTCGACCGGCAACTGCGCGGTCACACGGCCGGTGTTCTCTTTCAGCGCCTCCTCTTCGATGATGCGCAGGATAGAAAGGGCGAGCGAATCGACGCTTCGGATGTGGCCGTGGCCATCACAGCGTGGGCAGACGCGGTGCGCCGACTCGCCCAGCGAGGGACGCAGGCGCTGTCGTGACATCTCGAGCAGGCCAAAGCGAGAAATGCGTCCGATCTGAACCCGCGCACGATCTTCCTTCATCGCCTCTTTCAGCCGGTTTTCCACCTCACGCTGGTTGCGCGAAGGCGTCATGTCGATGAAATCGATGACGAACAGGCCGCCGAGGTCACGCAGCCGAAGCTGACGTGCGATCTCGTCGGCCGCTTCGAGGTTGGTGTTGAGGGCGGTTTCCTCGATATCGGCACCCTTGGTGGCGCGTGCCGAGTTGATGTCGACAGAGGTCAGTGCCTCGGTATGGTCGATCACAATGGCGCCGCCGGACGGCAACCTCAGTTCGCGACGGAATGCGGACTCGATCTGCGACTCGATCTGGTAGCGCGAGAACAGCGGCACCTCGTCTTCGTACAGGCGCAGCTTGCGCAGGTATTTCGGCATGACCTGCTCGATGAACTGCTTTGCCTGCTCGAAGGTCTCCGGGCGGTCGACCACGATCTCGCCGATATCGGCACGCAGGTGGTCGCGGATCGAGCGGATGATCACGTTGCTTTCCTGGTAGATCAGGAACGGCGCCTTACGCTCACCGGCGGATTGCTCGATCGCCTGCCAGAGCTGCAACAGGTAGTCGAGGTCCCATTGGAGTTCTTCGGCGTTCTTGCCCACCCCGGCGGTGCGCACGATCAGGCCCATGCCCTCTGGGATCTCGAGCACACTCATGGCCTCACGCAGTTCGGAGCGATCCTGGCCCTCGATACGACGCGATACGCCACCAGCCCGGGGGTTGTTCGGCATCAACACCAGGTAGCGGCCGGCCAACGACAGGAAAGTGGTCAGTGCGGCCCCTTTGTTGCCTCGCTCCTCTTTCTCGACCTGGACGATGACTTCCTGTCCTTCCTTCAACAACTCGTTGATATTGCGTTTGCCGGCTTCGAACGCATCGTTGTTGAAATACAGCCGGGAGATCTCTTTCATCGGCAGGAAGCCGTGCCGGTCGGCGCCATAATCGATGAAGGCGGCTTCGAGACTGGGCTCGACGCGGGTGATGCGACCCTTGTAGATGTTGGCTTTCTTCATCTCCCGACCGGGAGATTCGATATCGAGGTTGTACAGCTTTTGACCATCAACGATGGCCACGCGCAACTCTTCTGGCTGAGTTGCGTTGATCAGCATGCGCTTCATTTTTTTATCCTTGTTGCCCCAGCGACGGCCTGAAGAACCACGGACGGCTGTCGCGCCGAATCGCGCGAATGTAAAAACGCGCGAATCGACCCGGGCAGAGGTCTGGGCCCAAAAAACCGGGCGAAGGCGAAATCAGTGATGACATGCGAATGCCCATGGCCCGTGGTGCTGGATCAGCTACCGTCCACGTCCGGATTCAGTCATGCCGCTATTTTCTGGCGCTCGTTGCATGGGGTCGGGTAGCATTCTTACCTCGAAGAACGCGATCCGCTCGTCACGGGTTGCAAAGCAACTTGGAGAGGTTTGCGCCGCATGCTCGCGCGCTACATCCGTACCGGGATTCTCCCGATGCGCAAAATTCATCTACCGAAGCGTGCTCCTGCGATGGCTCTTCATGGCCACGCCGCACGCCGCAGCTTCGGCGAAATATATCAAATTATCAGTCAGATGCATCATTTTTTGCGCATGTGGACGGGAAATGTCTGAGGCGGAGCAGAGCTCGTTACGTGCGCAGTCGGTCACGGTCGATGAAAACAACGACGGGCAGCGGCTCGACAATTTTCTGATCACACAGCTCAAAGGTGTACCGCGAAGCTGGGTGTACCGCGTTCTGCGTCGTGGTGAGGTGCGAGTCAACAGCGGGCGCAGCAAACCCGCGCGACGCCTGCAGCTGGGCGATGTCGTCCGAATCCCGCCGCTACGCCGCAGCGAGACCACGGCCCGGCAGCCGACTCAGAACTTGATAGAATTGATAGAAACATCAATTATCTACGAGGATGACCTCATCTTGATTGTGAATAAGCCTGCCGGGCTGGCGGTGCATGGCGGCAGTGGTCTGTCGCACGGCGTGATCGAGATTTTGCGTGCCTCGCGTCCCGATTCGCCTTATCTGGAACTGGCGCACCGACTTGATCGTGACACCTCGGGCTGCCTGATGCTGGCCAAGAAACGCAGTGCCCTGCGGACCCTGCAGGAACTTCAGCGCGCCGGAAAGATCGAAAAGCGCTATCTGGCCCTCTTGGCCGGCCGGATTCGCAAAGGTGGTTGGCGCGCAGACCTGCCGTTGCAGAAGAACACCCTGCACAGTGGCGAAAGGGTGGTAAGGGTGGATCCGGAAGGCAAGCCGGCGGTGACGCATTTCACTGTGCTAAGGCGATTCACTGATGCCACATTGGTTGAGGCGGTACTGGAGACGGGGCGCACCCACCAGATCCGCGTCCATGCGGCAGCCAACGGGACGCCCATCCTTGGGGACGCGAAATATGGCAGCGAGGCGGCTGATCGCGCGTTACGGGAACTTGGGCTGCGGCGTTTGTTCCTGCACGCAGCGTCGCTTCGATTCAGCTGGCCGGAAGATCACAGAAATTTTGCCATCGAGGCGCCCCTGCCGGCAGAACTGCAGACGGTCCTCGCGGCGCTGGAGACACATGAGAAGAACGTTCGAACTGATTGTGTTTGACTGGGATGGCACTCTGATGGACTCGGAGGCACGCATCGTGACCTGCATGCAGCGGGCCGCATCGCAGGTGGGTGTGCCTGTTCCGGACAACGCCGCGGCCCGGGATGTGATCGGGCTCGGCCTGATCGAGGCTGTACAGCGCCTGTTTCCGGCTGCCGACGCGCCTGCGGTCACAGCGCTGGTCGACGCCTATCGTGCGCACTGGCTCGGTGACGAGGTCGTCCCGGCACCGATGTTTGCCGGTGCCGGCGAACTGATCGAGGGCCTGTTCGACGCCGGTGTGTTGCTCGCGGTTGCCACTGGCAAGAGCCGGCGCGGGCTGGACAAGGCACTGGAAGAAAGCGGGCTGGGCCGTTTTTTTCATGCAACGCGCTGTGCCGACGAAGCCTTCTCCAAACCGCATCCGCAGATGCTCCAGGACATCCTCACCGATCTCGATACAACGGCGGGCCGTGCCGTGATGGTCGGCGATACCGAGTACGATATGCAGATGGCACGCAATGCCGGCGTCTCGGCCGTGGCCGTGTCACACGGTGTTCACGCGCCTTCGCGCCTGCTGGCCAACGGGGCCGACGCGTGTTTCGACGATCTCTTCCAACTGTCCGACTGGCTGCACGGCACAGTCGACGCGAACGGAGTCTGAGCGGTGGAGTGGAAAACAGGGTCGGACGGTGACTGGCACAGGGATCTCGTAGAAAAACTGGCGGCAGACGCATTGGTCGAGCGCCGTCGGGCGAGGCGCTGGGGTATCTTCTTCAAGCTGCTGACCTTCGGGTACCTGGCGTTTTTGCTGGTGCTCCTGATTCCGAAGGACTGGGCGGATACCACTATGGGCAAGAAGTCACATACGGCGTTGGTGGAACTCGAAGGTGTGATTGCGGCGGGGGAAAAGGCCTCGGCGGACAACGTCGTGACCGGGCTGCGCGACGCGTTCGAGGACAAGCAGACCAAGGCGGTGGTACTGCGGATCAATTCACCAGGTGGCTCGCCGGTTCAGTCCAGTGACATACACAAGGAGATCCTGCGCCTGAGAGCGAAATACCCGGATATCCCTTTGTACGCGGTGGTAAGTGATATCTGTGCCTCGGGCGGCTACTTTGTTGCTTCGGCCGCCGACAAGATCTATGTCAACGAGTCGAGTGTCATCGGTTCGATCGGTGTGCTGATCAACGGTTTCGGATTCGTCGACACGATCCAGGAGTTGGGTATCGAGCGGCGCCTGATGACCGCAGGCGAGCACAAGGGGATCCTGGATCCCTTCACCCCGCTCAGCGAATTCGACAGGGCGCATGTATCCGGCCTGCTCAAGGACCTGCACGAGAATTTCATCGGGGCCGTAAAAACCGGGCGGGGCGAGCGCCTGAAAGCCGATGATGCGACGCTGTTCAGTGGGTTGTTCTGGGATGGGAACGAAGGCATCCGGCTGGGGCTGGCCGACGAGATCGGTAGCGCCGGCTATGTGGCGCGCGAGGTGGTGGGTGCCGAAGATCTGGTCGATTTCACCGCCAAGGAAGACCCGCTCGAGCGTCTGGCCAACCGCCTGGGCGCCTCGGCGGCGACCACGCTGGGCCGCCTGTTCGGCGTTTCCGGCGGTATTCCGCTGCGTTGACCCGATTTGGTCATATCCCTGTCACACTGGCGCCCTGTAATGTCGCGCTGGCTGTTCAGACTTGGGTGAAATCCGTTGGCGGTTATACAAATACTGGTCGTTGAAGACGAATCTGCTGTGCGGGAACTCCTCGCAGCCACATTGGCCGGGGCCGGATACGACGTCCTCGAGGCGGCAAGCGGGAGCGAGGCGCAGCAATTGGTCGGAGACGAGAATCCATCACTGATTCTGCTGGACTGGATGTTGCCGGGCATGAGCGGACTCGAGTTCGCGAAATGGCTGAAGCGCGACGATCGCCTGTGCGACATTCCGTTGATCATGTTGACCGCGCGCGACGAGGAAAACTATAAAGTGCAGGGCCTGGAGGCCGGTGTCGACGATTATGTGACCAAGCCGTTTTCGACCCGCGAACTGCTGGCGCGGATCAAGGCGGTGCTGCGCCGTGCAGGCAGTGACAGCAGCGAGCTGATTCGTGTCGATGGCCGACTTGAGATGGATTTGATCCAGCACAGGGTCCTGGCCGACGATCAGCCGGTCGCCGTGGGGCCGACCGAGTTCAAGTTGTTGCATTTCTTTCTCACCCACCAGGAACGGGTCTATTCACGCGCCCAGCTTCTCGATCTGGTTTGGGGCAGGAACGTCTATATCGAGGAGCGTACAGTGGACGTACACATCCGCCGCCTGCGCAAAGCGCTGGAGCCACACGGATTGGAGGACATGGTGCAGACAGTGAGGGGCGTGGGCTATCGCTTTTCCGTGAGGCCGGTTTGAACGCGAGGTCAAGTTGGGTACAGGAATTCTGGCGAATCGCAGTTGTCGTACTCCTGGCCTGGGTGATCGGAGCGATATTCGATCAGGTCGGACTTCTGCTTCTGCTCGCACTGTTCGGCTACACCTTCCGCAATCTGTTCAATCTGCAGCGCCTGGCAAATTGGCTTGGTGATCCGCAGACCGCCGATATACCCATCCATTTTGGGCTTTGGGGGGACATCTACTCCCGGATTGCCCGGGTTTCCGCGCGTCAGGCGCAGCGTGAAAAACGCCTGAAGTCGTTGCTGAACGAATATGCGTCGTCGACCTCGGCTTTGCCGGATGCCGCTGTGGCGCTGGACGCGAGCGGTCGAATACGCTGGTTCAACGACGCCGCAAGCCGGCTACTGGCGTTGCAACCTGCCAAGGATATCGGGCAACCCCTGTTGAACCTGTTCCGCGACCCGGAGCTCTCTGCGCTGCTGAGCAGCAAGGACTATGCGAGTTCGGTCAAGGTGTCCGCGCCCGGTCAACGGAATCGCAAGCTGGAAGTCAGGATTGCGCCCTACGGCGAAGAGCAGACCCTGCTGCTGGCACAGGACATCACCGACCGGCTGCGTCAGGACCGGGTGCGCAAGGATTTCGTGGCCAATGTCTCGCACGAATTGCGGACTCCCCTGACCGTGTTGAGCGGCTTCGTGGAGAACCTGCAGAACGACGATTCGCTGCGCGATCCCCGGCTGGCCCGTCCACTCGATGTCATGGCCCAGCAGGCCGCGAGGATGCGCCAGATCGTCGAAGACCTACTGTTGCTGGCGCGACTGGAAGGGGATTCCGCGCCCAGCGAACAGGAAGACGTCGACATGGCCGCACTGCTTCGCAGCGTGGCAGACGATTGTCGATCCCTGTCCAGCGATGGGCCGCAGGTCGATTGTGAAATCAGATCGCAGCGTCGATTACTGGGCGATCACAAACAGCTGCGAAGCGCGGTCACCAACCTCGTCGTCAATGCGGTGAACCATACACCGCCGAACGGCAGCATCACCCTGATATGGGACGATGAGGGCAGCGATTCGGTGCTCGAGGTTGCCGATACCGGAGAGGGCATCGCGGCAGAGCACATTCCCAGACTCACCGAACGTTTCTACCGTGTCGATGCCGGCCGATCAAGGGAGCGTGGCGGCACCGGGCTCGGGCTTGCGATCGTGAAACACGTGTTGAGCCGGCATGATGCGCAACTGGATATACAAAGCCGCCTGGGCCACGGCAGCCGGTTCATCTGCCGCTTTCCTTCGTCCCGACTCATCGGCTGATAGAATCGCCGGGCCGGTGATTGCTGTGAAACACGCGACACCTGCCGCTAAACTCCGCAGGCAACGATCCACGAGGATGTAATGGATACCTCAGACCTCAAACATCATTATTCCCATAAGTTCAATACCGAACTCGAAGAGATCCGTTCACGCGTGCTGGAGATGGGGGGGCTTGTCGAGCGACAACTCGAATTGGCGATCACGGCCCTCAACAGCGGCGAGTCGGCCACCGCCGAATCGGTAGTCTCGAACGACTACAAGGTCAATGCCTGCGACGTCGATATCGATGAACGCTGTACGAAAATATTGGCGTTGCGCCAGCCAACCGCCAGCGACCTGCGTCTGGTGCTCGCGGTGATCAAGACCACGGCCGATCTCGAACGTATCGGTGATGAGGCAAAGCGTGTTGCACGCATGGCGATCCGCGCTGCCGGCGGCGATCATGGACGCAATCTGTTCGGACAGATCGCGCATCTCGGGTCACAGGTTCAACAGATGCTGCATGGTGCATTGGATACCTTCGCAAGGATGGACGTGGATGCGGCGATCCGGGTCGCGCATGAGGACGTGAATATCGATCGTGAGTACGAGAGCATCATGCGTCAGAGCATGACCTACATGATGGAAGATCCGCGTTCGATCCCCAGTGTGCTTGACTTGATTTGGGCAGCACGGGCACTTGAGCGGATAGGCGACCGCTGCTGCAATATCTCCGAATACGTCATCTATTTCGTCAAGGGAAAGGACGTGCGACACACCAGCCTCGATCAGATCAAGAAGGAGTTTGGGGCATAGTGCAGGGTGTTCCTGTTCCAAAGCTCCAAGACGGATTCGCATGATCAAGGCACTTGCGGTTTCCAGCATGAGACTCGCGCGTCATCACACGCTGATATTTCATCGGGTGCTGAACGAACAAGATCCCATGAGCCCGGACGAGCCGACGGCCGATTGGTTCCGCGTCCTCGTGAAGTGGCTGGCCGGCAGTTTTGAGGTGATCAGCCTCGAAGAGGCGGTAACGCGTGCCGGGAATCATCGTCAGCACGGACCGACGGTAAGCATCACGTTTGATGACGGGTACGCAGATAACTTCCTGGTAGCCCTGCCGATTCTCGAAGAGTTCGCGGTACCGGCGACTTTCTTTGTCGCAAGCAGCTTCATCGACGGTGGCCGGATGTGGAACGACTCCATTATCGAAACCGCACGCAGGCTGCAGCCGGGCAGCTATTCATTGGATGGCGTTAACCCGAGCAGTTTCGAGATTTCGGACTGGGCCTCAAGAAGACACCTTGCGACGGCGGCGATCACGGCGTGGAAGCACCTGCCGTTGCAGGACCGGCAGGACAAGGTCGATACGTTTTCCTCCCTCGTCGACGGCTTACCGGTCGATCTGATGATGACCAAGGCGCACCTGCGGCGATTGGCGGATTCACGCCTGTCGACGGTCGGTGGTCACACGCGCACACACCCGATCCTGGCGGCCCTGCCGGATGATGTGGCACGCGAGGAGATCATAAGTGGCAAACGTGACCTCGAGGAATGGTTGCAGAAAGACGTGACTCTGTTTGCGTACCCTAACGGAAAGTTGGGGCGTGATTACCTGCGCAGGCATGCGGAGTTCGTCAAAGAGGCCGGCTTCCGTGCGGCGGTGGCAACAGACTGGGGGACGATGGATGCGGCGACCGATCCTTATGCCATACCGCGCTTTACGCCCTGGCACACGAACCTGACACGTTTTTCAGTGGACATGGCGCGTTGCCATTTTGGCCTGATCTGACATCTTTACGGTTCGTATCCCTGGGCGGTCAACCACAGTTCAAGCATCATCAGGACCCAGATGAACTCGCCGTAGTAGCCGGCATGTTGCTCACGATGCAGAGCGATGATCTCGTCGATGAACCCGGCTTGAATGTAGCGCCGGCGCTTCATGCGCGACAGATTGTCCATCGCCAGTTCCTGCAGGCCGAGGTCTTCCGCCATCCAGACACCAAACGGCAGACCAAAGCCGTGTTTCTGCTTGTTGATGATCTCGTCTGGCAGGAAGCCGCTGACAGCGCGCTTGTAGAAATCTCGCAGTCGGTTCCTGCGCATTTTTCGCGTTGACGAGATGCGTGTAGACAACTCGACAAGACGGTCATCAAGCATCGGGTACTCGACTTCAATCCCCGCAAGCTGACACATCCGGTTCACCTTGCGCAGATCATTATCTGCGAGGGTGTGATGCCAGTCGAGATACAGCATCCGGTTCAGCCTGCTGGCGACTTTTGGCTGATGGTAAATCTCGCGATCCAGTTGCAGCGGCAGTTCGGTGTCGACTGACGCCAGGAAGTCACGGTTGATGATCCTCTCCGCCTGCAGGCGTCTGAGGAAGTTGTAGGTATGCAGCCGGTCGGGCAGCGGGGTGTTTGCCTGTTCGGTATAGCTCCTGGCCTTGCCAACCAGCCGGGATGCATCGGGCAGCAGGCGCAGTGCCGGCTCAAGCAGCAGACGGCGACTCCAGGATGGCAGCAAGGTATAGCGCTCGAATACCTCCTGCTTGGCATAGCGTTCGTTGCCGGCGAAAAGTTCATCACCGCCATCACCGGCGAGGAGCCGTTTGCGTCCGTCATCGGCTGCCAGCCGCGCGCAAAAATATGCCGGCAGCGCAGAGGAGTTGCCAAATGGCTCGTCATACGAAGCCGCGATACGCGGCAATTCCGCGAGCACATCAGCAGGGGTGACATAGTAGGTTTCGAACTGAGTGTCGAAACGCTGGCTGGCAATTCGCGCGAACCCGATTTCGTCGAATCCCTCGGCATCAAATCCGATGGAATAGGTCTTGGGTCGCGGACGATGACGCGCAAGGAGTCCGGCGACAGTCGAACTGTCGAGTCCACCGCTCAAAAAGGCACCGGTCGATTCACCGTCGTCGAGGCGACTGACGGAAGTCGACAGCAGACCGACCATCTCCTCTGCCGCGTCGGCAAAAGAGGTGTCGGCATCTTCGCGGAAGTCGGGTTCCCAATAGCGTTTTGTGGTCCATTTGCCATCATGCGCCACCAGGGCATGTGCGGCCATCAGCTTGTGGATACCCTTGAACGCCGTTTCGGGGGCAGGGACCATGTGGAAATAGAGATAGTTGAAGATGCCCTGATCTGACAGTGTCGCCCGGTTGCCTGTCAGCAGTGCCACGGCGGTTGCGGTGGGCCCGAACGCCAGGTCGCCGTCGTCGACGGCGGACCAGTAGACCGGCATCTGTCCGAACCGGTCCGTCGCGATCACGCCAGACCGTTTGCTGCTGTCCCACAGAGCCAGAGAGAACCGTCCACCGATCGTCCGCAAGAGATCGGTGCCGTACCGCCTGTATCCGCGCAACAACGCCTGTGCCGGGTCACGCTTGAGCTGGATGTCGGCAAGCTCGTAGTCCCTCCAGTCGACGTTGCCCGCAATGGCGCAACTAAGGTCGCCGTCGTTCAGCGCCCAGCCATCGACGATGCCGGCCAGCATGGATGATGTGTCGATGCTCCGAAAGCCATCCATTGGCGCCAGCGATGTCATTGCATCGGCAAAATGGGCTCTTTGTTCAGGTGTCAGATCTGCGGCGAGTCGACCGGCAACTCCAGGAATATTCAACGAAGGAATCCTCTGTGCGACGAGTCCAGCAATACGCTCGCTCGACACCGCGCTTCGGCGTCAGACAAACTGCTGCATCTTAAGGGTGGCGAAATGCGTTCGGATTATGCCTCGGGTGGTGCGCGTGTCCAACAATGCCCCGTGGTGTCCTTTGCTATACTGCCGCCGGCAAAAAAATACGCACAAACGCATAAAGGTCTTTATTCCAAATGGTGACATTCGAACAAGTTCGACAGATCGTCGGCGATGTCCTCCAACTCGGCAACCGCACGGCGAAGCTCGAGCCAGATACCGCCCTTCTGGGCAGTATTCCGGAATTCGATTCCATGGCCGTTGTCAGTGTCATTACCGCGCTGGAAGATCAACTCGGTATCATCGTCGAAGACGACGATATATCGGGAGAAACCTTCGAGACACTCGGCAATCTCACGCAGTTCGTCCAGAGCAAACTCTGACCTGCCTTGCGCGCCATGCGTTTTGCGTCATTTCTGGACAGCGCAGCCGGCCGTATCTTCTGTACCGGCTTCCTGCCTGAGAGAGATGGCGGCCAACAGCGTCGGATCTTGATTTTGCCGCCCTTCGCCGAGGAGATGAACAAGTCACGCCACGTACTTGCCGCGATCGCAAAGCAACTGGCCAATGCCGGACACGCGGTACTGATGCCGGATTTCTATGGCACCGGGGACAGTGAGGGTGACTTCGGCGATGCGGCTATCGATCTGTGGCGTCGCGATATCGATGTGACGATCGAGCATCTGCCGGGGATCGGCGACGTGGATCTCGTCGGGCTGCGCCTGGGCGCGCTGCTGGCAGTCGATGCGGCGTCACGACACAAGGCACGTTCACTCACACTGATTCACCCGGTGCTGGACGGGCGGCAGCAGCTCACGCAGATGCTGCGGCTGCGGCTGGCTGCCGGCCTGATGGGCGGCGGAGAGAAGGAAACGGCGGCCGAGCTGAAACAGCGACTGAGTACCGGCGAGTCGCTGGAGATCGCCGGCTACCGCCTTTCTCCCACATTGGCCGCCGGGCTGGAAGCGCTTGCGTTGACGGGAGGTCCGCCAGCGGTCGTGGAAGCGCTTCACTGGGTCGAATGCGTTGCCGAAGAGGGACGCACGCTGATGCCGGCAAGCCAGCGCGTGCTTGAGACCTGGGAGGCACTAGGGACCACTGCCGAGGTGTCTACGGTCACTTGCGACGCGTTCTGGGGCACCCAGGAAATCGCCAGATGCCCGGCGTTGGTGAATCATGTCGCCGGGTGCCTGGCGGCCTGAATGGGCGGGGCCAGCGAAATCCCGGTGGTGTTCGATTGTGCCGGTGAGCCGTTGCTCGGCATCCTGCACCCTGCTGCTGATGTATCCGGTGACATTGGCCTGTTGCTGGTGGTCGGCGGCCCGCAATACCGGGTCGGTAGCCACCGGCAGTTCGTACTCCTGGCCCGTGCGCTGGCGTCTGCCGGCATTGCGACCCTGCGATTCGACTACCGCGGGATGGGCGACAGCGGCGGATCACCCCGCGACTTCGAAGACGTCGCGCCGGACATCCGCGCCGCGCTCGACTGTTTCTGCCGCGAGGTGCCGACAATGAAGGGCGTGGTCCTGTGGGGTCTCTGCGATGCCGCCACCGCGAACGCCTTCTACGCACTGACCGACCCACGTGTGGTTGGGCAGGTCGCGCTCAACCCCTGGGCGCGGACCGAGGCGGGTGAGGCCGGCGCCTACATCAAGCACTATTATCTGAATCGCATTATGAGTCCCGCGTTCTGGCGCAAGGTGTTTGCGCTGCAGTTTGCGCCTAAAGATGCGCTGAAGGATTTCATGGGCAAATGGCGGCAAAGCCGTGGAGCCGCATCTTCGATGGCGGTTGTCGACGAGCGGCCCTTGCCGAAGCGCCTGTGTGACGCGCAGCGCGGCTTCGATGGCAGGTTGCTGTTGATCCTGAGCGGCCGGGATCTGACCGCGCAGGAGTACCTGGACAGGGTGCGCGAGTCACCGGACTGGCAGCGCTGGTTTGAATCGTCTTCGGTCGACATCCGGCGTCTGGACGAGGCCGATCACACGTTTTCCCGCGCCACCTGGCGTGATCAGGTGGCCGAGTGGTCGAGAGACTGGATACAGGCCCTGTCCGAGACGAAAGACTGATCAGACCAGTATCTGCTGCGGCTGAGGATGACCCAGGAAGAGGTGCGGACTGGCCGTGTAGCCATAGGCCCCGGACTGCAGCACGACGATCAGATCACCGACATCCGCCTGGCCCAGCTCCATCCGGTCGGCCAGCAGGTCCAGCGGCGTACACAAGGGCCCGACCACGTTCACCAGTTCGCGCGGTGCTTCGTTAACGCGGTGTGCCGTGACCACCGGGTAGTTCTTGCGGATGATCTGGCCAAAGTTGCCGGATGCGGCCAGGTGATGGTGCAGGCCGCCATTGGTCACCAGATAGGTCTGGCCGCGCGACGTCTTCCTGTCCACCACCTCGCAGACGTAGACGCCGGCCTCGGCAACCAGGTAGCGGCCCAGTTCGGTCATGACCTCGACGTCGCCCAGGCGCGCGTGGCATTCGCCCAGGCAACGCTGCAGGTTCTCACTGACCGATGAGAGATCGAGACGCTGCTCGCCCGGAAAATACGGGATACCGAAACCACCACCGATGTTGAGCATCTCCAATGCGGCCGGGGCCTCGTCGGACAGACGATACGCGAGTTCGAAGGTCGCGTTTTGTGCCTCGATCAGGCTGTCCGGTCGCAGGTTCTGCGATCCGCTGAAGATATGGAAGCCACGAAAATGCACGCCCGATTCCCCAATTCGCCGCAGCACCGAGGGCACCAGCTCAGCGTCAATCCCGAATGGTTTGGGGCCGCCGCTCATTTTCATGCCGGATGACTTCAGCTCGAAATCCGGGTTGACCCGCACCGCAACCCTGGGCTGTACACCGACCATCTCGCCAATCCGGATGGCGCGCTCCAACTCGCCGGACGATTCGAGATTCAGCGTGATGCCCGCCGCGATCGCACCGCGCAGCTCGACATCGCCCTTGCCCGGGCCGGCGAAGCTGATCTCACCGGCCGGCATCCCACTGTCCAGGGCCACGCGCATCTCGCCGAGTGATGCGACATCCAGACCGTCGACCAGCGTGGTGAGGTGGCCGACCACCGCCGGCATCGGGTTGGCCTTGATTGCATAGTGCAGCGAGATGCCGTTGGGCAGGGCCTCTCGCAGTTCACGTACGCGACGCGTGATGGCCTCGCGATCATAGGCATAAAACGGCGTCTGACCGACTTGTGCGGCGAGCTGCCTGAGCGGCATGCCGCCGACCAGCAACTCGTCGTCGACGACAGGAAACTGAATCA